>ENA-UALR01000574-UALR01000574.1-human-gut-metagenome-genome-assembly--contig:-NODE-574-length-17766-cov-6.821523_pt1 | contig 17766 bp, 15 predicted proteins | sample MGYA00243702_ERZ654472 | MGnify/ENA primary metagenome ERZ654472 (study PRJEB26926, sample SAMN06164398) | human gut metagenome | biome: ENVO:00009003; feature: ENVO:2100002; material: ENVO:00002003...
TCCTCTACGTCTCGTGGGCTCGGAGATGTGTATAAGAGACAGCTGTTTGATATTGCAACATAGGTCCTACTTGGAATCCGGTCAAACTCTCTTCCTTAAACTGATTACGCATACCGCTGACATTTGCTTTATTACCAAGCACACCGGCTTTTAAACCAAAATGCAATCCTTGAGCCATACTGTTGGCTACTCCAAGAAATGCCAAAATAGTAAATAAACAAATTAGTTTTTTCATTATCACTTATTTAAGAAGTTAAATTTATACCTTATTAATCTTTTGCCTGATGTACAGTGAGTTGTGGGAAAGGGAACCCGATGCCTTCTTCATTAAATGTCGTATAAACAATTTCATTGATATCATACAAAACACTCCAATAATCAGCACTTTTTACCCAGACACGAACGGTAATATCCACACTGCTTGCACTTAACGACCCCAAAACGATTATGGGAGCGGGAGTATCCAAAATACGGCTATCCGCATTGATAATACGTTGCAATACAGCTCTGACCCTTTTCACATCTTCTCCATATTCTACCCCAAATACCCATTCAACACGACGCATTTCCTGTTTACTATAATTAGTCACAGCGTTTCCGCTAAGCATTCCATTGGGAACATAGATCATTCGATTGTCAAGAGTAGAAAGTATGGTGTGAAAAATCTGTATTTCCTTTATGGTACCGCTCACTCCGGGACCATCTATATAATCGCCCACTTTGAACGGTTTAAAAACAAGTATAATCAAACCACCTGCAAAATTAGAAAGATTGCCGGAAAGCGCCATACCTACAGCTACACCGGCTGATGCCAAAAGTGCAGCAAAACTGGTAGTTTCAACTCCCAACTTGCTAATTATGGCAAAAGCAAGTACCATATTCAGTAAAATTTTCACCAGACTCTTCAAAAAAGTCTGCACACTAACCTCTATCTTCCTTTTTTCAAGAACTTTGGCAATTAATATACTTATCTGCCTGATGATAAAACGACCAATGGAATATATCAGAATGGCAACAAATATATCCTTACCTGCATCCATTCCAAAATCTACCAACTTTTCCAACGCTTGCTCAAGCTTACTGCCCGGAGCTGCATTCAATAACAACCAATTCATATTTTTCTTCGTTTTACAAATAAAAATCAATCAACTTATCTCTGTCGAATTATAAATGTGTAAACACATTCCAACTGCGCATATTGTCTTGTCTCAATAATTTGTCTGATATATTCTTTTATATCCTTAAATAACCGAACATTTTGAAATTGCAAAGATACCATATATAATCAATAAAAACCATACCCATTATTCAAAACGCCATACCTCAAGACACAAAATATTTCGTATCCTACTGATAATTAAAAGCTTCTATCAAGCAATAATTAAATCTTACGCTGAAGTTCCAAGAAAAGATTGCTTGTTGTATATTTAATATCTATATTTGTGGCTCTAATGATTTTACTCAACGAATAATTTTATAACATTATGAGACGATTTCAAATTCTGTTATTATTCATTGCCATATCTTGTTCCATGTTCGCACAGGATAGGTTGTCGCTGTTTATAGGCAGAGCAAATAAATACGCTTCTGTAGAGTTATCTGATTACCGAAAGCGTTTATGTGTAGAATATAATGTGTCCAACCGTTCATTGGATGACTATTATAGGCGATGTGGAAGCGATTGGGGAAATGTTGGCTTGGCTCTTGAAATAGCCAGAACTTCCGGCAAACACATGCGGGATGTATGTGATTACTATAAACGTTATCACCGATATGGCTGGAATCGTATTCTGGTAGAAATAGGTATCAAACCCGGTTCAACATATTATAACCCGTTCTATGACAGGATTCATTATCATAGCAACTGTTGGCATGAACATTATTGTTCTTATTGCGATCATCACAATAAACATCATCACAAACACTATAAAAAGCATAAACGCCATAAACATCCCAAATGGCATGATCGTGACGATGACGATTGGGATGATGACGATGATGACGACTAACACTTTCCATCATATATCTGTCACACTCCATCTACTGAAAAAGAATAAGGCAAATCCACCTCCTGTATTCCGCGCTGCAAGTTGGGGTGGGCAGACATACGAAACTCTGCCTTACCGCCCTTCAACATCTCACCATGCTTGAGAAAGTTTGCCGTATAGACCCGGCCGTTGACCAGCATTTGGTCGATATAACGGTTTACTTCACTATTTTCGGGAGCAGAGAGTACCCAGTCGTTGCCGTTTTCAAAGTGAAGGGTTGCCTTGCGGAAAAGCGGTGCACCGAGAACATATTCATCCGTTCCGGGACATACCGGATAAAAGCCCAATGCCGAGAACACATACCAAGCCGAAGTCTGGCCATTGTCCTCGTCTCCGCAATATCCGTCGGGAGCCGAAGTATACATACGATTCATCACTTCACGCAACCAATATTGCGCTTTCCAGGGTTGTCCGGCATAGTCGTAAAGGTAAATCATGTGTTGAATGGGTTGGTTGCCATGTGCATAGTTCCCCATGTTCATTACCGTCATCTCACGTATTTCGTGAATCACCTGCCCGTAATAGCTGTCATCGAAAACAGGAGGAACGGCAAACACCGAGTCAAGCATCGTGACAAACATTTCTTTACCTCCCATCAGGTTTATCAGCCCCTGCGGGTCATGAAAAACCGACCAGGAATAATGCCAACTGTTTCCCTCGGTAAATGCATCTCCCCACTTCAACGGAGAGAACGGTTTTTGGAATTCTCCGTTCCGGTTCTTGCCGCGCATCAGCTTACTTTCGGTGTCGAAAAGATTCTTATAGTTCAAGGCACGTTTGGCAAAGAGAGTAATTTCTTCCTGCGGCCGTTTCAATTCCTTTGCCAGACGGTAAATGCACCAGTCATCGTATGCATACTCCAGTGTGCGGGCAGCATTCTCGTTGATGTTCACATCGTATGGGATATAACCCAAACGGTTATAGTATTTATAGCCCAGTCGCCCGGTGGAGGATACTTCGGGATGCACATTTTCGGTTCCGTGCAGCAACCCTTTATACAAGCTTTCCACCTCTTCCACACGCACACCTTTCATATAAGCATCCACTAAAACGGAGGCCGAGTTATTACCCACCATACAACCGCGATGCCCCGGACTCGCCCATTCGGGAAAGAAACCGCTTTCTTTATAAGTATTTATCAGACCTTCCTGAATTTCCTTGTTGATGGACGGATACATCAGGTTGAGCAATGGAAACAGGCAGCGGAATGTATCCCAAAAGCCGGTATCGGTATATAGATAACCGGACAGCACCTTGCCATTATAAGGACTGTAATGTATCGGCTGTCCTTTCGCATCCATTTCATAAAACTTACGCGGAAAAAGCAACGAACGGTAGAGACAGGAATAGAAGGTGCGATATTGTTCGTCTGTTCCGCCTTCCACCTCTATCTTGCCCAACACCCGGTTCCAGGCATCCTTGCCTTTTCGCACCAGCGTATCGAAATCATCGGCACCCAGTTCACACAGATTCGCTTCCGCCTGTTCGGGACTGATAAACGAAGAGGCGACCCGTGCATGCACCACTTCCCCTTTACGGGTCTTGAAGCCGATAACGGCTCCTGTGTGAAAAGCATTCTGCTCCATGACGTCTCTCTTTAAAGAAAGGGAAACCTCATCCTTTTTCCTTTTAGGCTTCTCATCATTGGAGAAGGTGGCCCGATAAGTAAACGGCTTGTCGAACTCAACGACAAAATAGTTCTTGAAGTTATCGGGCACGCCGCCACTGTTGCGTGTGGTATAGCCTATAATCTTATTCTCTTCGGGAATAATCCTGATAGACGACCCACAGTCGAAAGCATCGACCACAATATATGAATCATTTTCGGGAAAAGTGAAGCGAAACATCACCGCACGTTCGGTCGGTGTAAGCTCGGTCACTACATCATGTTCCGCCAGATACACCTTATAATAATAAGGACGCGACAGTTCGGCCTTATGGGAAAACCAACTGGCACGCTTGTCTTCATCAAACTCCGGCTTCCCGGTAACGGGCATCAGAGAAAACTGACCGTAATCGTTAATCCACGGACTGGGCTGGTGAGTCTGCTTAAAGCCGCGAATCTTATTGGCAGTATAGACGTATTGCCATCCGTCACCCATCTTTCCGGTTTGTGGTGTCCAAAAATTCATTCCCCACGGACGGGCAGTCGCAGGATAAGTATTGCCGGTGGAAAGTTCGAAAGAGGACTGAGTTCCCACCAACGGACTCACATAATCGGCATAGTCCTTTGCCTGCACCCATAAAGTGAAGCAAAAGAATACAACTGACAGGAAAAGTTTCTTTATCATCGTGTTGCCTGGTTTATTTACGGTTTAAAAGGTTCGGCTCCCATACTGATTTCCATCACTCCCCCCGCCGTCAGGTCGCTGTGCGTGAAGAAAGGCTGTTCAAGCGGTTTCCCGTTCAACAGAATGGACTGAACATATTTGTTTTCTTTTGAGTTGTTCTTCGTGCGAATCACAAAATCCTTTTGACCGGGCAGGTGAATGATCACTTCCTCGAACAAGGGACGGCCAATGGAGTAAACCGGCTCACCGGGACACACCTGATAGAAACCCATCGCATTCAGAATATACCAGGCTGACATCTGACCACAATCCTCATTGCCCGAAAGACCGTCGGGAGCATTGCGGTACTGACTATGTAACACACTGTCTACCAATTCCTGTGTCCGCCACGGACGATTGACATAGTTATACAGATGGATGATGTGATGACTCGGCTCGTTGCCGTGAGCATATTGCCCGATAAGACCGGAAATATCTGCCGAAACCGTCTCCCCTTCAAGCTCGGAAGAAACAGTGAACAGGGAATCCAGCTTACCGGCAAAAGCCTCCTCTCCTCCCATCAAGCCAACCAGACCGGGCACATCGTGAGGCACAAACCAAGTCCACTGCCAAGCCGTACCTTCGCAATAATCGTCACTGCGATGGGTAGACGAACGAGGATTGAACGGAGTACGCCATTTCCCCTTACTGTCCCGCCCGCGCATAAAACGGGTTTCGGGGTCGAAGTAAGACTTATACGCCCCGGCAAAACGAGCATATTTATCTCTTGTTTCCACATCTCCCAAACTATCTGCCAATACGGATATACACCAATCATCGTATGCATATTCCAATGCCTTTGCCACCGATTCGTTTTCGAGGTCGCAAGGAATATAGCCCAGCGCATCCTTGTAATAACGGGCACGGGGCATCACAAAAGGAACCAGCCACTTCGGACCGACAATGCCGGTCGTGTCGTATTCGGCAGTACGGAGACAGGCTTGGTAGGCTTCGCGGACATCGAAATCGCGATAACCCTTCACGTATGCATCGGTGATGATAGAGGCAGCATGATAGCCAATCATCGTTCCCGTGTAGTTGGCAGCACAATCCCATTTCGGGAAAACACCTCCCTCACGCTGTTTCTTCAACAATGAACGGATATAGCTTTCGTTGGTATGAGGGGCTATGATGGTGAGCAAAGGATGCAACGCACGAAATGTATCCCAAATAGAAAAAGTGGTGTAAACAGGATCTTCCTTATCGGTGGTGTGCACTTTTAAATCCATCCCCAAATAACGCCCGTCTACATCGGTAAACAAGTTCGGACTCAAGAATGCATGATACATGGCAGTATAGAAAATAGCAAGTTGGTCGGGGTCTTCCGTTTTCACCTCTATCTTTGAAAGACAATCATTCCAAGTCTTTCGGGCATCGGCACGCACCTTGTCGAAATCCCAGTCGGGCAACTCAGCCAACAGATTCTGCCTGGCTCCTTCACCATCGACAGACGAGATGGAGAAACGAACCATTACCTGTTCATCTTCAGCCGTATCAAAACGGAGCAACATTTTGCAGACGGGAATCTGCTGTCCGCCTTCCTCGATGGTATCGGTATAAAGAGTATGGGTAAAAGGCTTTGAGAAAACAGCATAAAAATAAAGATCTTGTTGCCAAGCCCAATAAGCACTGCGCTTGTATCCGCAAAGCACGGTATCATTAACAGCCTCCACCTCCATGACCTGATTGGTTTGCTGCTGAATATTATAGTCCATATCCAGAATGAAACCCGATTCCTTGCTTTCAGGAAACGTATAACGGTGCATGGCGGCACGCTCAGTGGCCGTCAGCTCGGCTTTCACACCGTAAGTATCCAAGAAAACCGAATAATATCCCGGTTCGGCATACTCGTTCCTGTGCGAAAAAGCAGAAGCGAAAGGACGCTGCTGACTCTCTTTCCCAAGATATTCCACCTTCTGCTCACCTACGGTAGGCATCAAAAGAAAATCACCGAAATCGGCACAGCCCGTACCGCTAAGGCGTGTGTGGGCAAAACCATTGATGGTGGAATCTTCGTAATAGTAGCCCGAACAGGAGTCCCAGCCATCGATACGCGTATCAGGACCCGGTTGAATCATTCCGTGAGGCAACATGGCACCCGGATGCGTATGTCCGTGTCCTCCCGTTCCGATGAAAGGATTGACATAACCGGTGTATTCTTTCATTTCCGTTGTTTGGGTAGAACATGCACTCAAACATAATAATCCTACCAAACAACCGCTTACGAGTCTATTGAATTTCATTGTTTTCTATTTGATGTTATTTTATTTCCGATGAAACGGATTATCGATACCAAATCTCTCCCGGTTCGGAACTCATCTCGAATTCCACAGTAGCCCCGTCCATTATCTGTTGATGGGTGATATAACTCTTATCGTATGGCTTTCCGTTCAACTTGACCGACCGGATATAGATATTCTCACGGTTGACAGCCGATGCCAGCACTGTAAAAGTCTTCCCGTTGTCAAGATGCATACGCATTTCGGGAAATAACGGAGTCCCTATTTCATATTCACCACTTACGGGATTGACCGGATAAAAGCCCATGGCACTGAATACATACCAGGCAGACATCTGACCGCAATCTTCATTGCCGCACAGTCCGGCAGGTGCATTGAAATAAAGATGATGCATCACCTGTGCCACATACTTCTGAGTCTTCCACGGCTGACGTACTTTATTATACAAATAAATGACATGATGGCTCGGCTCATTGCCATGAGCATACTGCCCAATCATACCGGTGCTGAAAATAGGCAAATCCTCCTTCCCGGCAGGGATATACGTAAACATACTATCGAGCTTCTCTGCAAAGCGGTCTTTTCCTCCGACCAAAGTTATCAGTCCGCGAATATCCTGAGGCACAGACCATAAATACTGCCATCCGTTACTCTCGCAAATATGGGCTGTATAGTCATCGGGACAGAAAGGCCGGATAAAAACACCCTTGTCATCAACGGGCTGCATAAATCCTGTAGCGGGATTGAATACATTCTTGTAGTTTTGAGAACGCTTGTAAAACTCTTCCGCCAGTTCCGTCTTTCCCATCTTGCGCGCCATCTCTGCAATACAATAATCATCAAAAGCATACTCCAACGTTTTGGAAAGCGACCAATTGTCGGCATTATACTCATCTTTTATATTATAAGGAATATAACCGAGCTTCTTATAAAGCCCGATTCCCCGATAATTGTCCAAGTTGGCAGTGGCGACACAGGCCTTCAATGCTTTCTCTGCATCAAAGTCACCTATTCCTTTCAAATAAGCATCCACAATGACGGGAACAGCATGATAGCCAATCATCATATCAGTCTCACTGCCCCAAAAGTTCCAAACCGGAAGCCGGCCGTTTTGGTCATAAAAAGCAAGAAAAGACTTTATCATGTCATTGGTGCGGACAGGCTCGGTATAAGTAAGAAGCGGATGGGCGGCACGATAAGTATCCCATAAAGAAAAAGTACCATAGTTCACCCAGCCATCGGCTTTATGTATTTTCTTATCAGGTCCATAATACGAACCGTCCACATCACTAAAGACAGTGGGCGCTATCATGGTGCGATACAAAGCCGTATAGAAATTCACCTTGTCATCCAAGTCACAGATGCCCCTGACCTCTATCTTCCCAAGCTGACGGTTCCAATTCTCTTTGGTCTCCGCCACATACTTATCAAAGTCATTATGAGGAGCCTCAGCCGCCAGGTTTCCAGCTGCCCCTTCCATGCTTACTCCCGAAAGAGCCGTACACAACACTATCTCTTCCCCATCGGTCGTATCAAAGTTGAAACGTGCCACGTATGCAGTACCTATGGTCTTGCCATCCTGTATGATGGCGGTAGTATCTATTTCGGAAGACCGGAACGGTTTGGAAAAACGGGTACGGAAGAAAACACGCTGTCCACGTGCCCAACCGTCAGAGAACCGATATCCCTGTATGGTGCATGAATCCACCACCTCGATATGGGAGTCTTGTGTGAAATCCCAGTTCATCGCCTTCTTCAAATTCAGGAATACGGCAGACTGCGCTTTTGGGAAAGTGTAACGCTGAATGCCACAACGCTCCGTGGCAGTCAACTCCACATTTATATTATAATCTTTCAGCAATACACGGTAATATCCTGCAGAAGCCTCTTCATCCGAATGCCGGAACTTGGAATGAATGCCCAAAGGCGCTTCAGCTTCACGATAAGGAAGGGTGACAGGCATGTAGGAAATGTCGTACAAATCACCGGCCCCTGTTCCCGACAAATGCGTGTGACTGAAACCGGCAATGGTACTGTCGGGATAATAATAACCCGAAATACGGTCCCAACCGGGCAAGCCGTTATCCGGACTCAACTGAACCATGCCAAACGGTGCCTGAGCACCGGGATAGGTATTCCCGGTAAAATCTGTTCCGATAAACGGGTTTACCAATAAACTATAATCAACAGCCGACGCCGGCTTCCTATCGGATATACATGCTCCAAATATCACCAGAAAAAACAAAAACGAGAGAAGAGGTGTCTTCATACTATACAAAGAATTTCATTATTACTCTATTACAAAAATACATATTATAATCACAACAGCAACCTTTCCTATCAAACACTTCATTTTTTCCGATTATTTTTCTCACTCCAGGTATAAGAAACAATAAAATAAAGAAAGTCTTTTGATAGGAACCTAGAAGTTTTTTTGTATGTTTGTCCATTATATTATTGAAAAACACAACTTAAACAATGAAAAAGAGCGATTTTATCTTTCTTTTGGTGGCTACAGCCATTTTTCTCCCCTTTTTTGTAAGCGATGACGCTTATGAATGGTACAAAACCTTTAACGCCACCCATGGCATGGTCATGAGTTTCCTGAAGTTTGCCATCCTTTCTACCATGGGCGAAATGATCGGACTGCGCATCAGTACCGGTGTTTATATCAACCGGACTTTCGGAATCATTCCCCGGATGGTGGTATGGGGACTGCTTGGCATGGGCATCAATATGGCAATGATTATCTTCTCAAAAGGAGTGCCGATGTTTATGGAATATATGGGTATGGCAAATGCTTCCTCCACCATCAACGGAGAAATGTGTTTTGAGAAAATAATGATAGCATTAGCCATATCGGTAGCCATGAACAGCATTTTTGCCCCCGTCTTTATGACTCTTCACAAGATAACCGACACCCACATAGGTCACTGCGGCGGTTCGGTAAAGGCACTGCTCACTCCCATCCCCATGAAACGGATTATGACGGAACTGAACTGGGCAGTGTTGTGGGGATTCGTATTCAAGAAAACCATTCCTTTGTTCTGGTATCCGGCACATACCATCACTTTCCTGCTCCCTCCGAATATGAGAGTACTGTTTGCCGCCATATTGGGCATCGTACTGGGAGTGTTGTTGGCCGTTGCAGCCAAAAAGAAATAAAAAATAACATATATACGTGTGTCTTACACTGGTATAGGTTTACACCTAAAAAGAGGCATAAAAAAAGAAATATTATGTCTAAATTTCATCGTAAGACTTATTCTGAGAGCTTCAAATTAGAAGTTCTCAGAGATTATTATGTAAGTGGTTTGTCAATGAATTCTACTGCGAAAAAATGGGGGCTAACGAGTAATACTTATATTAGCCGTTGGCAGAAGTGCTATCCTATTGATTCGGAATTACTATCTTTATCTTCCGAACCAATATCACAAGGTCAAATGAAGAATGATCCTAAATCAAGAGAACAAATTCTGGAGGAAGAGAATTTGCGTCTTAAAAAGGCTTTGGAAACGGAGAAATTGCGTTCCCGCGCCTTTCAGCAATTGATTGAGCTGACTGAAAAAGAAGAGGGGATTTCCATCTTAAAAAAAGATGGTGCCAGGCAGTGACAGGCCTTCGCAAAGAGTTTCCCCGCATCAGCGTGAAAACTCTTTGCGGACTGTTTGGCATGACTCCCCAGGCCTATTACAAAAAAAAGAAGACGCTTGTTTCACGCAGACAGATACAAGACACCATGCTTTCCTTTGTCCAATATTACCGTTCCAAGGACCCCGGAATCGGTGGTCTGAAGCTCTATAACGAACCCTGTTCTGTTTATGGCAGTGGGTTGATTGGCGGTCGGGATGCCTTTCTCAACCTGCTTCGTTCCCGTCATCTCATGCTGCCTCCCAAAAAGCCGCGGCATACGACGGATTCCAACCATCTGTACAAGAAATATCCGAATCTGACAAAAGGCATAACGGCACAATACCCGAACCATATTTGGGTGAGCGATATCACTTATATCTGGATTGAAGGAGGGGTATGTTACCTACATCTCATTACGGACGCATATTCGCATGCCGTCCTGGGATGGGTGCTCGCCCCCGGACTCCAGGCCGATTATACGATACAGGCACTTGAACAGGCAATATCGGAAAGCGGCGGAGGCAACCTCTGCGGTACAATCCACCACTCTGACCGTGGTTCCCAGTACGCCTGTGATGCCTATGTCAATGTCCTAACCGGACATCACATACGCATAAGCATGACTGAAAGCTACAAGCCGACCGACAATGCGGTAGCCGAACGGATGAACGGGATATTGAAATGTGAATGGATATATGGCATGTCCCTGTTCAAGGATGAGGATGACGCAAGACAGCAGATTGCCCGGATGATAGACTTCTATAACAACGGAAGACCGCATATGAGTATCGGAATGAAGAAACCGATGGATGTATACTATGGAGAGGTGCCGGGAAAGTGTATGTGGAAAAAAGAAGGGAAAAAGAGGGCGGATGACAAATAAATGGTATATTTGTAACACCGAGAACTGGAGACATGACGGTTTATGCCATTGTCCCACAAAAGTCAATAGGGTTCGATACCCTATTGACTTTTACCGAGAACTGAAAACAATTAGGATTGTCCATTGTTTTCGTGTATAACAACTTAGTTAGTTGGAAAAAGCGAAAATAGACAACCTGTTTAGTAAGGAGTAACTAAAAATAACAACGTATTTAGTAACCAGCCTCGAAAAGTAACAACCATTTTCAGTATAAGTCAGTGTAGACTTGTACGTACGTATGTGTAGGCTTATGCCACCGTATGTACAGGCTCTTGCGTACGTACGTGCAGGCTTGTGTCACCGTATGTGTATAACCCGATGCGTACGTACACACACTTTACAAATAGACAGCTCGCACTGCATGTTGCAAAAAGACCTTGATGTTTCTTAAAAACATACCGAGCTTATTATTAAACATCAAGGTCTTTTTTGAAAACATCACCATCTTTTTTAAAAAGCTCGGTATGTTTTTCCTGTAAGGGCAGATTACCTCCCCTCACCAAGTCGGTTATTTCTTTTTGTCCGTTCATCCTTACATTTTAATAAAAATACACTGATAATTAGTTTATTAAGAATGACAGGATATCCCCTCATCCTCGTTTCAGCCGTCTTACCCGGCCCTTTCAAAATCTGCCTTCAGCAGTGTGAAGTTTTGTAAATGAAAGGAGGATGAAAGGGTGAAAACAAGATGTCCATTCACTACCGGACCCCCATCAGCAGGACCTTTCAACGGTTAATGAAAGGAGAAAAGGAAAAACAATTTATATTGCAGAAACATGGCTGATTGCATGTGGAAACAACGGTTTTACATGCAGTTCCTTATAAATTACAAAAGAATGAAACAAACACAGGAACACTCATGTCAATCAAGATTCCATGAAAAATAGCAATCGGAATCATGTCTTTTCCCGAATACCGGGTAATAGAAGGTAATAATACATCCATTGAATTAACTCCGGCAGCAGAAATAGGTGCCAGCCTCCCAAAGTATTTCCGAATAAGAGGAGCACCGAGAAGTGCCATCATTTCGCGAAAAATATTTGCCAAAAGAGCAATTGTTCCTAACTCTGTGGCTAACTGTAATCCCATAGAAGGTTCTTTGAACTGTGTAATCAAAATAGAAGAAAGGGAATAATAGGCAAAGCCACTTCCCACCGCCATGCAGTCAAAAACACTCCACTGGGTTAATAACAAACTGGCAAATGCCGAAAAAAGCAACGTTCCTGTAATAGTAGCAACAGGCACCAGCAGCATTTTGAATCGCAAACTTTTAATCAACTCTTTTAATTGTCTGTTACATCCAATCCCAATTCCAACTTGCAACATCAATGCATACAACACATACATGGAAACATTGTGTGTAGAAAACCGGAACTCATTGGCTGCTCCTATCAAACAACCGACACAGAAAAACGCCACAACAATCAAACTACCTTTCATTCGTTACCTCCTTTCTTAAAAAATAAATGAAACACCAGGAAAGATGCCAGTAAACTACCTAAAATACTTAAAGTTGCAAGTACAATGGCCTGCCATCCGAATTTCCCTATATTATTAATAATTAAGCTATTGGAACCTATTGAAAGCCCCAGAACAAAAAGCAACAGAAATATGGTAAGAGAAATACTTTTCTCTACTTTTTGCAAAAATCGCAAATCACGCAACAGATATCCAATGCCGATACCCGTAAACATTATAGATATAATAGTAAACATAAAATAGCTACTTTTAGAATGAAACATAGATTCTGATGACTAAAAACAAAGTCACCACTAATATACTTTTCATTTCCACAGCCTGTTGGAATGAAGAAAAAATAGAATGGATAAAACTCAAATAAACCCGCTGAACCAATGCACGTGTACAATGAAGCTGTTACACAGGCTTTCTCGTTCCCATCTAACGCTATATGTGCTATATGTAGAGCATAATTGGTTCATATTATCTATAAATTTTGGTGCAAAGATAACCGTTATTCGCATATTTACCAAATAAATATTCATAATTAACCCTATTCCACACAAAAAAGAGATGTTCGTTTGTGATAATATTTAAATGATTTCTTATATATCTATGAACCTGCTTTATATGGTTCGATATTTAACCTTTAAAGTGTCGGTAAAAATTTACTAGTATTGTGAAAAAACATCCTGCTTTTTATTTTTGTTTTCACTTTTCCTTGTACCTTTGACGCAAATACTTGAATCTTATTAATCGAAAATATGATAAACACTGAATTATTCAAAGAAGTATCCCCCTTGTCATCCAAGGATTGTTTCATTTTGATAGAGCGCCAGAAAACGAACTTTAATTTTCCTATCCATATACATCCCGAGTGTGAACTGAATTTCATTGAGAACGCCAAAGGAGCACAACGCATTGTGGGTGACTCTATCGAGGAGATAGACGAAGAGGAATTGGTATTGGTGACCAATCCCCACTTGGAACACGCTTGGAAAGACTATCGCAATGTATCGAAAAACATCCATGAAATTACCATCCAGTTTCATCCCGACTTGTTGACCGACACTTTCCTCAATAAGAACCAAATGATTAGCATACGACAACTTTTCCGCCATGCCGAAAGGGGTGTCGCATTCAGCCGGGAATCCATAGCTAAGGTGCGCCCGTTACTGAAAACCCTTACCTGCGAGAACGACAGCTTTTATTCCCTGATTAAGTTGCTCATCATTCTGCATGAGTTATCGATAGACAAAGGTATGCGTGAATTATCCACCGGACAGTTTGCCGCAAATGTCATGCATCAGCATTCTTCCGACGAGAGCTTGGGTAGGGTGATGGATTACCTCAGCCGGCATTATTCCGAAGTCATCCGCCTATCGGAAGTGGCGGAAATGGTAAATATGAGCGAATCCTCGTTCTGCCGTTTCTTTAAGCAACATACTTCCAAGAGTTTTATTGACTTCCTTACAGATATCCGTTTGGGGGCTGCTTCACGAGCCTTGATAGACTCTTCTTTGTCGATAGCTGAAATTGGGTATGACTGTGGATTCAATAATTTATCCAATTTTAACCGCATCTTTAAAAAGAAAAAGGGAGTCACGCCAAGTGAGTTTCGGGACAACTACCGTAAAAATAAAACGATTATTTAAATGGTTCTGCAGGACTATTTAGATAAATCTCTTTAATGTCTACAGCATCAAAAGGAAGTGGACTCTTCGATAGTTCAGGAATGTTGTAGGACTTGAATGTATGGAAATAATGTGCCGGGTCCTGTTGCGGCAAGACAAATGGCTTGTAAATCTTTCCTTCCTTATCTATATAGGCAAAATAAGGCTTGCCATATTGTCCGTCTCCCCGTTTGCTGGCGAAGACAAACCAATGACTGTTTGACGACCAGCTGTGATAAGTGTCCGAGCGATCCGAGTTTGCAGCACTGCACTCATGGATGGTCTCTGTAGACAGATTCAGTATGTATAGGTCTGTTTCCCGATGCCAGATGGGAAAGGTTCCATAGTCGGCTATGGTGAACAGCAGGTATTTACCATCGGGAGACGCTTTGGGAAAACAGACGGAGCCTTGTTGTTCGCGTGCATTCCATAAGGTGTCTGCCTGTTTCCCCCAAGAACCGTTTTCCTGATCAAAACCGATGCGGCAAAGCGAATAGCGTAACTGGCAGATACTGTCCGGCAACGTGGTTTGTGGAGCCGAGCAATAATAAATATGTTTTCCGTCTGCCGAGAAAGTAGGGAAAGTTTCCAATACTTTTTTATCCCGGGTAAGCGGAGAAAGAATCATCCGATTCTGTTCAAAGTCGGCAATTGCCAAATCGGATTCGGTATCATAGACTTCCAGACGTTTGCTGCCTTGGGCATGAAAAGCAGGTATGATGATATTAGACGAGAACACTGCATAACGTCCGGACGGATGGAAGTCTCCATAAACCGCCGCTGAAATCATGGAATCATTTTTGAGACTGAGCTTACGTAACTTTCCATCGCAGTTGAGGATGGTTCCTCCGTTTTTCCCACGCAGATGAAACATGGAAAGCCGACCGCTTTGCTTTCCGTAAGTATGACAATTCATACAATTACCACCTGTCAGTTTATTGTCCGCTATGACCTTTTCGCTGAAATCTTCCAAACTCCTTTCACATAGTTGCAGGTTATTCCAGACTTCATATCCCGGCTCTATGAGGCGGTAGCTCAGATAGCCGTCTATTGCCTCGGCAGCTACCTGCCATTGAAAGGAGGGATATTCCAGCCATTTGCCCTTCATCAAGGCCGTTACACGTACTTGCACCGATTTCCCTTTTTGTTGCAGCAACAGTTTCTTCCATTTGCCGATGGGAAAACGGGCTTTGTCTTTACCCGATATCCGCAGACTGTCCGTATCTCCGTAGGCAGTGACCTGCAATCCTTCAGCTCCTTCTATCATAAAATTCAGAGGAGCTATATTATAAGGTATAGTAATGTCGGTATAGTCGGGATAGATGGGAGCACATTCTTTTACGCGCGTCACATTCTCGGGAATGGGAGTACATGCCGCCAGTCCCGCCAGCCAAAATATGAAAAACAACTGCATCTTATTCATGATCAACATTATTGAAATTGTGCAAACTGATAATAGTACCAATACGTTCTTCCGAATCTGCTTTCCAGTGCAGATGAATTGCCTTGTGTATGCAACCGGTTGTATTCATTAAAATCCTGTACGATGACAGGGTTTATGCCTGTGGATTTGATTTCACTACCGGTTGCCCGCTTTTGATAAAGATGAATCAATAAAGCTTCTGCGTACAGACGGTTAGGTGCTCCGGTATGGTATCGCTTATAATCTTTCAGAAAAGCGGAGAGATCCTTCATCAGCAAATCGAAACAAAGTAAATAATCCCGTGCCATTTGGTTGGCGGGATTGGCTTCCATCAACAGGTGAAGCGATTTTACGACATCAGTAGACGAAAGTCTCAGGGTATCTTTTTGGGGCAGGTACGAGCGTTTGTACTTCAGCCATTCCTTCACTTCCGGACTTTCCTTCCCCGGTGTGCGTTTTTTCGCCCATTCCTTGTAAAAGAGTGTGTTCGAGAGGATACGCAGATATTTTCGTGCCGCTTCGTTATCTCCGTTTATCAAATTGATTTCCGCCAGTCGCTGTACCATGCGTACACTCTTGTTCTGAGGAGAAAATATCATGCTTAAGAGGGAAGCGTGTTCTGCCATGGTCATATCGCCCAAGCGGAACCAGACCTCTCCAGACAATTGGGTGGAAAGATATGTCGATTTTTCGTTCACAGGCATGAACAGACCCAATCCTGCCGGTTGGTAATAATCCATAAGCTTTTCCGGAAGCTTGTTTTGCATGGCATTGGCCAGATTATAGCACACGGATATGGCATTTCCCGGAACACCGTCGTGTACCAATTCATTTATCTTGTCCCAATTCTCAAAATAGTCTTCGGTATTCAGGCCTAATATGCGTTCGTTCTCAAAATCAGGTGTTCCATACCAAAGCGTAGCCGGGAAAGAGTATGCTTGCGAAGGAATGACCAGATATTTGCGGGCAGCTAAGGGAGGCAGTGCCAAAGCGACCGGTATCATTCCGTAAATAACCACATAATTCTGTTTCCGCTTCAAGGCGGAAAGGATAGTAAGTAATGTGAAAGCAAACATACCATAACCGAACAGGCTATAGCATAACATGGTTCCGCAAATGCTTCCGATAAAGAAATCCCATTTCCCTTTTAATTTGTCTGTCAGCAAAAACAGGGACAAAGCACCGATGAGTGAAAGGGTCGCCGAAAATGGATACTGAATTTGGCAGAAGCGCAGGCTTTCCCAAATAAAAACCACTATTGAAATACCTATGGCTATCCATCGGTTGGTCCATTTACGGCAAGTGAAATAAGTCAATGTCCCTAATGCTGCCATAGTTAAGGCAACGACAGCTGCCCCCATATTGATATTATGGAAGAATTGAGTCAAAAAGTCACCCCCCAGACATGATAAGGGGGCGGGATGATTGAAATAATCGATAAATTGATCGACTGTATAAGTGAACAATAGCATTTGCTCTCGGTGAAGAAGATGATAAGGATAGGCGAAGCGGAAAAACAGAAAACAAGCTACTCCACTTATCGTCATACTTAAAAATAGATATCGGGTATCATGCTGCATAATTCTTTGTCTTTTCATTCTTTTTAGCAAGTTACATTCACTTTTCCCTTGTCTCTGCAAAAGTAGAGAAAAACGAAAAAGTCAATTAATATTATATTATCAACTTTTGATACTATTCACTCAATCTGTCATTCCCATCTTGATATTCCATTTTAATTACGTTATGTGCATTTATACCAAAAGAGTTTCTAACCATAAAGTTGAAAAGATACGATGCGTTCCTTGTATTATGTCCGTTTGGATATCTCTTTTCTCTCTACCAGCGATGGAGTGAAAGGAGTCTATACACACGCTTATAAAATGAACCTTATTTTACGTTATCTATCATGTCACAGCATATTTTGTGGATGAAAAATATGGTTTTCTCTGTTGCCAATCGGTCACCTCTTGAATAACTGGATGTTTTTTACTATTGATAAGATTTCATTATATAATGCCTGTCTCTTATACACATCTCCG
>ENA-UALR01000595-UALR01000595.1-human-gut-metagenome-genome-assembly--contig:-NODE-595-length-17452-cov-10.615911_pt1 | contig 17452 bp, 18 predicted proteins | sample MGYA00243702_ERZ654472 | MGnify/ENA primary metagenome ERZ654472 (study PRJEB26926, sample SAMN06164398) | human gut metagenome | biome: ENVO:00009003; feature: ENVO:2100002; material: ENVO:00002003...
GTGCCGATGATGTTCGTGCCGGTATCGCCGAACAATTGCTGGACAGCCTTAGCCAGATCGCCGATGGTGGAAGCATCAGACTTCTGGATGAACAAATCACCGGGATTTGCATGTTGGAAAGCGAACAAGACCAGATCCACAGCCTCGTCCAGATTCATCAGGAAGCGGGTCATGTTGGGATCGGTGATGGTGATGGGATTGCCAGCCTTAATCTGGTCGATGAACAGAGGGATGACAGAGCCACGGCTGCACATGACGTTGCCGTAACGGGTGCAGCAGATGGTAGTGCCGCCACGCTCGGCAGCCACACGGGCGTTGGCGTAGATGACGTGCTCCATCATAGCCTTAGAGATGCCCATGGCATTGATAGGGTAAGCAGCCTTATCGGTGGACAGGCATACAACACGCTTAACGCCAGCGTCAATAGCGGCGTGCAACACATTATCAGTACCAATGATGTTGGTCTGGACGGCCTGCATGGGGAAGAACTCGCAGGATGGGACCTGCTTCAGGGCGGCGGCGTGGAAGATGTAGTCAACACCGGGCATTGCGTCACGGATGGACTGGGGGTTGCGGACATCACCGATGTAGAACTTCACCTTTTTGGCGTTCTCCGGGTGCTTGGCCTGAAGCTCATGGCGCATATCGTCCTGCTTCTTCTCGTCACGGGAGAAGATGCGGATTTCCTTTAAATCGGAATCCAGGAAGTGCTTCAAAACGGTAGAACCAAAAGAACCAGTACCACCAGTGATCATAAGGGTTGCGTTATCAAATGCAGACATTTTAATTTTCCTCTCTTACTTTGCTTCAAGCGATTTCTTTATATCAGAAGAACAAATTCCCTTTGTTCTCTTTAAACGAACAACTCTTTTGTTGTGCTCTTCACACCACTGCTCTACCGCGTCAAAACGTCCACCACGGTGATCTTCACCAAGCGCAAGAATATCAAAATCAATTGTCCCTAAAAATTTAGAATCGACAGACTCGTACACTACAACTTTATCAACAATTCGTAATGCTTCTAGCATTTCGACCCGTTCTTCGGTTGTATAAAGCACCTTTGCGTCCGGCTTGAATTTTTTGATATAATTTCCGTCTTGAACCGCCACAATTAAATAATCTGCATATGCTTTACACTGCTTGAACAGTCTCAAATGTCCTAAATGAAAGTAATCATATACTCCAAAGGTTAGAATTTTACTCATTTTCGTATTCTTCTTTCAACTTTTTTAATGCGATCAGCAAAGGGTCGTATACTGTTATATCGATGCCATCTTTATATTTTTCATAAAGAATCGGCAGTTCTGTGCAGCCCAAGATAATCGGGACATCATATTCATCCATAAGCTCTTGGAATGACTTTTTTACCTCGTCCGAATACTTATTTTGCTTCACAGCCTCAATGCAATTTCGCAAAAGCACATATTGTTCTTTCTGAGGAACTTTACAGATAATTCCCTTTTCGGAAAGTGCCTCTTGATATACTTTGGATTCAATCGTCCCTTCAGAACCAAGCAGGAAAACCTGTTTTACATTATCTTTGCTGATTTGCTCTACACAGGAATGAATAATATTTATAACAGCGGATTTTGCTTCCGGAACTTTTTTATAAATTTGAGGCAGGAAAAGATGCGATGTATTGCAAGCAAGAATGATTCTTGCTGACCCCCCCCCGATTTTCAAAAGCCCATCAATCGAGTTAGCCATTTCGTCAATCAATCTTTCGACATTTTCATGATAAAGAAATGCCCGCACACGGCTTGGCATAGTGCATCTGTTATCAATGATAATACGCGGCCTCTCCCATTCTTTCTCCGCTGGAAAAACCTCTGCATACTGCTTGAAAAGGTTGATAGTGGCATATGTTCCCATACCGCCTAAAACACCAATTACCAAATCTTTCATCGTTTTACTCCTCACTCATTCCAGCAACGAACCATTCCATCGCGTTTTCATAGTCTTTAGGCGTGTTGATTTCTTTCAAGCGCAATGGAAAAGCAGTCATTGGAAGATATGGTGTAAGTACCTCGTACACATGGGAAGAAGTTCCTCTCAATTTATCCGCTTGCACTTTTGTAATGCCTGACCACTGCATATTTCCCGGCTTTTTAGACAAAACTTCAACCATTCCGTTTTGTGCCATCGCACTGATTGTTTCACCGGACGCGTTTTCTGTCACCGCAATACATTCATTGGGAAATTCAACGAAACGCTTGAAATCTTCTGGATTCATAATTGTGTCACCATCTAAAGTGATAACATATTTACGGACGCCAAGAAGAGCTTTTTTTAAGCTGTCAGCAGGACCGTTATGCTCATACTCGTAGTTGCAGACAAACATAATATCCTTACGATATTCTTTTACTACGTTGATGACGCGCTCTGCATCAAATCCAACAACAACTCTTATATCATCAAACGCATCCAGAAGCTTGAGCTGACGGATAATAAGCGGCTCACCACCAACGTCAACAAGAGCCTTTGTTGTTCCGATGCCAAGTCTTGTACCCATTCCCGCACAGCAGATGATAACGGTAACATCCGTCTTTTTAATCATGGTCATCCCCCTTTACAACAGTTGCCACAGAAAATCTGCACATCTTTTATCATCGTAAAATGCGAAATCAGAGTTTCTGAGAAGCGACTGCGCAATGGGTCTTACGCCACCGAAACCAACCGCAATATCGGCCATGCGCGCCATACCGGAATCGTTGTCACCATCGCCCACAACAACCATTGGCTGAACAAATTGTCGTACCATCAGTTCTTTATCAGCCACGCTTACAACTTTAGAAATTCGGTCATTTTTGACATCCGCTTTTGAGCAGTAACAATGGTTTTCCATTTTCAACTTTTTCATTAAGCCGCTGATCCAAACATCCAAATTTCCGGTAACAACATAACAACGATCTCGATTATTCTCAATAAAATCAGCGATATATGGATTCAGCGGAATTTCTGAAACGACCTGATTGACTTCGCTCACGGAAATATCACTCAGTATTTTTACACGGTTTAAAAAGCTTGTCCGAAATGGAATTTCGCCACGCATGGTTGCCTCTGTTAACCGGCGCATCTCATCTAGTTTTCCAATTCTCTTAGAGACCTCCGGTAAAACTTCCTTGCGTGTAATAGTTGAATCCATATCGAATAGGAATATATAGTCTGACATTCTCTCACACCCACTGCACTTTTACTTCTGGTATGCTTTATACATATGATGGGATACTCTTTTCTCTTCGGGAGGAAGCTGCATATAATCGCCGTAAAATGCGGTCAACCACTTATCATATCCAACCGGTGCATTGTATTCTCTTCCCTCAAAAGAAACCTTTATGAAAGAAGAAAAAATATCCTTCTCGCAAACGATTTTGGAAACGGAAGTGAAGTTTCCGACTGCCGATGTATTCGTATCAGCATATTTCTTTGAATTATCAACAATCTTTTTGGAAAAGTATCCTTTCGGGAAAATCTTCAAAACTTCAAAGCCAACCGTTTTTACAATGTCTTTTATAATTCCATGCGTTCCAACAACACCATTTTGAACAGCATTTAATTTTGTATACCAATCTCTTAGTTTGTACATTTCTGCAACTTTTTGGTTGCTTTCAGGAGCATTGTCATAGACAAAAACGTCAATATTCACACTGATCTTCATGCCGTTTTCATCTGGTTCATACAAAACAGTTTCCGTGTCCAGCACTTTTCCATAGGGGTAATAGAAACTATTGCCAAGCTCCCGACAAATAAATTTATAGCGACCATTCGCTTGATTAAAAATATTCATAAATCGGTCAAAATCTGGCCGCAACATTCCAATATCAATATCATCATCCCAAGGAATATACCCTTTGTGGCGAATTGCGCCAAGTAATGTTCCAGAATCGAGCCAATACCGAATTTGGTTTTTCTCGCAAAAATCAGCAACGGTATTTAAAATGCCAAGCTGATAGATTTTTACTTCTTCTTCGTTAAGTTGTTTCATATGATTCTCCTTAATAAGCAATCAACTATTTGACCTTCTAAGTCTTGCATAATGGTTATCTCTTTTCTCTAGCGAATAGTTGCTAACCGATAGTTTTTCTAAATCTAAGCGAACGCTTGATGACGTGGCCTTATTTTGAATCTCAATTTTTCGAACTCGGTAGATTTTTCCGTTTAAATTTATAAGTGTGCCCTCACGGAGTTTAACAACGCTATTTTGCTTCTTTTCGACATATGCAAGATTGTCATAACAACTTCCATAAAATTCTTGACTGGAGAAAAACATTTCAGGTGTAGCAACCATACCGGTAGAAATATTTGGCTCTTCCCACAAATCTTTTAGGGTATCTAGAAATTTTGACGGAGTTTTAAGATGATGCTCGAGAGTGATATAAAAATGTGAGAAATCTTTTTGCTCAATTATGCTAACGTGTTCTTGTGGGACAGGTAGATATTTTGTGGCGTCTGAATTTTCAGATTTTGTGTCATTTTGACTCTCTCTGTATATTTCTTTACTTTGTTCAATGGGTGTGTTTTGAGTGACATTCTCCATCTTGGTATGTTTTCTTTTCCATGCCAATCTTAATAGCAAAATCGCACCAATTAGGACATACCCAACTACAAGTGCTATTGCCCAGAGGCTTACATCAGAAAAGTTTGTGATAACTTTTTCAATCAACATACGGAGCGCACCTCCTTATAAATCGAAACTGCCGCACATAAAATCCAGGATAATATCCCAAATGCAAGAAGCAAAAAAGCACATGAGGTTTCCTCTCTATCTGACAATTGAACACCAATAAATGCACTACGGTACACTACTATATAATTTATAGCGAAAATAAAGAATGAAACCAAAAGCCATCCTTTCAAAAATCCGTGAATTTTATCGACCTGATTGTTTTCAAACAATGTCGGCCATACTATTCCACATACAAGTGCTCCAACTTCGACAAGTTCATTGCTGGAAGCTTTTCCGTAAACAAAATGAAAAACAAGAAACACACAAAATGTGCATCCTGAATACAAGAATGAGCGAGCCGCCCATATAATAAGCAATTTTGTTATATGAATCGCTCTTTGTAATGCCGATTCTACTTTATCGGTTTCTTTTGCATTCTTTTCCTCTACTTCCGTCACGATATCCTCCTGTTACTTCCCATATTGGCTTAGTAAAACTCTTTTCTATATTTCCAACAATACCATCCGCGGCTTGCCATAAGGACAAGCTCCGTTACACAGCGGAATACCGCGATCCACATCACGGTAAAATGCCCCGTTGCAATCAGCAATAGCAGGCTTGCCACCTGAACAACGGCAGACAGAATTGTTGTTTTTGTCACCTGTGCGGCCTTGTCCAGTGCGCCCAATGTCGGCCAGCCCAGCACGATTCCCGGAAAACTGAAAATCAGTACTGGCACCAATGCGCGGAACAGAGAAGTCGCTGCAACATACTGCTCACCACCAACAATCTGAAGTACATACGGTGCTACCGCAATCGAGAACGCGCTGCCTGCGAACACAATGGGCATAAAAATCATCAGAAGCCGCTTGATAAACTTCCAGCTTTTTGTCTTGATCATCTCTGGGTAAATGCCATCCGTAATAGGGGTATACATCGTCTGCACCGCGCCAATTAGCTGCATACAGACACTCCAATATGCAACTTCCGTTGCTGGAAGGAATGCGCCAATCAGCAGCGTATTCAATGCACCAAATGCAGTTGTTGCCATGTTGGAAGCAAAATAGACAAACGAATTTTTTAGCTTTTTCCACGCTGTGCTTACACTGGAAAAGTGAATCTTAATGTTTTCTTTCTTCAGTTCAACAAACACAAGGATAACAGCCACCAGCGAACCAACTGCATCCAGTAAGGGAACAAACAAAATGTCCTTATCCGAGTGGACAAAAATAAAAGTCAATGCTGTTGCGATGCCGCGCATAGCGACAAAGCGCAGCGTGATGACCTGCATTTTTTCGATACCTCGGAAGAAATAATCAAACAAAAACACCGACAAAAACACTGTCACAAATGCCAACAGCGTATATCCGATGTTGGCGCGCAGCAGGGGAATCACCGCAATCATTCCCAGCAGGGCAACAAAAGCCGCCGCCGCCAACAAAACGCGGGCAAGGAGAATGTCACCAACTTCTTTTTCCAATTTTTCGTGGTCGTTCTTCGCGTTTACAATATCCTTTGTGCCGGACAGCATAAAGCCAAAATCTACAACCAACTGCATATACTGCATTACAGCTTTTACATACGAAACCACGCCGTAGCTTTCTACAGAAAGCACACGGGTCAGATACGGCAATGTCAAAAGGGGAAATACGATTTTGGCGATTGACATACCATAGAGCATTATAGTATTTTTAATTACATTGCTTTTCACGTTTCAACTACCTCTACATTATAATTTTCTTGTGCGGAGGATATACAACCACCAATCATAAATAATGGTATCCAAGAACAGTTTGTATATAGAATGGTAGGAACTGAAAAACCGACTATCAAAAACACCATTAAAACAGATAATGTATAGCAGCTAAGTTTTCTATCAGGTGTATCATTTATTTCTTTAATTGCAATAAAAAAAAGCAATGCAAACAATACCAATCCGCAATATCCCGTATTTATAAGAACTTTTACATATGTGTTATGCTCGTTCAATCCTGAATATCCAAATATTTGATTGAAGTTCATTGCTGCTCCAAATATTTTCGTAAAAATATTTTGTCTGTTAAATGCTGTTAGTAACAATGTCCAGATTTCATTTCTGCCCTGAGTATTGCTTGCATTCATCAAATCTGATAATTTATCGAAATGCAAGCTGAGTAGTCCTCTATCCTGAAAAAATTTGGTGTTTGAAACAAAGCGAAGAGCATATATGCAAACTAAAAACGCACACCCAAGCATCAAAACATTTTTGAATGAAATGATTTTTTTATTTTTTCTATACTGAAAGAAAATAAATAAGGCGACGATAGTGCATAGATAAATAATTCGTGCGTTACAAAGTACAATTAGTACCACTGCGATAGCAAGAGGAATAAAATCTGTTTTTTCCATCTTTTTGTTATAAATCCATGTGATTAGAAAGTAGCAGAGCATGACAGCAAAATCCGTTTTGAAAAAATACATTCCTCTATATGTGACAGCTGACCCCCATACTATTGTTCCTTTTCCGGCGAGGCAAACAATAAGATTTATAACTAGAGCAAAAAGAAGCGATGATGTTAAGCTCTCCCAAACCGTATCAATATCTTTTACATAGAATCTGCCTAAAAAGTATAAAAGCAGCGAAGAAATGATTTTCAAATAATCAAGATATAGTTCTGGTGATTTAAGCCATGATCCCGTAAACATCAACGCAATCAAAATAACGATTGTATCACTGATACAAGGTTTCAGAGGGAATCTTTTTGTTATTGCAATTATAAGCAATAGAATGGCAAAAGCCGTTATTATAACAGTCAGCATTTTTAGCTGATAAAACATATCAAATATTATTTTTAGCATCCAGAAAATATATATTGGATGTGTATGGATTTTCACTTTAAGTTGTTTCATATTTACAGAAATTTCTAATCATCGAATTTTTGTGTGTTCATTTAGTAGCGATAACCATATAAACTTAGAATTAGTCACCAAATATCTTCTAAATAATCTTTTGGGTTCCTTCATGAAGCGATAAAACCATTCCAAGCTAATATCCTGCATCCATTGAGGTGCTTCATCAATTACGCCAGAGACGACATTAAATGCTCCACCAACGCCAATCATGAGGCCGTTGATTTTTCCTTGCATTTTATAGCAAAACTCTTCTTGGCGTGGAGCACCCAAAGCGACCCAGACAATATCTGGATTGGTTTGATTTATTCGAGCTATGAGCGCATTCTCCTCTTCTTCACTGAGCGGACGAAACACGGAAGGCTCATATCCAACTACTTCAACCCATGGATACTCCTTTTTGATTTTCTCAAGAAGCGCATTTATATTTTCTTGCGTTGTTCCATAAAAGTAATGCCGAATTTTCTTTTCTTTCGACTCTTCAAAAAGCCTTCGCATCAAATCCGGTCCGGTGACACGATTCATCTGCGGAAATTTCTTTCTTCCAATTACAGAAAGTGGTTTCCCGTCTGGCACAGACAGCAAAGACTCTGCTTGCACCTTATAATATTGTGGATCATCATGTGCCATAACTGTCGTATGCACATTGGAAACACAGACGTAATTTCCATGTACAGCATCCCAATTGGAGAATAAAAAGGAAATACAACTCTCCATATTCACTACTGAAATCGGCACACCGATTATATTTACGCGTGTAGGAATATTCTTTAGTTTGTTACAATGTATCATATATTTTATTTAGTCTTTCATAGTTTGAAGCAGGTGTCTGGTTGCACAAGTAATAGTTATAAGCATTAAACGAAAATTTCGTTCGTTGTTCATAAACTGCATCCAACGCTTTCCTAAAAGAGCCCTTGACTTCAAAATCAAATAGAGTTCCTGCATTTGATTTTGAAACTAAGTCGCCAGCATTTCCAATACTTGTTGATACGACCGGTACTCCCAAAGAGAAACATTCTGCAATATTCATAGGGTAGCCCTCATACCATATATAGGGCGTAATCAATGCGACTGCGGATTTTAAGGAATTGAATAATTCTTTTTGTGGACAGAATCCATTCAAATGAATGTTCGGACATTTAGCTGCTAACTTTCGAACCTCGGCTGCGCACTCACCCTCTCCATAAACTTCAAGTACATAGGTGCCCGGCAGATTGATCCATTCATTAAGCAGTTTTAGTATTCCTTTTCCTTTATCAAGTCTTCCGGCATAAATATATGTTCTTACCCCCCCGAACAAATGTTCATATATATCGTTTTGGAGAACATAATTTTTATCTTTTGACAGTGTTTCGCTGTAATAGGCCAGTGCATTTTTCTGATATATTTCGTTGTTCTGCAAAACATCTTCAATAGCATTTATAAATGTATCGGGCTTGTCAGGTTCAAATGTTGTTCCACCTTTTGAATTGACAAGAATATCTCCTGCATTGCCTATATTTGTCGATACAACAGGGCAACCAATGGCCATTGCCTCTGCAAGAATCATTGGGAAGCCTTCATACCAGATACTTGGAAATACAAGTGCTGTTGCAGTTGATAAATCTTCAAAAATAGTTTTCTGTGGAGTAAATCCGTAAAAGGAAATATTCTCTTTCACATTTTCTTCAACGAAATTTTTGAGAGTTCCATCTCCATAAATGTGCAGGTAATAATCCTTAGGAAGCAACTTCCACAATTCCAAAAGGAGTTTTATTCCCTTATTTTCTTCAAGTCTACTTGCAAAAATGAACACTCGCTTGTGTGCTCCTTTGCTTGGCTCCCCTTTTCTGCTTACAAAATTAGGTTTTACGAATACCTGATTTGAATTTATATCGATGAGTTTATCGAATTTACTTTTGTTGAATTCGGTCAAAAAGATATATGATATTTTTTTATAGATTCCTAGTTTTCTGTTAACCGTTAACATTGCTGCAACAATTATTGTTCCAAGTGTAGAGTTTCGATAACATTTGTTTTTTATTGCTTCTTTGAAGTTTCCGTTCTCGCGGCACTTTTCGCACACCTTGCCTTTGCAGTAAAAAGACCCATTCGGGCAGAGAAGTCTGAAATTATGGATTGTCTGAACCACAGGAACTTTCATACTTCTTGCAGCATAATACACAGATGGCGAAATCAATGGAAACGTGTTATGGCAATGTACAACATCGATTTGTTCGTTCTTTATCAGTTTTCTGATTTCTATATAGGTTCTAAGAGACCACACTGTTGTAAAAGGCAAAAAGAGCAATTTCCATTTATCAGATTTCAGCTCATCGTTGCTACGCGTATACTCTATTACTTCATGGCCATTATCTCGAAGCAGTTCTACTTCGTTTTTGAAAACCGTATGTTCTCCGCCACCTATTTGATAAAAATTATGAACCATTAAGATTTTTTTCTTTTTTCTCACGGCTATTCTCCCAATCTTTATGTAAGTTGATACCCCTTACTCCCCACGCCCCAGCAGGCACACCTTAAATGTCTTAAAAATAATTTTCCAGTCCACCCAGAAGCTGCGCTCCTTGACATACTTCACATCCAGATCCATCCACTCCTCAAAGGAGAGGTCATTGCGGTGCGGGGCGATCTGCCAGTAGCAGCTCAGGCCGGGGGTCACATACAACCGCTGCTTTTCATAGTCGCCGTACTGTTCCACTTCGCGGGGAAGTGCCGGGCGGGGGCCAACGATGCTCATATCGCCCTTCAGGATGTTCCACAGCTGCGGCAGCTCATCGATACTGGTCTTGCGGATAAATTTACCCACACGGGTAATGCGGGGGTCGTCCTTGATCTTGAACACAGGACCATCCATCTCGTTCTGATCCAGCAGGTCATCCAGCTTTGCCTCTGCATTGGGGCACATAGAGCGGAACTTATAGAACTTGAAGGGCTTGCCGTTGCGGCCAATGCGTTCCTGACTGAAGACAGGGCCAGCAGACGGGTCATCCACCACAATTGCGATGGCCGTAGCCAGCATGACAGGCGACAGCACCACCAGTGCCAGCGATGACAAGATTACGTCCTGCGTCCGACGCCCGATCCAGTACAGGCGATGGTCGCGCAGATTTTCCTTGCGGTCAACTTCAACTTCCTTATCGATTCCGACAGTATTCGTAGCCATTTTTTCTCCTCACATAAATTCGCGTTTGTTTATAGATTCCTTGCTTCAACCTGCTTTTGCCGTAACTCTTTCGGCTTGTGCTGCCTGCTTAGACGGGTGCTTAGGGTTACTTTTCTCCCACCTCATCCCGATTTCATCCAGCTTTGCAATCCGTTCCTCCGTCAGCACCGCACCGCTTTTTTCGGGATTCAGCCGTGCGTACCGCTGCCGCTTGATCCATTTTCCGAGGGCATATCCGCCCGGTGAAACGTAATTGATTGGGATATTCAAATTTCCATAGACTTCAAAATAGCGCTTTGCCTCCTGATAGCCTTCGTTCCACTGGCGGTCATTGCGGTTGCCCCAGTACATTCCAATCCTGTTGAGCCGCTCGACCTGCTCGTCCGTCAGTTTTCCTTTCGGGTACGCCCATTGCTGGCTTGCGACCCATTGCCCCAGCCGTTCACCAGCCGCTGTCACATAGGAACGTGGGATATTCAGGTTGCCGTTTTCCTCATAGTAGGCGGCAGCCAGCGCATAAGCCTTTTCCCACTTGGAATCGAAAATGTTCCACACCATACCGATCTCATCCAGCTGTGCGATGCGTTCTTCTTTTAAGCGGCCATTCAGCTTCTGCTGCCGGGTCTTGATGATCCACTGTCCCAAAGGGTAGCCATCCGGGTCGGTGTATTTTCCGGGCACCATCAGGTTTCCGTAGGTGTCGTGGTATTTCTTTGCGACCTCAAATCCATGCTGCCACGCAATTTCCTTCCGGTTTCCCCAGACCATCCCGATGCTGTCCAGCCGCGCGATCTGCTGCTCGGTCAGATTGCCTTGAATTTGTCCCTCGCGCACCCGGCGCTGAGTGACCAGCCACACCCCAAGGCTCAGACCGCCGGGCGTGGTGTACAGTTTCGGGACGTTCAAATTGCCGTGCTCCGCATAGTAGATACTTGCCTCAGAGAAATAGTGCTCCCAACCGGAAGAGAGACTTGCCTGTAGCTGCTCGAACAGCACCCGGCAGTCGTGCACTTGCTCGATGACCTCGAACCGCTCGGTCACGATCTTATCGCCCTCGCCGTTGGCATAGAGCCGGTGAACAGCCTCCTGCATCTCGCTTTGCAGACCGGAAATACTGGTCAGACCTTCAAAGTTGTTGACCACATCGAGAATCAGCGGAGCTGCGGTATCTCCGGCGGTCAGGGCGCGGCCAATCTGCTGCTTGTAAATAATGGGCGAAATCGTAGGTCGGAACAGGATGACGCCCGAAATCCCCTCCACATGGACGCCCTCATTGAGCATATCAATGCAGAACAGCAGCTTCAGCCGGTCACTGGTGTCCGTTTTGAAGTCTGCAAACGCCTTGTCGGTGTTCGGATCATCCGAGTAGGCTTCGTAAACCACAACATCCGGGTTGACCCCTGCAAACCATTCGGGCACATGGGAAACCATTTCGTCCATATGCTCTTTGTTTGCGCAGAATACGATGTATTTTCCACTTGTCTGCGTGATATGATGTTGAAAGACAAGATCAAGTCCGTCTGCCTGTTCCAGTGCCCGGCGCAGCGCGTCCAGATATTTCTGATTCACATCCTGAATGCCCGGTACCCGCAGGTTGTCTACTCGTGCCTGATACTTTGCAAGCGTTTTCTGGTATTGATAAACAGTGGTCACATATTTCGGGGCAGGCAAAATACCCCTGACGACTGCTTCGCCAAGGGACATATCACTCGCAATATGTCCGTCAAAAAGTTCTTCAGCCATATTGCGGTTATTGTCCAGATACCGGATATTTGTTGCTGTCAGCCCCAGCAATTTTGCGTTCAGGCATAACTTTAATAGAGCCACCGTACTCTCGCCCCAGCATTCTGCGCCGGCACGGTGGAATTCATCGAGTATAATATAGGCAGGCTTCTGCGCTGCTATTTCGTCCAGCTGTGCCTGCGTGCAGCACATCAGTTTGGCGTAGGTATAAAAGTGAACGTTTGCCAACGGAAAATCCGGGTCGTTCCTTTTCAGGCTTTCCAGCTGGGTCTTGAAGATATATTCACTGGGAGAAAGCCAGATTACGACCTTCTCCGGGTTGTCCTCGATCAGCTTGAACGCAATGTAGCTCTTTCCGGTGCCAGTGGGATGAACAATAGCAGCTTTGCCGTACTGCTCCATCATCCGGACTGCCGCATGATATGCTTTCTCGTTGTGCTCAAACAGGCGCAATGCCACCTTGTTCACCCCTTCCCGCATAAAGGGGTATCTCTCATTTGGTTAATGGAAGAAGATGTTCTATAAATTGCGATTTATCGAAAGTTTTATGGACGTCCGACCACGAATCGCCCCTTAAAAGTTTTCGAAAACACGATTTATTTCTTTTCGTTTGCGTGTCATATCAGAGTGAACATATTTTTTTAACGTGACTGCAGCATCTGCATGACCCAACAGTTCGCTCAAGGTTTTAATGTCGCAATGCGCCTGCAAGCAGGTCGTTGCAAAGGTGTGGCGAAGCGCATGAGGATGCGCCTGATGGACACTGGCTTTTTTCAGATAGCCGTAAATGCTCTTACGGTAGCATCGAGGTTCGACTGGCTTTTCCTCATTGCCAGAAAGAAACCACGTCCCGCTGTTGAAATCTTTCGACAGCTTCTTCAGAACACGAAGCAGCGATTTTGGAAGTGGAATCTCACGATGGGAATTTTGGGTCTTGGGAGATTGAATGACGACTTTTGTGTGGCCATTTCCACAAGAAATCCGAGTCACTGTCCGTTGGATCGTCACAGTTCCTGCCGATAAATCAAAATCTCCCCATTTCAGTCCACAGATCTCGCCGATACGCAGCCCTAACTGAAAACCAAGCAGTAGACCTATTTTCCGGGGCGTAGGTGCATCCATTACGAACGACTGTAATTTCTTTTGTTCTTCTGTGGTAAACGGCAGCAGTACTTTTGGGGATTTTTGCGGCAGCTTTACCGTGATCTCTAAAGGGCGAATGAGATGAAAATGCGCTGCATACTTGCAGATGCGCCGCAGCATCGACAAGCACTCCTGTGCCATGGTTGCCCCTAAAGGCTTTTGCTTTCCGTTGGCTGGTGTTATCACTGCCAAAAGTCCCTGCTCCAGAATTTTTTCGTTTAAAGCACTCACTTTGAAATCCCCGAAAACAGGTTGGAGATAATGTCGCAAAGTATACTGATAGTGTGAAAAAGTCGATTCTTTTACACCATGCCGGACAGAATACAACCATTGCTCTGAAATTTCCGAAAAAGTAATATCGGTGCTGTTCAGGTTATAAATGCCGTACTCTGCTTTCTTGCGGGCAGAGATTTCCCTTACTTCGGTATAAGTCGCCCCATATACATAGCCCCAGCAGGGCTTTCCGTCCGCAGAACGGCCTTTGATATATCGACCCTCCCACCGTCCATCGCTGCGCTTTCGGATGTTTTCACCTCGTCTTGCCATATAAAGCCTCCTGCTGACACCTTATTGACCACTAATGATTTGAAAATTGAATTTGTCCCCTTTTTTCTGAGCAAATTGGACAACAAATCACAAAAAGATTGACTATATCGCCGAAATTTCTCTGGTAAAGAGTACCAACGCCTATTGCCTATAATGCGATTCAATGTTAAAATAGAATAGCGAGGAAAAACAAGATTGTCCAACACACGGTATCTTCCATTAACCAAATGGAGGATACCTTTTCTTGTCTTTCTGTCGGTTGATTTTCGTGGCAAAATTTCGGGAACATCATTCTTGAATATACGGTGCGCCGTACACAAAAACAACCTATTTCCGCTAATATCTACAAAAAAGGAGAACAGACATATGATATTAGCGACCGATGAAGATACAAAAGTAAAAGATGCCGTTGCATTACGTTTCAAAGAGCTTTGCGAGGAACGCAACATAAGTCCCAATGCCCTTGCTGTCCGTTCCGGTGTCACTCCGTCCACCGTTTACAGTATGCTTGATTCCTCCCAGCAGAGCGTCACCGTTCCCACTGTCAAAAAACTGTGTGATGGGCTCGGAATTACGCTTGTAGATTTTTTTAACGCCTCGATTTTCACTACAATCGATCAGGAAATCCGATAAATAACACATTGACATCGGTTTATGTACCCTATTGGAAATGCACCAGCATTGTACAAAGCCGCTGCTATTTATCAATGCCTGCATTATAGCCCTGACGTTTTTCTTTTTGCCCTATAACATAGAGATTTTTCTCTGTTATTATAGATGCACCGCGCTTTTTTGCGCTCTGCCCGCCTTCCACCATTGAAAACGAAAGGACATAAACATGAAAAGGAGAATCATCGAGTACAAACCGAGTCCCGGCAAGCAGAATCTGACCCGCCGACTGTATCTTTGCGCTCTGACCTTGTGGCGCAGCTTGTGGCTGCCTACCTGCTTGGTCGGAGGGCTGGCATATGATGTATTATGATCAGTTCAACACCGGAAAGCGTATTCAAAAGCTGCGCAGAGAGCGCTACCTGACGCAGGAAGAACTGGCCGTCCGCTTGAATGTCAGCGACCGCCACCTCCGCAGTCTTGAGAGTGGGGAGTATATTCCTTCTATTGACCTTTTCATCGAAATCGCTGCATTTTTTGATGTAACACTGGATCATTTGATTATGGGAAAGTCGTTATCTGACCAAGAAGAAAGCTTACGAAACAAGTTGCAGCAAAAGCGTTTGACAAATCAAAAGCTCCGTTTGAAATTGCAGCGTATTATGCAGAAACTGTCTGCAATCGCTGAAGAACTTTAACTCTATATAAAATTGCGCCCCTCCGGGCAGGCAGCATTGCGCTGCTTGTTCAGAGGGGCGTTTTTTGTTTTTGTGCTCAAAAAACTTTTTGAAAAGTTTCAATTTTATCGTATTTTTCACAAAAGTGAAATATCGATTCATCGTTGTTTTTATATCAAAACCGGAAGCATTACTTCCGGTTTTTTAAACCAAAAAACCGGAGGTACGACCTCCTAAAAAAGCATTCAGTTTTCAGGTACACTATGGTCACAGCAAGGGCAACACCCCAGACGGGGAGAAGCCCAAAGCTGTAAGACGCACCTTGAAAACAGAATATCATTCCCTCGGACAAAACAATGAAACTTCCGTAATTCGCGGCCCGGCCATAAAGAAGGCGGGGTGGCTGAAAGGCCAATGAGAGGAAGGGTGCAGTCCCCCTCACCGAGGTGTATTCCAACCCCACCGGGCGTCGAGGACAAATAGGGTGGGACACTTAAAACAAAAACTTCAAAGCCCACCACCGGAATTCTTTCGAATCAAGGCAGTGGGCTTTTTCCATACCGAATATTCATTCTGATGACACGGAGGTAATGACTATGAGCCGTACTTTTACCCACAAGATCGACGAATCGACCCTGACCACCCTCTGCCCCCGCTGCCTGAATGCGTTCCGCAATGCACGCGGCATCCGCGTCCGCCGTGCAGACCCCGGTCAGACCGTAAAGGAGCCTTGCACCTACTGCCAGACCAACTTCGGCTACGACTACTACATCCAGCCCACCAGCCCGAAATCCACCTACTTTAAGAAGGGACGGTTTGATGATGAATCTGAATGCGCTTAAGATCGACCCGGAGTTTCAGGGTAAGATTCCACCGCTCACCTTTGAGGAGCTGAACCAGCTCGAAGCCAACATCCTGCGGGATGGCCGTATCATCAATCCCATCATCGTATGGCAGGGCTTGATCGTGGATGGACACAACCGCTACACCATTGCCAAGAAGCACCCGGAAATCCCTTTTACTGTTCACGAAAAAGAGTTTGCCAGCCGCTATGAAGCAATCATCTGGATCTGCAAGAATCAGCTGGGGCGGCGCAATTTAACCCCGGAGCAGAAGAAGTACCTCATCGGGAAACAGTATGAAGCCGAAAAATGCGCCAACGGCGGTGACAGAAAAAGTCCTGCTGCAAAATCAGGTTCCCAAATTGGGAACCTGATCGGGAATCCCAAGACTTGCAAACGAATCGCCACAGAAAACGGTGTTTGTAAAAACACGGTTATTCGAGCCGAGGAATTTGCCAAAGGTGTAGACGCTGCTGAAGAAGCCGTTCCCGGCACACGGCAGAAAGTGCTCTCCGGTGAGGTCAAGCCGACTGCCGCTGAGATTGCATCTGTTGCCCGTGCCCCTCCCGAAGAACGTCCTGCACTGGTGGCTGAGATCTGCAAGCCGAAGTCCCCAAAACCGCCTGCACAAAAGCAGAAAGCTCCCTCAGCCGTAGCCGCACCGTTGCCCGATGCCAGTACATCCGATGAAGAAGCGCCTGACGAAGAACCAACGTCCACTCCTGCTCCATCCGAGCCGATCTTTCCACAAAAGGAGAATGAACCGTTGAAAGTTGACCGTCAGCAGATTCTTGAAATCGCAAACAATCGCTACCATATCAAGCAGCTTGCCAATGGTGCGGCGATGCTTTGTGAGGTATCGGGAGCCGCCAACAGTATGATGCGCCGCTGGGAAAGCGTTTTCCGGGAATATCCCGATATTCTATCCGATGCAGAGAACCGTGCATCCGTAGGACGAACGATTCAGAAATTGAGAGATTACCTGAAAAATTTGGAAGATAAGATGGAGGAACTGCTATGAAGAATATGAACTGTGTCAGCACCATGCCTGAGATCATGCCCGAAATCACGGATGAAGCCATCATCGAAGCCCTCTTTGCCCAGCGGCCTTACGAGGAAAAGGTCATCAACAGTGCCTTTCTCGAAATCCCTGCGGAATATCAGCGCAAGC
>ENA-UALR01000597-UALR01000597.1-human-gut-metagenome-genome-assembly--contig:-NODE-597-length-17411-cov-6.563494_pt1 | contig 17411 bp, 10 predicted proteins | sample MGYA00243702_ERZ654472 | MGnify/ENA primary metagenome ERZ654472 (study PRJEB26926, sample SAMN06164398) | human gut metagenome | biome: ENVO:00009003; feature: ENVO:2100002; material: ENVO:00002003...
GAGATGTGTATAAGAGACAGCCAGTGAGCCTATTGTAAAACAGGAGAACTTTTGTCACCTGTTCTGCATGAAACCAGAATAACGGCGGAGCAGGACAGGGAAAGCATAGTTTGTGACATCTGTCAAATCATAATATCCAATGGAAAATAATTGCTTCGGACAGGGAATGATCTTTGTTCTGCCAGAGAAATATGATAAAATAAGAAACAGAAATAAATTTTTTTGCAAGCCCGTCGGTGGTAAAGGATTTAGGAGGGAGCAGACCCATGAAATCAGTAATTTCCATTGGAAATCAGGATTTTGTATCCATCAGAAAGAATAACTGTTTTTATATCGATAAGACGGATTTTATCAGGGAATGGTGGGACAATCAGGACAGCGTTACCCTGATCACACGCCCAAGGAGATTCGGCAAGACTCTGAATATGAGTATGGTCGAATATTTCTTTTCCGTAAATCATTCCGAATGCAGCAAATATTTTGAAGACCTTGTCATCTGGAAAGAGGAAAGATTTCGTAAGCTGCAGGGAACGTATCCTGTGATTTCCCTCAGCTTTGCAGATATCAAGGCAACCACATATGAGACTGCAAGAAGAGCGGTAATTCGTAAGCTGGTGAAATTATATAGTACTTTTGAATTTATCAAATCCAGCAAAGTATTGAATGAAAAAGACCGCGCCTATTTTGATTCCGTTGAAGAAAATATGTCGGATGATGCCGCAGCAGTAGCTGTCAATTATCTGTCCGATTATCTGAGCCGTTATTACGGAAAAAAGGTGATTATTCTTCTGGATGAGTATGATACTCCTTTACAGGAATCGTATATTCATGGGTATTGGGAGAATCTTACAGCGTTTATCAGAAGCCTGTTCAATTCCACATTCAAAACGAATCCCTATATGGAACGGGGACTGCTGACAGGAATAACAAGAGTCAGTAAAGAATCTATCTTTTCCGATCTGAATAATCTTGAAGTTGTAACAACAACATCGGAAAAGTACAGCAGCTCGTTTGGGTTTACAGAAGAAGAAGTCTTTCATGCGCTGGAGGAAAACGGGCTGTCTGATGAAAAAGAAACCGTCCGCTGCTGGTATGATGGATTTTCCTTTGGAAAACGGAAAGACATTTACAATCCGTGGTCCATCACAAAATATCTGGACACGGGAGAATATGGAACGTACTGGGCAGACACCAGCGGAAATATGCTGATCTCCAATCTGATCCGTCGAAGTCCTGCAAAGATCAAGACGGAAATGGAAGATTTATTAAACGGCAGAGTGATCTGCACAGAATTGGATGAGCAGGTTATTTTTGAACAGCTTGGCAGAAAGCGGGGAGCCATCTGGAGTCTTATGCTTGCGAGCGGATATCTGAAAGTGGATCGGTACGAAATGGATAACAGAACAGGAAAGCGCCAGTATGATTTGAAAGTGACAAATCATGAGACAATGCTGATGTTTGAACAAATGATAGAGGACTGGTTTACAGAAGAAGATTCTGCATATGGCAATTTTAAAGATGCTCTGCTTGCCGGAGATCTGGATTATATGAACCAGTTTATGAATCAGGTAGCACTTCAGACATTCAGCAGTTTCGACACGGGCGGAAAACCATCAGAGGAACTCGAACCAGAAAGATTTTACCATGGATTTGTCCTTGGGCTGATTGTTGATCTGGCCGGAAAATACAGAATCACTTCCAACAGAGAAAGTGGATTCGGAAGGTATGACGTAGTAATGGAGCCATTGAAAGAAAACCTAGATGCGATCGTAATGGAATTTAAGGTTCAGAACACATCAAAAGAAAAGTCGCTGGAAGAGACGGTGGAGCATGCACTTCGTCAGATTCAGGAAAAACAGTATGACACAGAATTGCTTGCCAGAGGAATCGCAAAGGAGCGGATCAGGTATTATGGATTTGCGTTTCGGGGGAAGAAAGTGTTGATTGGAAATTAAAATGAGAGAAAATATGAAAATCAGAAAAGCAGAACTGAAAGACCTGTCCAGAATTGCGGAAATTTTCGTGTTCAACAACCGAATCAATTATTTCCCGATTTTTCACGAGGAGGCCTATTCCTTCGGTGAAATGCAGGTAGTTCCGATGATCGACCAGTACTTTAAGAAAGAAGAAATTTTAAACCGCATTTATGTCTACGATGATGGAATTATAAGAGGTTTTACAGAAATCAACGGAACCGAAATCTGTAAACTATACGTAGATCCATGTCTGCAGAACAACGGGGTCGGCCACGCGCTGATTACCTTTGTAATTGAAAAGTTTGACGCAGACTATCTATGGGCATTGGAGAAAAACACGCGTGCCATTGCGTTTTACAACCGCCACGGATTTCAGTGGACAGGAACGAAACAGCTGGAAGCAGATACGATAGAGTATCTGCTGGAATTAAGACGATGAGAGCACGGCGTGTTTTCTGTTCTTCCTGCAAAAATTAAAGCAGGAGAAAATGGTCTTGTATTTTAACCGACTCAAGCAAGTAGCGAAGCGGATTGCGAAGATCCGCTTGTATGACAATAAAATAAACCACCTGCTATGCAGGTGGTGGGAATAATCTTTAGATATAAGTATGAGCTCCTGTGCTAATATAGATGTGGGTCTGCAAAACCACAAATAAAAGCACAGGAGGTCCAAATAATGGACGTGAATAGTTTAGCTCATACAAAATGGGAATGCAAGTATCATATCGTATTTGCACCAAAATATCGGAGACAGATAATTTATAAAGCAATAAGAGCAGATGTAGGAGAAATCTTGGGATCATTATGCCGAAGAAAAGGAATTAAAATTATTGAAGCAGAATGCTGCTCAGATCATATACATATGCTTGTAAGAATTCCGCCAAAGTATTCTGTATCAGAAATAGTAGGATATTTAAAGGGAAAAAGTTCCCTGATGATATTTGAACGCCATGCAAATTTAAAATATAAGTATGGAAACAGGCATTTCTGGTGCCGTGGATATTATGTAGACACAGTGGGGAAAAATACTGCAAAAATCAAAGAGTATATTCAGAATCAGTTAAAAGAGGATTTACAGTATGACCAGATGTCATTAGTAGAGTATATCGACCCGTTCACGGGTGAGCCGGTGAAGAAATACAATAAGTAAATCCCGCTTGGAGCGGAAGTAGGAAGTCAAAGCAAACCAGCAAGCCTCTTTTGAGGCTGCGCCGGAGTAAGGAAGCACTGAAAAAGCCCCCAGTTTGGGGGCTGCTGTAAATGTGGTGCAGTTAGCAGACTTCAGTGCGCCTTCCGGGCGCAAGCAGGTAATATCCCCTTCTAGGGGGAGAACATGCCACCCGCTAAGCGGGTGGTCATGACTTACTGAAGCAAAAATAGCCGAAAAGCCTGTTCTACCGTATCGGTCATATTTTCTGCCGCATTTTTCACATCCATAGCTTCTTCGAGTGAAACGACGCTTCGCAGAATCGGGAAAAAGGCATCAATTCCGGCGGCGTTGCATGCAGATGCATCCTTTGTGACACAGCCTGAGAACGCAAGGACAGGTTTGCCGTATTCTTTTGAAAGTTTTGCAACTCCGATCGGCGCTTTTCCCATCACGGTTTGTCCGTCGAGCCGTCCCTCGCCGGTGATGACAAGATCAGCGTCTCTCACATCATCACGAAGTCGGGTTTCATCCAGTACGATCTGAATGCCGGGTTCCAGTGAAGCAGAAAGAAACGTTTGAAAAGCAAATCCAAGTCCGCCCGCAGCACCCGTTCCGGGAAATTCCGCATCGACGTTCGGGAATGTTTTCTGGCAGAGCGCGGCGTAGGAGGCAAGCGATGTGTCCATACGTTTGATCATGACAGCATCCGCGCCCTTCTGCGGTCCGAAAACGGCGCTGCAGCCGTTGGAACCGCAGAGCGGATTCGTTACATCGCAGGCAATACGGAAGGTGCATTCCGAAAGTTCCGGCAGAACGTGATCTGTCGTAATCGCGGTAAGAGATTCCAGCCCGACGGCACCAAAAGGAACCTGTTTTCCTTCTGCATCGAGCAGTCCGAAACCGAGTGCCTGCAGCATACCAATACCGCCGTCATTCGTGGCACTTCCGCCGATTCCGATAATAAAATGGCGGCAGCCACGCAGAACCGCATCCTGGATTACTTCACCGACACCGTATGTCGTTGTATACAACGGATTTCGTTCCGTATCCGAAACAAGCGTAATTCCAGCTGCACCGGACATCTCAATAACAGCTGTCTGTGCCTGTTCTATTACGCCATACGTACACGAAACTGTCTTTTGTGCCGGCCCCGTCACAGGAACGGACACAAACTGTCCGCCGAGTCCTTCCGTCAGAGCCTGTACCGTCCCTTCTCCTCCGTCCGCCAGTGTCCGCACAACCGTTTTAACATCTGGATCCACCCTGTGAATCCCTTGCGCAGCAGCATTCCCGGCCTGAAGAGATGAGAGACTTCCTTTAAATGAATCAATTGCAATTGCAACTTTCAAACTTTCACTTCCGTTTCCTTATAAGATACCATGATTTTACCATCCCCATGTCCAAATAGCAACGCACACCCCCGAAAATCCCGTAAAATCGCGGAAAAGAACCGATAAAATATGCTTTCCACTCTTGACAACGCTTACAGCCCCTAGTTATAATAAGGCATGAAAAACGATGACGAAGACAGTAGTCTGCGCGTGAACGGTCTGTGGAAAGCGAGCCGGGGATGGTGGGAGTCCGGTACAAGTAGCGGCAGGTGAACATCACTTCCAAGTTGCAGTTCTGAATCTGCGTACCCGGCGCATAAAATATAGAAAGCCGGAGAGCAGTGGTAAGAAGTTGCCGGCCGTTCCCCGTTACAGGAAATGCATATGATAGTATGTAACAGGTGGTTACGATAAGTACAGCTTTCGTCCTATTACAGGGCGGGAGCTTTTTCTTATTTTACGCGAGCAAATCAAACGAGAAACTTAAGTTTCAGGAGGTACAAGCATGTACAAGAAAGTTTCAACCGACATGAACTTTGTCGAGAGAGAAAAACAGGTTGAGAAGTTCTGGGAAGACAATCAGATCTTCGAGAAAAGTATGAAAGTGCGTGAAGGAAATCCGTCCTACGTATTCTATGACGGACCGCCGACCGCAAACGGAAAACCGCACATCGGCCACGTAGAGACCCGTGTTATCAAGGATATGATTCCGAGATACCGTACTATGAAAGGCTATCAGGTACCGAGAAAAGCAGGCTGGGATACCCACGGACTGCCGGTAGAGCTGGAAGTTGAGAAAAAGCTCGGTCTGGACGGAAAAGACCAGATCGAAAAATACGGCGTAGAGCCATTTATCGAGCAGTGTAAAGAAAGCGTATGGAAATACGAGGGAATGTGGGAAGACTTCTCCCATACCGTTGGCTTCTGGGCTGATATGAAAAACCCATACGTTACGTATCATAACGACTACATCGAGTCCGAGTGGTGGGCATTAAAAGAGATCTGGAAGAAAGGTCTTCTGTACGAAGGACACAAAATCGTTCCTTACTGCCCGCGCTGCGGTACCCCGCTTTCTTCCCACGAAGTAGCACAGGGATACAAAGATGTCAAAGAACGTTCAGCCGTTGTCCGCTTTAAAGTAAAAGGCGAGGACGCTTACATCCTGGCATGGACCACCACACCGTGGACCCTTCCGTCCAACGTTGCACTCTGCGTCAACCCGGATGAGGATTATGTAAAAGTAACAAGCAAAGGATATACCTATTATATGGCAGCTGCTCTGGTAGACACCGTTCTCGGTGAGGGCGCTGAAATCCTGGAGCATTATCAGGGTAAAGATCTCGAGTTCAAAGAGTACGAGCCGCTGTTCCCGTACGCTGAGAAGAGAATCGGAAACAAAAAAGCATACTATGTAGTCTGCGATACCTACGTAACACTGACCGATGGTACCGGTGTTGTTCATATCGCTCCTGCATTTGGTGAGGACGACTCCAAAGTTGGTCACAGATACGATCTTCCATTTGTACAGTTAGTAAACGAAAAAGGTGAGATGACAGAGGAAACTCCGTGGGCAGGCACCTTCTGCAAGAAAGCAGATATGGCCGTTCTGCAGGCACTCGAGGACAAGGATCTTCTGTTTGATGCGCCGCTGTTTGAGCACAGCTATCCGCACTGCTGGAGATGTGATACTCCGCTGATCTACTACGCACGTGAGACCTGGTTCATCCGCATGACTGCAGTAAAAGAGGATCTGATCCGCAACAACAACACCATCAACTGGATTCCGGAGAGCATCGGAAAAGGACGCTTCGGCGACTGGCTGGAAAACGTTCAGGACTGGGGACTTTCCAGAAACCGTTACTGGGGAACTCCGCTTCCGGTATGGCAGTGTGAATGTGGTCATCAGGACTGCATTGGCAGCATCGAAGAACTGAAAGAAAAAGCCGACAACTGCCCGGATGACATCGAGCTTCACCGCCCATACATCGACGCAGTGACCATTAAGTGCCCGAAATGCGGTAAAGAGATGCACCGTGTACCGGAGGTTATCGACTGCTGGTTCGATTCCGGCTCCATGCCGTTTGCACAGCATCACTATCCATTCGAGAACAAAGAAACCTTCGAGAAACAGTTCCCGGCACAGTTTATTTCCGAGGCTGTAGACCAGACACGTGGATGGTTCTACTCCCTGCTTGCAATTTCCACTTTGCTGTTCAACAAAGCACCGTACGAGAACGTTATCGTTCTTGGTCTGGTACAGGATGAGAACGGACAGAAGATGAGTAAATCCAAAGGAAATGCGGTAGATCCGTTTGACGCACTGCAGACCTACGGTGCCGATGCGATCCGCTGGTACTTCTACACCAGCAGCGCTCCGTGGCTGCCGAGCCGTTTCGCAGGCAAGACGGTCGTGGAAGGACAGAGAAAGTTCATGGGAACCCTGTGGAACACCTACGCATTCTTTGTTCTGTATGCAAACATCGACAACTTCGATGCAACAAAATACAGTCTGGAGTATGACAAACTGGCTGTTATGGATAAATGGCTGCTGTCCCGTCTGGAATCCACTGTAAAAGCAGTAGACGACAACCTGGCAAATTACCGGATTCCGGAAGCAGCAAAAGCAATGCAGTCCTTCGTGGACGATATGAGTAACTGGTATGTACGCCGTTCCCGTGAACGTTTCTGGGCAAAAGGCATGGAGCAGGATAAGATCAATGCTTACATGACTCTGTACACCGCACTGGTGACCGTTGCAAAAGCAGCAGCTCCGATGATTCCGTTCATGACAGAGGATATTTATCAGAACCTCGTAAAGAGCATCGATGCAAGTGCACCGGAAAGTATCCATCTGTGCGACTTCCCGGAGGTACATGAGAACTGGATCGATCCGAAGATGGAAGAGGATATGGCAGACCTGCTGGAGATCGTCGTTATGGGACGTGCCGCAAGAAATACTGCCAATATCAAAAACCGTCAGCCGATCGGAACCATGTACGTGAAGAGCGAGTTCCAGCTTTCCGAATTCTACAAAGAGATCATCGAGGACGAGCTGAATGTCAAAGAAGTTGTATTTAAAGATGACATCGCAGATTTCATCAGCTACAGCTTCAAACCGCAGATGCGTACCGTAGGACCAAAATACGGAAAACTCCTGAATAAGATCAAAACCGTACTGTCTGAGCTTGATGGAAACAAAGCAATGGCAGAGCTGAAGAGCACCGGTGAACTTAAACTTGACATCGACGGAGAGGAAATTGTATTATTAGAAGAGGATTTGTTGATTGATATGGCGCAGATGGAAGGCTATGTCTCCGAATCCGATCATACAATCACCGTTGTTCTGGATACCAACCTGACTCCGGAACTGATCGAAGAAGGCTTTGTACGTGAGCTGGTAAGCAAAATCCAGACCATGCGTAAAGAGGCAGGCTTTGAGGTTATGGACAAGATCCATGTATACGCAAAAGACAACGATAAGATTGTAGACATCATGAAAAACCATGGGGATGAAATTAAATCTGAAGTTCTGGCAGAAGATATCGTGACTGGAGAGACAAAGGGCTATGAGAAGGAGTGGAATATCAACTCCGAAAAGGTTACCATGGCAGTAGAACGTATCTAAGATTATTTTTGGATGTGTTTTCACGACGATCATTAATATGAAATTGGCCTGCGAGCGGGGAGAAAAACAAGCTCTCCGCTCGCAGACTGCTATTAAGGAGGACGCAGATGTTAAACGCCGAGTTCAAAAAAGAAACTTTTAAGAACAGTGTGAGAGAGAATGTAAAAATGTTGTACAGAAAGAACCTGGAAGAGGCTTCCCAGCAGGAGATTTACCAGGCAGTCTGCTATGCAGTAAAAGATGTTATTATTGATAACTGGCTGAAAACCCAGAAGGCAATGGACGAACAGGATCCGAAAATTCTGTACTATATGTCCATGGAGTTCCTGATGGGCCGTGCACTTGGAAATAACCTGATCAACCTGACTGCATATAAACAGGTACAGGAAGCTCTCGAGGAAATGGGACTGAACCTGAACCTTCTGGAGGATCAGGAGAGAGATCCGGCTCTTGGAAACGGCGGTCTTGGCCGTCTGGCAGCATGCTTTCTGGATTCTCTGGCTACTCTTGGATATCCGGCGTACGGCTGCGGTATCCGTTACAAGTACGGTATGTTCAAACAGCAGATCCGCGACGGTTATCAGGTAGAAGTACCGGATAACTGGCTGAAAAACGGCTATCCATTCGAGCTGAAACGTCCGGAGTATGCAAAAGAGGTAAAATTCGGCGGATATGTGGCGCAGGAGTACGATGAGGCTACCGGACGCGTAAACTTTGTGCAGAAGGATTACCAGTCTGTCAATGCAATTCCTTACGACATGCCGATCGTAGGATATGACAACGACGTTGTAAATACTCTGACTATCTGGGATGCAGAGGCTATTCAGGACTTCTCATTGGATTCCTTCGACAAGGGTGATTACCACAAAGCTGTTGAGCAGGAAAACCTTGCAAAGACCATCGTAGAGGTTCTGTATCCGAACGATAACCATTACGAAGGAAAAGAGCTGCGTCTGAAACAGCAGTATTTCTTTATTTCTGCAAGCGTACAGAGAGCAGTTGCAAAATATAAAAAACAGCACGATGATATTACGAAGCTGTATGAGAAGGTTACCTTCCAGCTGAATGATACCCACCCGACCGTAGCTGTTCCGGAGCTGATGCGAATTCTGATGGATGTGGAAGGCCTTGGCTGGGATGAGGCATGGGAGATTACGACAAAGACCTGTGCATACACGAACCATACGATTATGGCAGAGGCACTTGAAAAATGGCCGGTTGACCTGTTCTCCAGACTTCTTCCGCGTATCTATCAGATCGTAGAAGAGATCAACCGCCGCTTCCTGATCCAGGTAAGAGAGCAGTACCCGGGTGATGAGGAAAAAGTCCGCCAGATGGCAGTGATCTACGACGGACAGGTTCATATGGCTCGTCTGGCTATCGTAGGCGGATATTCTGTCAACGGTGTTGCAAAGCTTCATACCGAGATCCTGAAAAAACAGACCTTAAAAGACTTCTACGAAATGACTCCGGAGAAGTTCAACAATAAGACGAACGGTATTACACAGCGTCGTTTCCTGCTTCACGGAAATCCGCTTCTGGCTGACTGGGTAACTGAGTATGCCGGAAATGGCTGGATTACCGATCTTCCGAAGATCAAAAAGATTGCTGAGCTTGCAGATGATACACAGGCACAGAAGGAATTTATGGAGATTAAACACAAAAATAAAGTTCGCCTGGCAAAATACATCAAAGAGCATAACGGCATTGATGTAGATCCGAACTCTATTTTTGACGTTCAGGTAAAGCGTCTGCATGAGTACAAACGCCAGTTTATGAACATTCTTCATATTATGTACCTGTATGACCGTCTGAAAAAGAACCCGGATATGCCGTTTTACCCAAGAACCTTTATCTTTGGAGCGAAAGCTTCCGCAGGCTATGAGCGTGCAAAAGCAATCATCAAACTGATCAACTCCGTTGGGGATGTCGTAAATAACGATCCGACCATCAAAGGAAAGATCAAAGTCGTATTTATCGAGGATTATCGTGTCAGCAACGCAGAGCTGATCTTTGCAGCTGCCGATGTTTCCGAGCAGATTTCTACCGCAAGTAAAGAGGCTTCCGGTACCGGTAACATGAAGTTCATGCTGAACGGTGCCCTGACTCTTGGAACCATGGACGGTGCAAACGTAGAGATCGTTGAGGAAGTTGGAAAAGAGAACGCCTTTATCTTCGGACTTTCCGCAGATCAGGTTATCGAATATGAGAACAACTACACCTACGATCCGATGAGCTACTTCATCCACGATCAGGACATCCACAACGTAGTGATGGATCTGATCAGCGGAAGATACTCAAACGGCGACACCATGATGTTCCGTGATCTGTATGACTCCCTGCTCACACCGAAGAATGCTCCGCGCCCGGATATGTACTTTACCCTGGCAGACTTCAAGTCCTATGCGGCAGCACAGGAGCGTGTTGAGGATAAATACAGAAATACTTCTGCATGGGCAAGAAGCGCGATCCTGAATATCGCACACAGCGGCAAATTCACATCCGACCGTACCATCCAGCAGTATGTAGATGATATCTGGCATCTGGACAAGATTACTGTCAGAAAGTAATCGGAATCAAATATAAGTAGTTAGGGGACACCTGCTTTTCCGGGAAAAACCGGAGGGGCGGGTGTTCTTTTTTGATGCCCGCTGGAAGGATTTGCATCCCGAAAAATGCCTGCAAAACAGGCATTCTTTTGACATTCTACGGGGAGTGTGGTACACTGTTCGTGTCTATGAACTAAAACAATCTGAAATGTATTGAGGTGAAAAGATTGGATAAAGCTGAATATCAAAGCCGGCTGGAAGAGCTGAACAGTCTGGTAAAAAAAGAGGACTATGAGGGGGCACTTGCAGTTGTAGAAGCCGTTGACTGGCGGCGTGTCAAGAGTCTGCGCACGCTCGGCATGGTAGCGGATGTCTATGAGGCGAACAAACGATATCCGGAGGCGAAGAAGATTCTGCTGATGGCGTATGACCGTTCCTCCATCGGAAAGGGCATTCTGTATCGCCTGGTAGAGGTCTCCGTAAAAATGAAAGACTTTGATGAGGCGATTGACTTTTACAACGAGTTTGAAGCAGTCGCACGTCACGATAATTCCCGGTATCTGCTGAAATACAAGATTTTAAGAGGACAGAAAGCGCCGCTTGAGGAGCAGATTTCCCTTCTGGAGGAATACAAAGAGCGGGAATTTACCGAGAGATGGGCATATGAACTGGCAAACCTTTACAGCAAAGCCGGAGAGACGCAGAAATGCATCGATGCCTGTGATGAGCTGATCCTGTGGTTCAGCGAGGGCAAATATGTAACAAAGGCAATGGATCTGAAAATGAAGTACGAGCCGCTGTCACCGTCCCAGCAGATCAAATACGAGCATCGTTTTGACTACAAAAAGAATGAAGAGCCGTCCGAGGATCCGGAAGCACTTAAAGTGCGGTTAGCCGGAGAGAGCGGAGCCGGTGAAATGGCTGCGACGAAAGAGCCGGCAGAGACGCCGGAAGTAAAACCGGTAAACGGCGGTGTGATGAGCCAGTATGTGGCCGGTGAAGAAGAAAAAGAAGCCAGTTCGCCGTACGAAGCATATGAGAAAACACAGCAGGCCGAGGCAGATGCAGAGCAGGTGCAGGAGTACGAAGCACTGCAGCAGACAGAGGAGCCGATCGAGGAGATTCCGGAAGAGCAGGCGTATGCAGACAGCACGCCGACGTACCTTGGAAATACGATCGATCTTCACGCAGAGCTTGCAAAGAGCATCCGCGATGTCTTCTCCTTCCGCGGAAAGAAACAGGAAGAGACGGCAGTCGAGGAAGAGACAAGCGAAGAGCCGGTACAGTACGAAGTAAAAGATCTGGAGCCGGAGCAGCTTGATGTAAACGTAGAGGTATCCCCGGATGCCAACACGACGATCAAGACAAGACCGCGGCCAAAACCGAAGGAAAAAGCCGAGCCGGTAATGCCGAAAGCACCGAAGCCGGAGAAGAAATACGAAGAGCCGGACCTTGAAGCACTGTTCCAGGAGACCGCAGCAAACCTGTCGGAGGAAGTTGCGGAGGAAGAAGCAGAAGAGCCAGTGGAACCGGCAGCAGAAGCCGAAACCGCAGAGCAGCCGATGGATCCGGAGTCCGAGGCAGAGGCACGGGAAGCGGCAGAGGAGCCGCAGGCGGAAGCTGAGCCGGAAGAAGCAGCAGAACCGGCAGATGAAGCGGAAACCGAAGAGATCACAGAACCGGCGGATGAGGCTGAAACCGAAGAAGCTGCAGAGCCGATGGATGAAGCTGAGATCGAAGAGATTATAGAACCGGCAGCCGAGGCTGAAATCGAAGAAGCAGAAGTTACAGAACCAGCAGTGGAAGCTGAAACAGAAGCAGCCGAGATGGCTCAGGCGGAAGCCGAAATTGAGGAAACCGTAGAACCGGCGGAGACGCCGTCCATGGATGCAACGGTTGTCATCCCGGATCTGAAACCGGCAGAGGAGACACGGCCGACCATCGATTTTAGTGAGCTTCAGGCAGCGCTGAACGCAGAAGTGCAGGAAGCTGAAAAAGCATCGGAAATCGAACTGCCGGACGAGCCGGAAACTGCGGAAGCAGAACCTGCTGATGAGCCGGAAAGCGAAACAGAGCCGGAAACCCCGGCCGAGACTGAGCCAGCCGATCCGTTTGAGCCGGCAGGAACCCAGCCGATCGAGATTACCCCGGAGGAAATCGAAATCGAAGTTCCGACCGAGCCAAAGCGTGAGCGCGTATCCGATGCGACGATCAACATGAGCATCGAAAAAACAACGGATGCCACCGTTCAGCTGATCCGCGACAACATTCCGGAAGGAACTGTTGCGAAATCGATTGAAGAGGTGCTCCGCGAGGAGACGCCGGAGGAGGCAAGACTCCGCATCCTGAACGACACCCAGCCGGATAAGCTGAGTGATGAGCAGAAAGCGCTGTTTACTTACTTTGCGAAAGTTCCAGGCATGGATATCCAGATTCTGGATGCAATGCATGGTGTTTATCATTACGCAGGCGACCGTACTTCCCGTCATGGAAACATTGCCATTATGGGCGGATACGGTACTGGAAAAACGAAGCTGTCGGAGGATCTCGTCCGTGCAATCTGTGCTGACTTAAAACTTCCGGCAACGAAGATGGCCCGTCTGGATGCATCTGTTCTGAACAAAAAGGACTGTGCGCAGATTGTTTCAAAGCTGGCGGGAGGTTTCCTCCTGATCGAGCGTGCCGGTCTGATGTACCCGGAGACGATCGAGAAGCTGTCGCAGGCAATGGATTTCCGTACCGACAGTCTGGTTCTGATCATCGAGGATGAGAAGGTCAGCATGAGAGGTCTTCTGCGGAATTACCCTGATTTTGCGAAGAAGTTTGAGACGGTCATTTCGATTCCTGTTTTCACGAACGACGAGCTGGTTACGTTTGCCCGCACGTATGCGCGTGAGAATGGATACAAGATGGACGAGATGGGTGTGCTTGCTCTGTATACACAGATTGGCAACAATCAGAAGGAGGGCGAGCCGATGACGATTTCACAGGTCAAAGATATGGTGGATCGTGCCATCGCCCATGCAGAAAAGGGAACCCGTAAATTCGGAAGACGCATGTCCAGAAAGCATACCGATGCGGACGACCGCGTGATTCTTTACGAGAAAGACTTTGAGTTCTAAATACATGGAGAATTTATGGAGAAAGTAAAACCGTGGCTCGGGGAGCCGCAGAATACAATAGCCGTACTGCAGAAGTACGGCTTTGTATTTCAGAAAAAGTATGGTCAGAATTTTCTGATCGATCCACATGTGCTGGATAAGATTGTAGCCGCTGCAGGTATCGGACCGGACGATTTTGTTGTGGAAATCGGACCTGGTATCGGTACGCTGACGCAGTATCTTGCGTATGCTGCGCGGAGTGTGTGTGCGGTGGAAATTGACAAGAATCTGATCCCGATTCTGGAGGATACGCTGTCGGATTATGATAATGTTGAGGTTATCAACAATGATGTTTTGAAGGTGGATCTGGCGGCGCTGGCGAAGGAGAAGAACAACGGACGGCCGATCAAGGTTGTGGCGAATCTTCCGTATTATATTACGACGCCGATTATTATGGGATTATTTGAGAATCATGTGCCGGTGGATTCGATTACGGTTATGGTTCAGAAGGAGGTTGCGGACCGGATGCAGACGGGGCCGGGATCGAAGGATTACGGGGCGCTGTCGCTGGCGGTGCAGTATTATGCGGAGCCGTATATTGTGGCGAATGTGCCGCCGAACTGTTTTATGCCGCGGCCGAAGGTTGGAAGTGCGGTGATCCGGTTGACGCGTCATGAGGTGATGCCGGTGGAGACGAAGGATGAGAAGTTGATGTTCTCCATTATTCGGGCGTCGTTTAATCAGAGACGGAAGACGCTGGCGAACGGACTGAAAAATTCGGAGCTGCTGCATTTTTCGAAAGAGGAGATTGAGGCTGCAATCACAGCCTGCGGCTGGCCGCTTACGATTCGTGGGGAGGCATTGAATTTACAGGAGTTTGCGCGGTTGACGGATGAATTGTGTAAATAGAGGGGACGCCTCGCCGCCGCTCGTCCGCCCTTGCGTGATGCGCATGGCAGCGGTGGAAAAGCGGGGGAAAAGGGCATGAAAAAAAGCACCGTTGGCGAAACAGTGCTTTCTTTCATTTTTATTTTTAAAGGAAGGAGAGCCGATTTTCTAATCGGCAATATGAAAAAGAAAATTGTGTAAATAATGTTGGCATTCATTATTTATACTTTTAGTATACGGGTAAATTATGTTGAAAGCGTGTTCATGTTGTAAAAAAATCATGAACAAATTGTGACTATTCAGAGCCATGCGAAATTTCAGAACAAATTGCGAATCATGCTTGCATGAATGAGCACTTTTTTCTGAAATTTCATATGGCGAGAAGCCACATCAAGATGCAGCGCAGCGGAATCGAGATGGGGCTCTGAACAGGGACTTATTTCTGAGTTGTGTTCGCAATTCATGTTTCTATAGCAATCCCCGAAAATAATGCAAAAAATTCAGCACCGCAGAGCGTGAATTACTGCGTCACAGATTTTCGTCGTACCCCGGTACGCCTTCAAATCTGTTCCTTGCAATTCGCGCTCTGCAGCACTGCCTTTTTTGCATTATTTTCGGGGATTGCTATAGGTTACAGGTCCAGCAGCTTAAAGGTGGAAATTCCGAGGAAGTTTCGGGAGCAGAGGCTGATTCCGCCCATGAGGACGGAGACATCCTGCAGGTGAGCCGGGAGGACGTGGAGGTACCAGCGGAGGCGGTTCTGGATTCCGGAGGTGATTTCGTCGATCAGACCCGGGATGTAGTTGGTGAAGGAGCTGTTGATGACGATGACGTCCGGGTTGAAGGTGTGGAGAACCGTGTTCAGGCTGATTCCGATGTAGTGGGTGAAATCCTGCATTACTTTGCGGGCGTTGGGGCTGCCTTCCTGGTAATACTGGATGAAGCGTTCGACGGAGACGTTTTCTAGGCCTTCAGCGGCGGCGAAATCGTTCAGGACGGCGGCTTCGGAGATGTACTGTTCGAGGCAGCCGTGGTTGCCGCAGGGGCAGGGCCGGCCATCGGGGAAGAGGATGGTGTGGCCGAATTCGCCGGCGTAGCCGTTCTGGCCGGTGTAGAGTTCGCCGTCAATGAGGATTCCCATGCCGACGCCTTCGTGGATGTTCAGGAAGATCATATTTTTAAAGTGCTCTGCGCAGGCGGCTTCGCCGATGACGGAGAGGTTGGCTTCGTTTTCTACGATGACAGGGACCTGAAATTCTTCTTCGAGGTAGTTTTTCAGGTTGGAGTGTTTCAGATCGTAGTAGGGTGTGAATAAAACGAGGTCGTCGCAGACGACGCCGTAGATTCCGATGGAGATTCCGACGAGGCCGCACGGTGTCTTGGGGAGGTCGGATTTGGTTTTGTGGAGGAGGGAAATCAGGTATTCCTCCAGGGAGAGGGATGGATCAATCGGGTATTCTTTTACAGTACATGATTTTCCCTTCAGATCTCCGGTGAGAATGGTGATCTTTTTTACGCCGAGATCGACGGCGATGATGGAACCGCAGCGATTATTAAAAGTAAGCAGAATCGGTTTTCGACCCATGGAAGTTTTTTCGGCGCTGCCGAGTTCTATGACGAGCTGGCGGTCGAGCAGTTCCTGGACGATGGTGGATACAGTTGCTTTTGTCAGATGCAGCATTTTCGCCAGATCTGCGCGGGAAAGCGGCGGATGGTTGGCGATTGCCTCGAGAACCAGGGCGCGGTTCATGTCTCGTATATATTCCTGATTTCCGGTACTCATAAAAAATCCTCCATTCTGCCGCATAAGCTGTAGATACTTGAGATATTTGCGTGTGTGACGAAACAGTACATATTTATATGGAAAATAAATAATATTCTTGTCAGCATATAATTCCTCCTAAAACATTGTACTATGCCGTATTGGCCCTAAGTTATCTCTTTGAGTTTTGAGCACATTTTTGCATTTCTAAAATAATTCAATTATCATTGTACCATATACCGCTAATAATTCGCTACTGAAAAACGCTTCGTCAACTATAACAGAGTCATTATATAGAGTAATGAAAGGATTTTTTAAATGCATTTTACGTATAATGAATTATCAGTATAATAAAACTATTATAAAATAACACTCATAGTCTGTAGACTTATAGTCTACAGACTGTATATAATTTTTTTAATAGAATATTAGGGTGGTGATGGCTATGAATATTATTGAAGTTTTTTCTTCAAATGTACGTTTTTATCGCATGAAACTCAAATTATCACAAGAAGCATTAGCAGAGAAAGCAAATCTGCACAGAACTTATATTAGTGATATTGAACGTGGTCAACGTAATGTGTCTCTTGAAAATATTTATAACATAGCTGTGGCACTTGAAATAGAGCCCTATATGCTACTTCAAAAAACAGACGAAAGAAATGAGGTGTAACTAGTATGGCTGATTTTACAATTTATTGTGATGATCTTCAAGAAGGAATATGGTTCCAAGAATTGGATCCTCACTTTGAAAATGCTGAGCTTGAAGTGATTCCATCGAAAAAAGCGGAAATAATGAGTTGCGGATTAGATGAGGTCTTAAAGTACGATAGACCGGATATTATTTTAAAAGATGAAAATAATGTAATCTTTGTATTAGAGAGAACTGTAGAAGTTCCTAGTGGTCATAATGTTGGCCAAAGATATGGTCGTCTCCTTGCTGCGGCAGAAGCAAATATTCCTATTGTTTACTTTGGACCTTATATGGCTTATAAACATGGTGGAAATACAGCTGGCCCTAGATATATG
>ENA-UALR01000612-UALR01000612.1-human-gut-metagenome-genome-assembly--contig:-NODE-612-length-17187-cov-19.344210_pt1 | contig 17187 bp, 10 predicted proteins | sample MGYA00243702_ERZ654472 | MGnify/ENA primary metagenome ERZ654472 (study PRJEB26926, sample SAMN06164398) | human gut metagenome | biome: ENVO:00009003; feature: ENVO:2100002; material: ENVO:00002003...
ACCTCACACTGCCCCTTTGATTCAAACCAGTTGCTTCCGGCACTGATAAGATTATAAAACGACAGTTCCCCCTTATCATGTACCTTAAGGCTCAGATTGAACTTCATCTCATTCTCGCCCATATATACAAAAGGCCATTCTGCTTCCCTATCCCTAGTGGCTGCCGCATAGCATGCTCCCTTAGTAAAGAGGTTATTGCCCATGAACACTCGTCTGCCCTTGCACAAAAGTGCAACAGACTGTTTCATCCAGCCCTCAGCAAACGTATCTCCCACGAGAAAGACCGTTGAGATAATCTGATTCTTAAAGCTCTCATTTATTATATCCAAAAAGCTTTTGTCCTTATCATTTTTATCCAGAGTATAGCTTATGCTTTCATCTATAGATACTACCTGTGGCGTTGTGCGAAGATCCCTCTTTAGGGAATAAAAAAATATACTCTCCTTTTCCTGCATAAACATCACCACATCATGAAGCCACAGTGAATTGTCCTGGTTCAGTGCAAAATAATAAAAGCTCTCCTTTCGGTCTATGACCGTAAGCTGTCTGGAATTTATGCCAAGCCTGACCGCCATGCCATAAAACATGCTCACGTTCTCCTTTGTCAGCCTGTCAACACATATAACAAGCCGGTCAAAGGATGAAGGATTACCAAGCTTGGATGGCAGTTCCATAACCTTTTTAAGAAACAAGGCCAAAAGCTCCTCTGCCATAAATGAATCATCATCAATGACTATTTTTTCACTATTCAGTGCTCTCTTAAGCAGCTGGTCAATACACACCATCTCACCGCTTTTAGAGAGTTTTCTTGCCTCATCTCCATAATACCATTTGCCAATGCTCTTACGGCGTGCAAGTACAAGAGGAATCTGAAACTCCTCACTGCCCGCAACAGTGCTGACAGTCTCCGGCTCTTTCATATTCTGTTGAAAAAAACTAACCATAGCATAGCTGTCATTTAAGTCTATGCCTATATAGTATGAATTGCCATTATGTCCCATTATAAATCCTCTTAAATCAGCTTAAACAGCTGCTTAGTCGCAGCATCCAGCCTTTTATATTCGTCTATATTGCTCTTTAAGGTTGTCTCATCAGACAGTGTATCTGAAATTATCATCTCATTAATCAGATTATAGCGGCTGTGATCATTGTCACCCGGTATATTGTTGCATGTAAGACGATTGCTCTCTTTCACCTCTATGCTGTTGTCATGCTCCTCAGTAATATAATACCTGATCAGCTCACCGAAAAATATGACAAATGTCTTTACGTATATGCCGTCGTACATCTCAACCATATCCTCTGAATTAAACTCTTCGCCATCCTCGTCTCGGCTGTAATGCAGCACAACATGAGTCCCCGGAGTACTCTCATACTGTAAAAATGCCTTGTCATAGAGGAAATATTTCTCCAGCAGCCTGTAATCAAGCCTCGCAAAAAAATCAAAATACATATTGTTATATATATAATATTTAAGCAATGTATCTTCAATCTCAAGCTCAGCCTGAGTGATATCCGTTTTCTCAGCAAAATGCTTCAATAGGGCTAACTGGCAGGCATCATTTAATGTTCTGTTTCCAATAAATCGCTTTTCGATAATATCAAAAATAAAATCAGCCTTGCACTCGCCACTATGCAGATATCCATGTGCCACAAAAGATATATAAGCTAAAATCAGCTTTTCATTTCCGGCTCTTTTATAGTATTCCATAAAGATATCCGATATCTTTTCAGGCTCAATCTGCGTATAAATACCCTGTTCGAGAATACGCTCATCAAGCTTCATGGAAGATATTGAAAACTTATCAGCGGCATGCCACAAATTAATCAGCTCGTCTGTAGGCCCGGTATAGTTTTCACACAGGTATTTAAGCACCAGGTCACTGTATTTGCCTGTTTTAAAGGCAGATATGGCAAGCTGCACCATAAAATCATCATCTACATGCTGCACCTTAAGTGCATTCTCACACAAAACCACCTTTGATGCGGCAGCAAGCATGTCTATTCCATACTCCATGGCCATATCATACGCCTTTTCATAGAGGCGGTTTGATACAAGCATGTCAATAAGATATTTTCTTGCATTCTTTTGCAGGGTATCAAAATTAATGCTTTGCAAAAACGGCCTGACGTAATCCTCATAATCGTGAAGCTGACAATATTTTAAAATTCTGTATCCCATAACAGCTTTGTAGGAATCAGAAAAGGATTCACTATAAAATACAGGTTTAAACAGCTTCAAATCATCCTTTGTAAAATCAGAATAATCCCTTACATTCTTAAAATGTGACACTATATACTGTGGTCTGTCGGGCGAGAGGCTTATACACCTGTCAAGGTATTTCTCGGCATCCATCAGCCTCTGCAGTCTGTATGAGATGCTTTTAACATATCTATAGCCCCTTGAGTCCTCAAAAAGTATAACATAGTCGTTTGAAAACAGTTCAAAATAAGCACACTGGTCTGTAACCGGAACTATCTGAGGCTCCTTCATTTCATTCTGATATATGATAGCTCTCACTATGCGCTTATCAAATACAATAAGCTTATGGGTATATATAATATCTGAAAAAGCTGCCGACAGCTCTTCATTGATAAATCCCAACTCAAGCATATCCTCGTATAAAACAGCCAGATTGTCATCAATATGCCTAAGCTGTGCCTGGTCCATGGCAAACCTTCCCATAGCTTTCCTGTACTTGTGGTAGACCTCAGGCTCTGTTTCCTTGGCAGCAATTATATTGTTGTAAAGCACTGCAAGCTTTCGGTATGGCAGCTTATTATCAAAGCTGAAATACATCTGGATAATCTTTGGCACAGGGGAAATCTGCCTGTCATCCATCGTAAGGAGATACGACTCATACAAGCCTGTCAGACGCAGCTTATTCTCGATACCCAGCTCAAACCATTTATGAAAACAGGTATCATTTTTGTGTCCCTTAATCAGGTAGCTGCATATGATGCCGACATACTCTGCCTCCGGACATATCTCATAGGCTGCTGTAAGAAGCTCATATACTCTGTTATCGAACCCGCCTGCCAGATCAACCGCCTCAAAGATTGCTCCGGCAAGCTCCTTTGTCAGAGCCTTTTCCTTTACGGCCCAGCTTAGGATGCGAAGCTCAAATACCGACAGCTCCTTTATCAGATAAGGATCCTGTGATATAAGATAATAAGCTTCAATATACAAATACGGAGACGAACAGCCTCGCAGTACCCAGTATTTTATATCTTTAAGCTTGCCTGCACTGTCATCAAAATACTGATCCCTCAAAAATAAAAGTACCCAGAACAAAAGTACAGAGTCAGGATTTTCATAAAAAATCAGCTCCACTTCATGTGTCATATTGTCAACGTATGAAGGCTCTCTCTCTAACAGCGTCATCAGATACAGATAATAGCCCCAGATTGGAGCTTTCTTATCAGGATTACTGTGCTTGAAATCATCAAGAATCCACTTAGCTTCCTGCCTTTGCCTGTTGATAATAAATGCCTGAGCCTTCATCAGCTCATACATATGCTCATCCGGCATGAGTGCATGCAGGTGGTTTAATATGCTTATAGTCTCGTTTGCCCATACCCCGGTCACTATCCGCTTCAGCCTGAAACTGGTATAAAGCTCCATGATTCCGACCATGCATTCCTTTATGTCCTTTGTCACAGCTATATCACTTATACTGCCATCATCATCTCTTACACCGGCCGTGATATCTATTGTAAAGCTCTGATATACACCATCAATATATATGCGGCCAAAATTACGTCCGGCATGCATCGCAGATGCATCGATGATATACTCATACAGATATGTTTTACCTATAAAATCATCAAGCGTTAAAACAGGCTTAGACAGCTTTATGAATTCACAATCCGTGCGCAGGCGTATCTCGGTATATCCCCAGTTATCCTTTGTTATAGTAAAGCATCCACTCTGTGGCTCTTTAGAAGCCATAAAAATCTCCTCTGACTTGTCTACACTAATGGAAACAGGCTGTTTTTTGTTTACGCCAATCAGAAACTCCTCCATATTCTGACCGGATGGTCTGGCGCAGGCAAAGCCCTCATAGGTCAGCCTCTCATATACATTGTCATAAGGAATTGTGTTTAAAAAATTGCGATTATAAAACAGATGATAAGCCTCATCCCAATTGGATGCCGCAAGCCTTGTAAAATCATCAAGGCTCTTTACAGCTCCGGTGGATGCTTCCGCATAGAGCCTTGTGATTCTTGCACAAAAAGAAAGACTGTACTCTATCTGATTGCATACAATCACAAATTTGCCCTCGCAGGTATCGCCCTCCGTAAGGCCCTTACTGTTAAATTGATAACGAATCCTGACTTTCTCGCCCTCGAAGTGCGGATTCAGACACTCCATCCTTGGATTAGTCGAATAAACTATGCCACAGATTTTTATCTGATTCGTACTTTCTATTACAAAGCTTCCCGCTTCGCTTCTTCCCTCAATGACCGAAAGGTCTATTGTCTCCTCTGAAAACGCCAAAATCGGTTTCGTGCCATTAAATCTGCCGGCAGCTATCTGCCCTATACGTGCTCGCACAATTGTTACCCCGTTTACGTTAAATGTTGATTTTTTATATACATATTATATAATGTAAATTATATACGATTTGCAATGCTGTTGCAATGCAAATAGAAAGGAAATTACAGCTAATGATAGAACAAAAGGAGCATTTTCACGGCAGTGACCTTGAAAAAATAGAAAAAATATACGGTATAAAGAAAGAAAATATTGTGAGCTTTGCAGCGAATGTCAACCCACTCGGTGAATCCGGTAAACTAAAGACTGCACTATCTGAGCGCATTGATGCAATCACAAAATACCCTGACAGGGAGTATACTTCTCTCAGAAAGGCTATCGGCAGCTACTGCAAGTGCGATTACAATCACATAACAGTCGGAAACGGATGCACGGAGCTCATCTCACTTTTCATTCAGATTACAGCTCCTAAAAAAACACTTCTGCTTGGTCCGACTTACTCTGAGTACGAGCGTGATTTAAGGATAAACGGCAGTGATATCTCCTACTATTTTCTTAAGGAAAAGGATGATTTTAAGATTAATTCAGATGAATTCATCTCTGCAATCACAGCTGATACCGACCTTGTCATCATCTGTAATCCCAACAATCCGACCGGCAGTCTTATCACACCGGATAAGCTCAAAACAATTTTAACCCACTGTAAAGAGACAAATACTTATGTGATGATAGACGAGACATATATAGAGTTTGTGCCGGATGTGGATGAGCTTTCAGCAATACCTCTGACTGAATTGTTTGACAATGTGATTATACTGCGCGGCACATCCAAGTTTTTTGCCACTCCGGGACTTCGTCTGGGCTATGCCATCACATCAAATTCACAAATTCTTACAGACATAAACACAAACAAAAATCCGTGGATGATTAACTCTCTCGCCGTTGTTGCAGGCGAAACAATGTTTTTGGATGAAGAATATATAGATAAAACAAGAAGCTTGATACTTTCGGAGAAAACCAGATGCAGGCAATTGATTGAAGAATCACACAAATTCAAGCTTTATCCATCCTACAGCAACTTCTATCTGCTTAAGATACTTGATGAAGGCGTGGATGCACATATGCTATTTGAGCGCGCCATAAGGCAGGGCATGATGATAAGGGACTGCTCTACCTTCCCCGGGCTTGAGGAGCGGTTCATACGATTTTGTATAATGAAGCCAGAGGACAACACAAGGCTTATTAATTGCCTTACACAATGATGCTAAATGCCTTTATATAAACATAACATATAACCAAAAAGCCTCCGGAAGGATTTAATCCAGCCGGAGGCTTTTTTATAAAGTGAAACATAGAATATGCTTTAAGGTCTATATTATTTTGCAGATAAGAACTCGTCAATACCTTTTGCTGCTGCTTTTCCTGCACCCATGGCAAGAATAACCGTTGCAGCACCTGTTACGGCATCTCCACCTGCGAATACACCCTCTTTTGAGGTTGCACCTGTATCCTCAGTAGCTACGATACATTTTCTCTTGTTTGTATCAAGACCTATTGTTGTAGAAGAAATAAGTGGATTTGGAGATGTACCAAGTGACATGATCACTGTATCGCACTCCATCTCATACTCAGAGCCGGGAATCTCAATAGGGCTTCTACGTCCTGATGCATCAGGTTCTCCAAGCTCCATCTTGATAAGCTTAACACCCTTAACCCAGCCATTCTCATCAACAAGAATCTCTGTAGGGTTCTCAAGGAGATCAAAGATAACTCCCTCTTCCTTGGCATGATGTACTTCCTCTTTACGTGCAGGAAGCTCTGCCTCACTACGTCTGTATACAATGTGTGTCTCTGCACCGAGACGAAGAGCTGTTCTGGCTGCGTCCATGGCTACGTTTCCACCACCGACAACTACAACCTTTTTGCCTTTTGAGATAGGAGTCTCATAACCCTCTTTAAAAGCTTTCATGAGGTTATTTCTTGTAAGGAACTCATTAGCTGAGAATACACCGTTGGCCTGCTCTCCAGGGATTCCCATAAATCTTGGAAGTCCTGCTCCCGAACCGATAAATACAGCCTCAAAGCCTTCTTCCTCCATGAGTTCGTCAATCTTAACTGACTTTCCGATAACTACATTTGTCTCGATTTTAACACCAAGTGCCTTGACATTCTCTACTTCTGCCGCAACAACCTTGTCCTTCGGAAGACGAAACTCCGGTATTCCGTAGCTTAATACTCCGCCGGCAGCGTGAAGTGCCTCAAAAATAGTTACATCATAGCCAAGCTTTGCAAGGTCTCCGGCACATGTAAGTCCTGCAGGACCTGAACCGATAACAGCAACCTTTTTGCCGTTTTTCTCTGCGGCTGTCTTTGGCTTGATGCCATTCTCTCTGGCTGTATCAGCAACAAATCTCTCAAGCTTTCCGATTGAGACAGGATCGCCCTTGAAGCCTCTGATACACTTGCCCTCGCACTGGCTCTCCTGTGGGCATACACGTCCACATACAGCAGGAAGTGCTGATGACTCTGAAATAATCTCATAAGCCTTTGTGAAATCACCATTTTTAACCTGCTCAACAAATGCAGGAATATTGATAGAAACAGGGCAGCCCTTCATACACTGTGCATTTTTACAGTTTAAGCATCTGCTTGCCTCTGCCATTGCCTCTTCTTTATTGTAGCCGTAGCAAACCTCTTCAAAGTTTGTGGCACGAACCTTTGGATCCTGCTCTCTGACAGGTACTCTCTTTAATACATCGACTTCCATTATTTGTCACCTCCGCAGTTTCCGCAGCCACCGTGATGTGTTGCGCCCTCTTCATAGGCAAGCTTAGCTCTGCCTTCCTCAGTCTTATATTGCTGCTGTCTCTTCATAGCCTGATCGAAATCAACAAGATGTCCGTCGAACTCAGGTCCGTCAACACATGCGAACTTAACCTTTCCATCCACGATCAGACGGCATGCACCACACATACCTGTTCCATCAACCATGATTGGGTTCATTGAAACAATTGTAGGAATCTCAAGCTTCTTTGTGAGCAGACATGTGAATTTCATCATAATCATAGGTCCGATAGCTACACAGCAGTCATATGTATTGCCGGCATCAACAAGTGCCTGAAGCTGCTGGCTGCCGTTGCCGTGGAAGCCGTATGAGCCATCATCTGTACAAACATAGAGATTCTTTGCAACAGCTTTCATCTCATCCTCAAAGAAAAGGATATCCTTATTTCTAAAGCCCATGATGACATCAGCATCCACACCATGCTCTTTAAGCCACTTAACCTGTGGATATACAGGAGCTGTACCAAGACCTCCTGCGATAAATACGATGTGCTTTTTCTTTGTCTCCTCGAGGTTATCCTCCTGACAAAGCTCTGATGGACAGCCGAGTGGTCCGACGAAATCCTCTAATGAATCCCCCTCATTAAGAGCCATCATTCTCTCTGTTCCTGCACCGATAGTCTGTACTACGATAGTAACAGTCTCTTTTTCCCTGTCATAATCACAGATGGTAAGTGGGATTCTCTCTCCTACCTCATCTGTCTTTGCGATGATAAACTGACCAGGCAGACACTCTTTTGCAACTCGTGGTGCCTTTATATCCATAAGGATAATATTGTCAGCCAATTTTTCTTTTCGAACTATTGAATACATAGTCTTCCTCCTAGTTAAATCTTATCCCATTACATATGTAATCTGATACTCAATTATTTCATACTTTTTTAATTTTAAATGAAATGATATAATTTTTCAATATATTTCTTTAGATATTCCATAAAAATATGTTATATGCTTATGAAATTGTGTTATCTTCTGACATTCGTCCGGTACTTTATATCAAAAACAGGAACCAATTCATGCAAAAAATGAACCGGTTCCTGTATTTATCAGCTTTTATGAGAAGTATACAAGCTCATCCTGCGGCTTCTCGGCAGGCTCGATGGAAACCGGATAAAGCACCGGTCCCTTTCCCTTATACTCTCTTGCAAACTCCACATGCACCCTTGCGGTGATGGTAATCCACGATTTGTGAGGAATACTGCTCTCATCCTCATACTTGCACTTAAATCCTATAAATGTCACGTCCTCTATACAGCAGGTCATCGCAAACCTGCCCGGTACCATAACACCCTTTCTAAGCTTATCAGGATTGTATACAAGGGCAAGAAATTTGACAACCTTGCCGTCGTACTTCTTGTAATTCTCCATGGCATCCATATACCAGATGGCATAATCTGCATCTGAAAGCTCAATCACATCTTGATTTATATCAAACGGCAATTCCTCCGGACGCTCATCAATAGTACCGTCCTTGCGTTCGTAGACTATCTGGGCTTTGCGGTTGATATTCTTTATGGTACGCCTTAGGTGTCCTCTGTCTGTATCATCGTCCGTCCTGTTAAATATGACAACATCACTCGCAAATACCTGTTCCTGCATCATCGCGCGCATATTGTTCATATAAAGGTCAAATGTAGTGGAATCAACTGTGGCGAGCGACTGCACGATAACCCAGCCCTTTGGCAGCTCGGCCTCTATTATTTTATCAATGCCCCATGTGCCGTTGTACTCGATAAACACCTGTTCAGGCAAATACTGCATGTTGAGCTCATTCAGCTTTGCAGCTGTAAACTCATCCTCCGAGTCGATCTCTGCAACCTGGATATTGGCAGCCTTTAGCTTATCCATATCATACTCCACATCACCATCCTCGCACATAATGATAAGCCCCTTTGAGCCATTAGCGAAATCATTCTCGAAAATGGTATCCTTAATCAGTGAAGTCTTGCCACTGTCCATGAATCCGGTAAATAAATATACTGGAATCTCTTCAGCCATTTTGTTAGTTCCTTTCTGATTATTGTGTAACTATGTTAAATACATTTAAGCAAGTCCGAAGAGCTCTTCAAGCTCATGCTCGTGGATATCTGTTCCGATAACAACGATACGTCCTGTATAGTCAGGCTCGCCATCACGAATCTCGTACTCGCCCGGAACCATATCAAAGTAAATCCACTTGCCGTCTGTGCCCTCTACCATGCCCTTTGAACGAAGAATCTTGTCATCTTCCACAAACTGCTTAAGGATTTCTTCGAGCTTAGCGCGCTCAAACTTGTGAGGTGTCTCCTTGCCCCAGCTTGTAAATACATCATCAGCATGATGATGTCCGTGCTCATGATCATGGTCATGACAGCCGCAGGTGCAGCCCTCGCCATGCTCGTGATGATGTTCGTGCTCGTCATGGTCGTGGTGATGCTCGTGTTCATCGTGGTCGTGATGGTGCTCATGCTCATCATGGTCGTGGTGATGTTCATGCTCATCATGGTCGTGGTGATGTTCATGCTCATCATGGTCGTGGTGATGCTCATGCTCATCATGGTCATGGTGATGATGATGCTCTGCCTCATCCTGTGCATGACGTGCCTCAGCAAGCACCTTCATCTCGAGATTGTCCTGACCTTCCATAGTCTTAAGAATCTGCTCTCCTTTAATAGCATCCCAATCAGTAGTGATAACTGAAGCCTTTGGATTTAAAGCCTGAATCTGCTTTACACAAAACTCAAGCTGCTCAGGTGTAGCATTCTGGCTGCGGCTTAAGATAACTGTTGTGGCATACTCTATCTGGTTGTTGAAAAACTCACCGAAAGCCTTCATCTGCTTGCTTGCCTTAAGTGCATTTACCACCGTAACAAGTGCATTAAGCTTGACCGGCTGCTCTTTTTCGATATCTATAACAGATTTCATGACATCTGATAATTTACCCACGCCTGATGGCTCGATTAAGATACGGTCAGGATGATACTTCGTAATAACCTCATTTAAATTCTTACCAAAATCACCAACCAGTGAACAGCAGATACAGCCTGAGTTCATCTCCGTAATCTGAATGCCGGCATCCTTTAAAAAGCCACCGTCTATACCAACCTCACCGAACTCATTCTCTATGAGAACTATCTGCTCACCCTTAAAAGCCTCATCTATCATTTTCTTGATAAATGTAGTCTTTCCAGCTCCAAGGAAACCTGAAATAATGTCAATTTTTGTCATTGTAATTCACTCCTTTTCTTTTCACTAAGTCCTATTTTACTAGCAATAATACAAATATGCAAATTAAATTTTTATTATTAAATTATGTTGACACATAACAAAAGAACTACCGCACGCGGTAGTCCTCTCTAATACATTAATTGTATTTTCTTTTTCTAGCTGCTTCAGATTTCTTCTTACGCTTTACGCTTGGTTTCTCGTAATGCTCACGCTTACGGATCTCCTGCTGGATGCCTGCTTTTGCACAGTTTCTCTTGAATCTGCGTAATGCGCTATCTAAAGTCTCGTTTTCTTTAACTATTACACTAGACATAACCTAAAACCTAACCTCCCTCCAGTTGTGTATTGTGCATCAACTGTTAGGTATCTATACTTAATTGCACTAACATGTATTTTATCAAAATATCCGGATTTGTCAAGATAAATCCGGATATTTTTTAAAGAAATTATTATTTTAGTTATATCAGGTAAAAAATCACTCCAAAATGACTCTAATCAAGCTTGATAAAGATTGATGTTTCCTTTTTCAGTGAATCTGCAATCTCATAGTTTTCATCCATCTTGTGTGAGATATTGTCCATATCCTCAACAATAAGTTGTGTACTGTCAGCCGCTGAAACAACTCCGTTCACACCCTCATTTATAGCATGTGAAATGGTGTTGATTGAAGAAGAAATCTCAAGCATGGACTGCTTCAGTGAATCAGTCTTCTCCTTGAAATCAGTCATGGTACCCTCAATGAATGAAGCCTTGTCATTGTACTCCACACCGGACTCAACAAATCTCTCAAACTCCGGAAGAATCGAATCATTAATATAGCTGACAAGACCATTGGCGTTGTCAGAAAGATTGTTAACCGAATTGGTAACTACCGCATTGATACGCTGGATATTGTTGGCTGCCTCCTGGCTGGCTGCAGCAAGCTGGCTGATCTCACTGGCTACAACCGCAAAACCTCTGCCTGCCTCTCCTGCCCTTGCTGCCTCAATAGAAGCATTTAATGCCAGCAGATTGGTCTGACTTGCAATGTTTAAAATATCATTGGTAAGTGAATTGACCTGCTTTACGCTGTTGCTATCCTCAATAGCTTTCTGCAATACCTCGAGAATCTCCGAAACCTTCCTGTCTGTTGACTCCATGTTTGTACGTGCAACAGACTCCATTGACTGTGCATGTGCCTTCATATCCTTGGTGTATCCGGTCAGTTCATCTGTCTTTTCAGCAATAAGCTCAACCTCTTTTGCCACATTATCTGTGTTGGTATTAATAACAGATGCGTTTTCGGAGATATCCTGCATGGTAGCAGACAGCTCCTCTGTTAAAGCCGAAAGATCGGACACACTGCTGTTGCTTGTCTGAACACTCTGACGCACATCATCAACAACCCTCTCCATCCTGGCCGAGTTGGTGACAACAGCCTTGAATATAGCCTGCAGCTTTGTCATAAAGACATTGATGCCCTTGCCTACGGCGTCAACCTCAGCATTGTTGATAGGAGTAACCCTCTGCGTCAAATCGCCCTTCTTGTTATCAATATTGACTATGATGCCGTTGATTTCCTTCTGTGTACGAAGCAGAGGCTTGATAACCATGGTGACAACAGCAAAAACAACAAACAGTAATGCAATTATACTTACTGCAATAGTAAATGTACATGTGACAACAGATGCGCGATAAGTACTTTCGAGGCTCTTTCTCTCCTCCTGTGTAACAGAATTGACATGCTCACGCATTGACGAAATAGCTTTTTCAATGTTATTAGTATATTTTGCAATAGAGCCATTTGCCGTTTTATACGCTTCCTCGTTTTTACCGGCGGCAGAATAGGCCATTACATTGCCACATTCCTTGACCAGGCTTGTGTAGTTATCGCAGATAATCTTGTAACTTCTCTTAGTCTCCAGAGTTACATAAGGATTGTAATCATCAAGGAGCTGCTTTAGCTTGTCCTCGTGATTTCTCACCTCACTTACTATATCAATCATTGATGATAGATCTGTCGATATAATATGAGACAGTGCCAGTGTATGAATATTCACGGTCTCCATCTCAATATCATTAAGCATCTCCGTGCCAACCATTGAGGTGTCCACAATCTGAGAAGCCGCATCATTTACCTTTGATAAATTTTTAAGAGATAAACCACTTGAAATAACACTTACAAAGCCTACAATAAAAACAGGAATAAGTATCAATTTCGTACTTAACTTTTTCTTTCCCTTGATCTTTGGTTTGTTATTAACCTTTTGAGCTTTTTTTGTGTTGAGAGTTTTTTTAACTTTTGGTGCTTTTGCAGGATTTGCTGCTTTTGCTTTCACCTTTTTTTGTTTTACTGCGCTATTTTTAACAGCTGCTTTACTTTTTTTTGAATCTAATTTCATGTTATATACCCCTCTACTCAGCTACAGATTGTGTTATCCCCGCAACTAGATTATCCATTATCTCCTGAAGATCTGTATTATCAGGATTACCGGCCGCCATTTTTTCGCCAAACTCCGTCGCAGCATCCCAGTAAGAATTTCCAACTCTTTGGAGCTTTCCGTACTGTGCCTGATCCATAACAGCCATAATAGCAGGAACCTTTTTGACCGCATCATCTGCGGCTGCCGCTTTATTGGCAGGGCCTGCATTCTTCATCTCAAAGCGGAGCTTCTGGTTATCCTCGTTTGTAAACCACTGGGCAAGCTTATTTGCCCACTCAGGATACTTGGTGTATGCATTTACAGCCATATATTTATAGCCTTTAAACGATGACATCTGAATCTGCTGTCCGGCACATGTGTATGTAGGCAGCTTTACAGCACCATAATCATCGCCCCATAATTCCTTGATTTTTGCCGCATTCCAGCATCCACTGACACCGGCAATAATACTTCCGTCCTGTACTCCTGCAATAAAATCGTCCTGTACACAGTTCTTAAAGCCCGGCTTAGCCGCAATATCAAGCATAGCCTGTGCTATATCAACACCCTTGATGTCCGTAATGATAGAATTCCAGTTACAGTGGTTTGTCACACCATCATCATTCACGCCAAAATCAAGCCCTGTATTTCCAAAAAATGAATACAGATACCAGCCTGAGCTCCAGTCCATAGTCAAGTACTTACCATTTGCCCCTGCAATGTCGAGCATGCCATCAAGCGTAGCCACATCGCTGTCTGAGAAATAATTCTTATTGTAATACATAAAATATCCATTGTCAGCGGTCAGCGGATATCCATATAATTTGCCATCGATAGTGGCAGCCTCAACCGCACCTTCATCGTTAGCCTTTTTAACGGCATCCACATCCTCTATCTCATAAAGAGCGCCTCCCGCTACCATAGAAGTTATCTGGTCATCCGCTATAGGGAATACATCCGCACCATTATGCACATTTGATAATATATTATCTCTGGCATCAGAATCCTCTGACTCCTCGATAATTATATTAAAATCAGTTCCTTTATTAGCCTCCTTGAAGCTTTCAATCATCTGTGTAGTAATATCCACATCATTCTTCGAACACCAGACGTGCATCTTTACTTCCTTATTCTTCGCTTTATCCGAAGAATTCTCCGTCGTACCCACCTGAGTATTGTCATGTGATTTATTTGATACTCCACATCCTGTAAGTAATGAAACCCCCATGGCAGCCACAAGTGTTGCAGCTATTAACCTCTTCATACATATTCATCCTTTCAGTTTATTCTCAATTTATAATTTAGTACAATTTTACCATACTTTCACAAAAAAAAATAGGTCTAATTTGATTTTTTTAACAAATTTAGACCTATTTTTTAAAAGATGCATTTTAAAGCACTATATAAGCATTTTTGTTACTTAATCATACCTGAAAGTGCGTCCTTTACTGAAGCAATAGCATCAGGAATACCTGCCGGGTTCTTTCCACCGGCCTGAGCCATGTTAGGGCGTCCACCGCCGCCACCGCCTACCTTTGAGGCGATTGCCTTGATTAAGTTTCCTGCATGCGCACCGCTCTTTATGGCAGCGTCTGTTGCCATGGCAACAAGATTTACCTTGCCTTCATTTGAAGAAGCAAGCACGATAACTCCCTCGCCAAGCTTTTCCTTGATGGAATCGCCAAGATCACGCAGTCCGTTCATATCAACGCCGTCAACACTTGTTGCAAGAAGCTTGATGCCGTTTACATCAACTACCTGATCCATAACATCGCCGAGCGCATCCTTTGCTGCCTTGCTCTTAAGAGACTCATTCTCACTCTGAAGTGCCTTCATCTCAGCCATCAGGTGCTCAAGTCTCTCTTTGAGGTTGGCAGGAGTTGATTTAACAACCTTAGCAGCCTCCTCAAGCTCCTTCTCCATATTGCTGTAGTAAGCGAATACATTGTCGCCTGTGATAGCCTCGATACGTCTGACGCCAGCAGCTACACCGCTCTCCGAAAGAATCTTGAATACCTTGATATCAGATGTATTCTTTACATGTGTACCACCGCAGAACTCCTTAGAAAAATCGCCCATTGATACGACACGTACCTTTTCACCGTATTTCTCGCCGAAGAGAGCCATGGCACCTGTCTTTTTAGCCTCATCGACAGTCATGATATCTGTGTGAACTTCAATAGCTTCGTTGATTTTCTCGTTTACGATATCCTCAACCCTTTTAAGCTCCTCAGCAGTCATAGCAGAAAAATGAGAGAAATCAAAACGTGTTCTCTCAGCATCCTGATAAGAACCTGCCTGCTCTACATGTGTGCCGAGTACCTCACGCAATGCCTTCTGAAGCAGATGAGTGGCAGAGTGATTTCTGCATGTGTTTGTTCTTGTTTTTGTATCAACAGAAAGTGTAGCCTTCTCGCCTGTGCGGATCATACCCTCTGACACATAACCTACATGTGCATATCTGTTGCCGACTACCTTTACAGTATCCTCAACAACAAATGTACCGCTCTCTGTCTTTATGATACCCTTATCACCCTGCTGACCACCCATTGTGGCATAGAAAGGTGTGTTTGGCACGATTACAGAACCCTTATCACCATCTGAAAGAGCCTCGACTACATCATCCGATGTGGTAAGGAAAGCAATCTCAGCTGTGTCAGTAAGCTTGTCATAGCCTGTGAACTCTGTAGTAATTTCAGAATCTATATCATTGTAAACATTGGCATCAGCACCCATATAGTTTGTTTCCTTGCGGGCTCCTCTTGCCTTCTGTCTCTGAGCCTCCATACAACTCTCAAAGCCAGCCTCATCATATGTGAAGCCCTTCTCCTCGAGAATTTCTGCCGTAAGGTCTACAGGGAAGCCGTATGTATCGTAAAGCTTGAATGCATCCTCTCCTGAAAGCACCTTGACCCCGTCAGCCTTCATATGCTCTTCCATATCTGCAAGGATACCAAGTCCCTGGTCGATAGTCTTCGCGAACTTCTCCTCTTCCTGAGTGAGCACTTTAAGGATGAAATCCTTTCTCTCCTCAAGCTCCGGATAACCGTCCTTGCTCTCATCGATGACAACCTGCGCGATTTTGCCAAGGAAGGCTCCCTGTATGCCAAGTGTACGTCCATGCATAGCGGCACGTCTGATGATACGGCGAAGCACATAGCCTCTGCCCTCGTTAGATGGCATAACTCCGTCAGAGATAAGGAATGTAGACGAACGGATATGGTCTGTGATAAGACGGATAGAAACATCGTCCATCTCATCGACATGATATTTCTTGCCTGAAAGCTCGCAGACCTTGTCACGGATAGCCTTCATGGTATCAATATCGAATACCGAATCAACATCCTGCATTACAACAGCAAGACGCTCAAGTCCCATACCTGTATCAATGTTCTTATGCTCAAGCTCAGTGTATCCACCGTGTCCGTCACCGTTAAACTGTGTGAATACGTTGTTCCACACCTCCATGAAACGGTCACAGTCACAGCCTACCTTACAATCAGGCTTGCCACAGCCGTACTTCTCACCGCGGTCGTAGTAAATCTCAGAGCAAGGACCACAAGGACCTGCTCCATGCTCCCAGAAGTTGTCACACTCACCGGTCTTTGGATCTCTGTAGAAACGTGTAATACGATCTCCAAGCACTCCTACTTCCTTAGTCCAGATATCAAATGCCTCATCATCCTCACCGTAGATGGAAGGATAAAGCCTGTCCTTTTCAAGACCGAGCACCTCTGTCAAAAACTCCCATGACCATACGATTGCTTCATGCTTGAAATAATCGCCAAACGAGAAGTTTCCGAGCATCTCAAAAAATGTAAGATGACGAGCTGTCTTACCTACATTCTCGATATCACCTGTTCTGACACACTTCTGGCATGTAGTCACACGGCGTCTTGGTGGAACCTCCTGTCCTGTAAAATATGGTTTAAGCGGTGCCATACCTGCATTAATAAGAAGCAGACTGTTGTCATTGTGAGGCACCAGTGAAAAACTCTTCATTGCGAGATGTCCCTTGCTCTCAAAGAACTCAAGGTACATACGACGTAATTCGTTAACGCCATAACTCTTCTTCATTACTTGAATCTCCTATTCTTTTGTCTTTGCGTCCTTCATTTTACGAAGCTTTACCCCTATTAAAGCCCCACAAAAACCTATGGCCGCCAAAACAATCATAATAATAACATATTGTGCTACGCACATGAAAAAGTCCCCCATAATTACCCTCCTAAATTT
>ENA-UALR01000622-UALR01000622.1-human-gut-metagenome-genome-assembly--contig:-NODE-622-length-17022-cov-17.169211_pt1 | contig 17022 bp, 10 predicted proteins | sample MGYA00243702_ERZ654472 | MGnify/ENA primary metagenome ERZ654472 (study PRJEB26926, sample SAMN06164398) | human gut metagenome | biome: ENVO:00009003; feature: ENVO:2100002; material: ENVO:00002003...
ACTTTTTGTACAGTGGAAGTATTTTGTGGAAATATTTCCACTGTTATACTTCTAATTTTAATATTAAAATAAAGATGTGAGGTGACTATTATGGATAAACCCAAAGAAAACATTTTAAAGCTAATTGAAGAAAGCCCACTATTAAGCATTCAAGATTTACTTGAAGTGTTAGACCCGGAAAGCATTTATAATTTAATGAAAACTTATGGCGGTGACACTCTTTTTATTCCTAAGGTTGACAGCATTTTAAAAATGGAACGCAATCAAAAAATAATAAATGATTTCAATTCTGGTTTATCTTGTAAACAGTTAGCTAAAAAATATGATGTTACTACAAGACACATAAGAAGATTACTGGAGGAAAAAAGATAAAGCAGGACAAAAGCAATGTTAAGCAGACTGAAAAATATTATGTTACTGTAAGACACATAAGGAATTTATTAGAAAAATTCTCTAGTTATAATTTTAAACATATCGGAAGGGGGCTATAGATTATGGAAAAGCCAAGTGAACAAATGGCAAACATTATACTAAACAGTAAAATTAAAAGTGTTCAGGAATTGTTAGAAGTTTTATCAGTTGAAGCGGTATATAACTTACTAAAAACTTATGGAGGCACACTCATTTGTCTTCCTAAGTTTGATTCATTTCTTAAAATAGAAAGAAACGAAAGAATAAAAGATGAATTTTTCAAAGGTGTAAAATATAAAGATCTTTCAAGAAAATACAATTTGTCAACTAAACAAATACATACAATTATCAACAAATAAACCATTAATTCCATTAAATACATATCTCCGTTAAGAAGGCTTTAGATTTTTTTAAAGCCTTCTTATTTTATGAATAATTTCCAATTTAATTTATCCTAAAAAAAAGATATAATTAAATTATGATTAAGAAATTAATCAAATTTTTTCGCTAATTCTTCTGACATATATGGTGCTTTAAAGTGAGAAAAAGTGATAGTAACAGTATTAGTGAGTAGAAGGTACTGGGATAGGTAAAAAAGGCTGCTGCAATGTTTGCAACAGTCTTTTTTATTTATGAAATATTTCAAGTGTAAAACTTCCTAATAAATAGATATAATCAAAATAGTGATTTAAAACTTGTGGTTCTAAACTTACATTAATCGAAAGCTCAAAGAATACGCAAAAATCACTTTTTAAGGGTTTAAGATATTCAAGTAGTGCCATTATGTGCCGATGAAATCTTAAACCCTTTTCAATTTGTTAAGAAAGGTGGTGAGTAATTTGGCATATGATGGCTCTATTAAAATTGATACAAAAATAGATACAAGCGGCTTTAAGGGCGGTATTGATAAAATAAAATCAATCGCTCAAGCGGGTGTATCGGCTGTAACAACAACGCTCGCAGGTATTACTGCCGTACTCGGAGCAGGAGCAACAGCAGCGGCAACAGTCGGCTCGTCATTTGAGGCGGCTATGTCAAAAGTATCTGCAATCAGTGGTGCAACAGGTGATTCTCTGCAAAGTCTGACCGATAAGGCAAAAGAAATGGGTGCAAAAACAAAGTTTTCTGCATCCGAATCGGCGTCTGCTTTACAATATATGGCTATGGCAGGTTGGGATACCGAATCAATGCTCAACGGTATTGACGGTATTATGAACCTTGCCGCCGCTGACGGTTTGGACTTAGCAACAACATCAGATATTGTTACAGATGCACTTACAGCGTTTAACCTTAAAGCCTCAGACAGTACACACTTTGCAGATGTGCTTGCCAAAGCCTCAAGCTCGGCAAATACTAATGTTTCTATGCTTGGTGAAAGTTTTAAATATGTTGCTCCTCTTGCCGGCACAATGGGCTACTCTGTCGAAGATGTTTCCCTTGCCCTCGGTCTTATGGCTAACGCAAGCGTTAAAGGTAGTATGGCAGGAACAAGCCTTAAAACGGCTCTTTCTAACCTTGCCTCTCCTACAGAGGAAATGTCTAATGTTATGACGCAGTACGGCATATCTATTTCAGATGCAGAAGGCAACGCTTTACCACTCATAGATGTAATGAAACAGCTGAGGGAAAAATTCAGCGGCTTAAGCGAAACTGAGCAGGCAGCAGCTGCAAGCACTCTTTTCGGTAAAGAGGCAATGAGCGGTATGCTTGCGATTATCAACGCAAGCGACAGCGACTTTGACAACCTTACTCAGAACATCAACAACGCTGACGGTGCGGCTCAAGCAATGGCTGATACAATGCAGGATAATTTGCAAGGTCAGATTACTATTCTAAAATCAGGACTTGAAGGTTTAGGCATTGAAATTTATGAGGGTATGTCAGAACCTTTGCAAGAAGCAGCTGTCGAGGCACAAAACTATGTAAACCGCTTGACTGAGGCTTTCCAAAACGGCGGACTGTCGGAAATGATTGAAGAGGCAGGCTCTATTTTCGGAGAGCTTGCTGTAAAGGCTGCTGAGGCTGCACCTGAGATGATTAATGCAGCTGTTGACTTTTTACAGGCTTTTGTTGACGGTATAGCAAAAAATGCCGATAAACTTGCAAAGTCTGCTGTTGATATAATTCAAACTTTAATAACAAGTGTTATCGAACACGCACCGGACTTAGCCAAAGCCGCAAAGGTTATTGTTTCAGAACTCGTTGATAATCTTAGTAAGCTGTTGCCTAAAGAACTTCAGGCACCCGTTAAAGAGGCTGTAAACACTATTAAAAAGTCATTTGAAAACGGCGGTCTTAAAAAGGCTATTGAAAGCGTGAAAAACATTGTTGTCAACTTAGGTAAGGCTTTTACAAATGTAGCAAAGGTTGTTTTGCCACCTTTGTCTAAAGCAGTTGATTTTCTTGCTGATAATTCAGAGGTGCTGTTAGGTGTGATAACCTCCGTATATGCAGCATTCAAATCATATTCTATAATATCAACAGTTACAGCGTTAATTACTACCCATACAGCAGCGGTAACCGCAGAAAGTCTTGCTGAGGCAGCTGCACTAAATACTATAACCTTAAAACAAATAGCAGTAGGTGCATTAACAGGAGAGATTACACTTGCCACTGCGGCTCAATATGCGTGGAATTTAGCTATGAATCTGAATCCGATAGGTATAGTAATTACTGCTGCAGCGGCTCTTGCGGCAGGAATAGCCGCTTTGAATTTATGTGTTGAACAAGAAACATCGTCTGAGCAACTTCTTGCAGAATCGTATGAACGAATAGCTGAAGCTTATGCTAATGTTGCTGATGGTGCAACAAATTATATTAACAGCCTTTCGCAGTCCGGAGATGCACTCGAAGGATTTAATGACGCTATCATTATTTCAAATGAAAGACAGTCTGAATTAACTCAAAAAATGGATGAAGTACAGACTGAAATTACGGAAATAGCTCGACACGCCAAAGAAGAACGAACAAGTCTGACTGAGGAAGAAATTCAAAGACTTGATGATTTATTCGCAAAGCAAAAGGAGCTTGCAGATGAACAGCTAAAGGTTCAGGAAGCTTATCAGGGCGTGGTAAAAGGAATTGCAGAAGATTTAGCTGCTAATCACGATCTTTCACTGGAGGAATATCAGGCATATGCAACTAAATATACGGCAACAGCCGAAAAGACAAGAGATGATACTGTAGCCGCTGCCGAAGCTCAAAAAATGAACTGGTTAGCTCAAAAACAAGCTCTTATAGGAACTGATGAGCAATATACAGAGGAATGGTATGCACAGCAGAGAGAAGCTGCCAATAAAGACTATGATGCAACAGTTGCGGAAGCAAATGCTCTTTGCGCCGATACTCTTAAAATTTTACAAGATGGTTATAAAGACAGAGCTGATGGATTAAAAACCTATTCTGATAATCAAAAAAAGTATAATGACGATATTTTAAGAGAAAACAAAAGAAGTAGCGACAACCTTGTAGCACTTGAACAAGCAAAACAAGCTGAAATAAAAAAAGAATATGATTCAGGTGGTTGTGATACTTGGCTTATTGAGCAGAAATACGATCAGTTAATAACTAATGAAAAAAATCAACATAATAAAAAATTAGCTGCTTTAAATGACGAATTCACAAAATCATTTGACAAGAACCAACAAGACCAGTTATCAACCTGGATGGGAATGTTATCTCAGACCGAACTTTACGGTGGTAAAATTTCAAATGAAGATAAAAAATTAGTTGACGGCATAATAGCCGATTACGATCGTTTACCTCCTAAATGTCAGGAAAATATGAATGAGTCAATGCAGGGAATGATTGATAAAATCAAGGAAAGAGCACCTGAATTATATGCCGATGCAACATCTGTTGCTGATAACATTCTTTCAATTTTCCGAAAGAAGTGGGATATACATTCTCCTTCCAAAGAATTCAAAAAGATTTTCAGTTATGCAATGCAGGGCGGCGAAAACGGACTTAAAGACGAAGCGCCGAAGCTGTATAAGCAAGCCGATGAGGTTGCATCAACATTTACAAATCGAATGAAAGCCGGTGTTTCCGCTGACGGTTTAGTATCAAAAATGCGTGCAGCTATATCAGCTCAAAAAGTTGTTATAGCTCAAGAAATAGCATCAAAAACTTCTTTTTCAAATGAGCTTTTAGATGCTATTAAAAAAATAGGTGATAAATCATTTTTAGCAAAAGGTGAAGTTCAAACCCAAATTAATTTAGATGGCAGGGAAGTCGCAGTTGCTTTAACACCATTTATAAGTGAAGAACTGGCTTTTAATACTATTTAAATAGTGTTTTAAGACCATTTAAACAATTATTAAATTATATTTAAAAGGAGTAAAATATGAGTTTTACAACAAAAAGCAAATTAAATAATACCATTGAACAGCTGAATAAACAGTTTGGAGAGTTTACAAATGAAGTTAATTCTGTAAATTCACTCAAAATTTATACAGACAATGAAACCAAAAGAAGAACAACTGAAATTCAAAAAAAGTATACAGAAAAAGTAAAAATTACAAGTGATAACCTCAAGAAATGTCTTCCTGACTGGGTTATTACTGATATACAAACTCTCTCTACTTCTTCAGATAAAGATAAAAATATGCAGCATATCTTTTATGATTTTGCAATGTTATACGCTGGTAGTTATAGCGATAATAATATTTATACATTTATTCAACCATATTTGGGTGATTTAATCTCAATGAGAAAATTATCAGGTATCACTGCTCTTAAGCAAGCAGGTATTTCATATTACATTTTATCGCTTGCTGATTCAATTTATACTTTGCAGAACGAACTTGAAGAAAATTTTGAACATTATCTTGAACTGAATATCAGAAGATATTCACCAATCGCAAACAGCATATCTAATTTATCATTTGTCACTTATGAGCAGACTTTGTTAAATACCGTTGAAAAGCTTGAAAAAGCTTTTAATATTATCGAGCAGTCAAAGACAAAATCGTATAATGATATTAAAAAGCTTATAAATAAGTGATTCGAGTTACGCCGCTGATGAAACGGCTGCAAGCTAAATCAAACGCATATAACACCCCATAATATGCAAATGCCCTTGCTTTGATTATTCATTGCAAGGGCAGTATATTTTTAAGAGCGTAAGAGGATATACAGACTTATAAAGGGAGGGACAAAATGTGACACCCTTAAAACAACCGCCAAAACTCGGACACTGCTTGCCTACCAAAAGGTAGTTTAGTCCCGGCTTTCTGGTTTGCGTAGCAGTAAATATGCATATTGTTTCATTTTTTAGCGTTAATTTTTCACTGTTAAATCTGTTTTTTAAAGGGGTATACGGCATTTTTCGGCTTTTTGCGGTTACATATTTGAAAATACTAATACATTATAAATTGCCAGCAACACTTAAAATTACACCGTATGTGGGAATGGCTTATCCGCAGCTTAATAAAAATATTAAAGCCGTATTGATGGAAAGCTATCATTCGGGAACTGTAAATACCGCAAGCAAAGATTTGGAGAAATTCTGCAATACAGCCAAACAATTTAACATTCCTGTATTTTTAACAGGCAGTGAGACAGGATTTTTTTACGAAAGCAAAGAACTTTATTCAAAATTAGGCATTCAGGTACTCCCTACTGTCACTCCGATTTCTGCTTATATTAAGCTATGGATATTATGCGAAAACAATGCAAAAGACATTTATAAAGCCTTTTCAAAATCCATCGGCGGAGATATATTATAAATCTATAAACATAAAACTACAGCACCGACAAAGTGATGTGACCTCCAAACCGTTAGATTCTTAGTCTGACTTTTTGGGGACAACTCAAAAAAGCGGTGCTGTTTTGATGTGCGTTATGCCAAAAGGGCCGACACAATTTCTCGTGTCGACCCTCTCGGTTTATGTGAATTAAAAAGGATAGGTAATTTTAATAGGATTACTCAATATCCTGCATTGCATCGTAACCAGTTTCACCGGTTCTTACTTTTACAACATCTTCAACATCATAAATGAAGATCTTGCCGTCACCGATATGACCTGTATAGAGTGCCTTTACAGCGGCATCTACAACAGCCTTTACAGGAACTTTGCAAACTACGATTTCTACCTTCATCTTAGGAAGGAGATTACTTTCAATAGCAACACCACGGTAATACTCTGCCTTACCCTTTTGAGCGCCGCAACCGAGTACCTGTGATACTGTCATACCTGTAATACCGAGTTTATCCATTTCTTCCTTGAGTGCCTCAAGTTTTGACTGCTTAAGGAGAATATCAATCTTAGTAATCTTTGTACCGTCGGTAGCCATATCATACTTGCCTGCAAGCTGAACAGGAACTGCCTTAGTTACAGGAACATTGCCCTCAACATCAAATGTTTCGTCAAGTGAAGCTGTACCAACGCCGATTGGCATAAAGTCTGCATATGCGCTTACAAGACCGTGCTCGCAAATATCAAGGCCCTTCATTTCTTCTTCCTTAGTTACACGAAGACCGATTGTCTTTTTGATGATTGTAAATACGATAATCATACAAACGATTGTCCAAGATGCTACGCAAAGGATACCGAGAGCCTGCTTACCGAGCTGTGCAAAACCGCCGCCGTAGAAAAGACCTGTGATACCGTCCTGACCGTTGCCTGTTGCGAAAAGACCTACTGCAAGGCCGCCCCACATACCGTTTACGCCATGTACTGAGAATGCACCAACCGGGTCATCTATCTTGAGTTTAATATCAACAAATTCTACTGCAACTACTACGAGGATACCTGAAACAATACCGATGATTGCAGAACCGATAGCATCAACATCTGCACAACCTGCTGTTACTGCAACAAGACCTGCAAGTGAAGCGTTAAGACACATTGAAACATCAGGCTTACCGTTCTTAATCCAAGTAAAGAGCATACATGTTACTGTAGCAACAGCCGGAGCGATTGTTGTTGTAAGAAGGATCTGACCGAGTCTTGAACCGTCTTCTGCAGCAGCACCGTTAAAGCCGTACCAAGCAAACCAAAGAATGAATACACCTAAAGCACCGAGTGTGATGCTGTGACCTGGGATAGCGTTTACCTTACCGTTTTTGCCATACTTACCGATACGAGGTCCGAGGATGATTGCACCTACAAGAGCAGAGATACCGCCAACCATATGAATTACGATTGAACCTGCAAAGTCAATACAACCGAGCTGTGCAAGCCAACCCTGGCCGTTCCATACCCAACCTGCCTCGATAGGATAAACAACCAATGAAATTACTGCACTGTAAACACAGTATGCAGAGAACTTTGTACGCTCTGCCATAGAACCGGAAACAATTGTTGCGGCTGTAGCACAGAATACAAGCTGGAATACAAATGAGTTCCAATCAAAGCTTGCCCAATCTGTAAACATTGTAAGATTAGGAACGCCGATGAAACCTGCAATATAGTTTTCCGACATCATAAGTCCAAAACCAAGCAAACTGAATACTACTGTACCGATACAGAAGTCCATCAGGTTTTTCATAATGATATTACCGGCGTTTTTCGCTCTTGTAAAACCGGTTTCTACCATCGCAAAACCACATTGCATAAAGAATACGAGCAAGGCGCCTATCATATACCATACGCCTGTACTGCCAAAAATCATATCTGCCATATAGATCTCCCCTTTTTTAAAATAACAAAAATGGCGTGTACCAAACAGTTTTTGTCTGTTCGTTACACGCCATTGTGTCACCAAATTGAAAATTTAAAAATCAGTCAATCGATCATACACCGTAAAGCATTTCGCCGTATGAAGGATATGGCCAGTAATCAGCGGCTGTTTCTGTTTCCATAGCGTCGCCGATTGCACGAAGTTCAGTCATTACCGAGAATACGCTCTCTCTGTAATACTTAGCATAAGCAAGAACATCGCCCTCATATTCGCTTGCGCCGATAACAGCGTTCTCAAGCTCTGCTGTCTTTTTGCTGAAGCAAACAAGTTTGTTTGAAAGACTTGTAATGAGGTCTTCCTCAACTGATGTTGGGATTGCGTCTGAAAGAGCTTTCTTAGCAAGCGCTGTATCTGTAAGCTCTCTTACATATGAAGTAACGGCAGGAATCATATCTTTTTTAGCCATATCAATCATTGTAAGTGCTTCGATATTGATAATCTTAGCATAGTTTTCAAGCTCAATCTCATATCTTGCATGAATTTCATCTACAGAATAAATCTTGTTCTTTGTAAAGAGGTCAATATTCTTCTGATCAATGTAATGCTCAACTGCATCAGGAAGTGATTTAAGGTTAAGAAGACCTCTCTTCTCTGCCTCTTCAACCCATTCAGGTGCATAGTTGTTGCCGTTGAAGATAATTGCCTGATGCTCTGTAAATGTCTTTTTAATAAGAGCCTTAACCGCTGCGTCAAGATCGGATGCGTCTTTCAACTCATCATAGAACTCTGAAAGTTCCTCGGCAACCATTGTGTTAAGCATTATGTTAGGACAAGCAATGTTGAGAGCCGAACCGAGTGCTCTGAACTCAAACTTGTTACCTGTGAAAGCAAACGGTGATGTTCTGTTACGGTCTGATGTGTCTTTCTTGAAGTCAGGAAGAACATCAACACCTGTTGACATCTTAACCTTGCCCTTGCTTATATACTCTGTACCATTGATGATTGATTCAACCAATGCGCCGAGGTCATCACCGAGATACATTGAAATGATTGCAGGCGGTGCTTCGTTAGCGCCAAGACGATGGTCGTTACCTGCCGATGCAACAGAGATTCTTAAAAGATCCTGATACTCGTGTACAGCCTTTACGATAGCTGCAAGGAAGAGCTGGAACTGAATATTGTTTTCAGGTGTTTTACCCGGATCAAGGAGATTTTCACCTGTATTAGTAGAAATTGACCAGTTGTTGTGTTTACCTGAACCGTTTACACCTGCAAAAGGCTTTTCGTGAAGGAGGCAAACAAGACCGTGCTTTTCAGCAATCTTCTTCATAACCTCCATTGTAAGTTCGTTGTGGTCGGTTGCGATATTTGTAGTTGTAAAAATAGGAGCAAGCTCGTGCTGAGAAGGAGCAACCTCGTTGTGCTTTGTCTTAGCAAGAATACCGAGTTTCCAAAGCTCATTATCAAGGTCAGCCATGAAAGCTGCAACTCTTGTCTTGATTGCGCCGAAGTAATGGTCGTCAAGTTCCTGTCCTTTAGGAGCTTTTGCACCAAAGAGTGTTCTGCCTGTGTAGATAAGGTCTTTTCTCTGGTCATAAACATCTTTATCTATAAGGAAGTATTCCTGCTCAGGACCTACTGTTGTTGTAACTCTCGTAACATCTGTTTTGCCGAGAAGATTAAGAACTTTGCAAGCCTCTGTGCTGATTCTCTCCATTGAACGAAGAAGAGGTGTTTTCTTATCGAGGACCTCACCTGTGTATGAACAGAATGCTGTAGGAATGTAAAGTGTACCGTCCTTAGCAAAAGCATATGAAGTCGGGTCCCAAGTTGTATAACCTCTTGCCTCAAAAGTAGCACGAATACCGCCGCTTGGGAAAGAAGATGCATCAGGCTCGCCCTTTACAAGCTCTTTACCTGAAAACTCCATGATAACCTGACCGTCACCGTTCGGTGTGATAAAGCTGTCATGCTTTTCTGCTGTGATACCTGTCATTGGCTGGAACCAGTGTGTATAGTGTGTGCAGCCCTTTTCGATAGCCCAATCTTTCATTGCGCTTGCAACTACATTAGCTACGCTCTCGTCGAGAGGCTCACCATTCTGGATTGTTTTCTTAAGTGCCTTGTAAGTAGCCTTAGGAAGACGCTCAAGCATCATTTGATCGTTAAATACCATACTGCCAAATAATTCAGGAACTTTTGCCATTTTAATCTCTCCTATCCGTTTTTAATGAAATCATTTTTTTAGAAAACAAAAAGGCACTGCGAACCTTTCGGCTCACAGCGCCCTTGCTGTTTGTCATTGACTGTAGTATAAACCCTTTTGCGTTATTTGTCAATAGCTTTTTAAAAAATTTTTTAGAAAATATTTCAGCTTTTGCAAGTTTAAGTAATTTTCCTGCACTTATTCTACTTTTAAACATTAGTTTATTGACTTTTTGTCGGGTTTCTTGAAAAATATGAAAGTTTGTTATAAAAAAGTTGCATTTTTCTATTGACAACTATAGTAACAGGCTATATAATAAAGTTATTGCAAATGTGCTGTTTTGCGACAGAATATTTCAAAGCATACATTTTACATATAATTAATATGTTTTAGCAAAAATATAAAATGTATTTAACAGCTCAATCCATTTATCGTACTCCATTTACTATACTATATTATATAGTATGCTGTGTAGAACAAATGTTGAAGAATTGAGCGGGAAAGGGTGAATTAAATTGGAACAAATCTCAAACAGACAAGACTTTAAGGGACTTTACTCTCCTCAGTTTGAGCACGACAACTGCGGTATAGGTGCGGTTGTAAACATTAACGGTATCAAAACTCACGATACGGTTGCAAATGCTCTTACTATAGTAGAAACCCTTGAGCACAGAGCAGGTAAAGACGCCGAAGGCAAAACAGGTGACGGCGTAGGTATTTTGCTCCAGATTTCACACAAGTTTTTCAAAAAAGTAGCCCAGAGAGATCTCGGAATCAAGCTTCTTGCGGAGAGAGATTATGCTGTAGGTATGTTCTTCTTCCCTCAAAACGAGCTTGCAAGAAATCAGGCTAAAAAAATGTTTGAAATTATTGCGGAAAAAGAGGGACTTGAGATTCTCGGTTGGAGAAATGTTCCGTCTAACCCTGATGTGCTTGGCAAAAGAGCAGTTGAATGTATGCCTCACATTATGCAGTGCTTTATCAAGCGTCCGAAAGGTGTTAAGAAAGGCTTGCCTTTTGACCGTAAACTTTATGTTGCAAGACGAGTATTTGAGCAGAGCAACGAAGATACATATGTAGTTTCTCTCTCAAGCAGAACTATTGTATATAAAGGTATGTTCCTTGTAGGCGAGTTAAGAAGATTCTTTACCGACCTGCAAGACCCCGATTATGAGTCAGCCATTGCTATGGTTCACTCAAGATTTTCTACCAACACAAACCCAAGCTGGCAGAGAGCTCATCCAAACAGAATGATTGTTCACAACGGTGAAATCAATACAATCAGGGGCAACGCAGACAAAATGCTTGCCCGTGAAGAAACAATGAAGTCGGAGCACCTCAAAGGCGACCTCGACAAGGTTATTCCTGTTGTAAACACCGAGGGTTCAGACTCGGCTATGCTCGACAACACACTTGAATTTTTAGTAATGAGCGGTATGGAGCTTCCTCTTGCCGTTATGATTACAATTCCTGAGCCTTGGGACAGAAACCACACAATTTCTCAGAAAAAGAAAGATTTTTACCAGTATTACGCAACAATGATGGAGCCGTGGGACGGACCTGCATCAATTCTTTTCTCTGACGGTGATATTATGGGTGCGGTACTTGACAGAAACGGTCTTCGTCCGTCAAGATACTACATTACAGACGATAACAACCTTATTCTTTCATCAGAAGTCGGTGCACTTCCTATTGACCCCGCAAAGATTGTCACTAAGGAAAGACTTCGTCCCGGTAAAATGCTCCTTGTAGATACTGTACAGGGCAAACTTATCGACGATGACGAGCTTAAGGAATATTATGCATCAAAACAGCCGTACGGCGAATGGCTTGACAGCAACCTTGTTCGTCTTAAAGACCTCAAGATTCCTAATGTAAAGGTTGAGGAACATTCTTATGAAGAAAGACAGCGCCTCCAGAAAGCGTTTGGCTATACATATGAAGAGGTTATGACATCTATCCTCCCTATGGCTAAAAATGCAAGCGAGCCGATTTCGGCAATGGGTACAGACAGTCCTCTTGCCGTACTTTCAAAAGAGCCGCAACCGCTTTTCAACTACTTTAAGCAGCTTTTCGCACAGGTTACAAACCCACCTATTGATGCAATTCGTGAGGAAGTTGTAACATCAACAACAATTTATATCGGCGAGGACGGCAACATTCTTGAAGAAAAGCCGGAAAACTGTAAGGTAATTAAGATTCATAATCCAATTCTTACTTCTACGGATATTCTTAAAATCAAAAATATGCATATCAACGGCTTTAAGGTTGCCACCGTTCCGATCCTTTACTATAAAAACACAAGCCTTAAAAAGGCTATCAACAGACTTTTCATTGAAACAGACAAGGCTTTCAGCGAGGGTGCAAACATCATCATCCTCTCGGACCGTGGCGTTGACGAAAACCACCTTGCTATTCCGTCATTGCTTGCGGTTTCGGCAGTTCACCAGCACCTAGTTGTTACAAAGAAAAGAACATCATGCGCTATCATTCTTGAAAGCGGCGAGCCACGAGAGGTACATCATTTTGCTACACTTCTTGGCTACGGTGCAAGTGCTATTAACCCATACCTTGCGCAGGAAACTATCCACGAGCTTATCGCAGATGACCTTCTCGACAAGGATTACTATGCGGCTGTTAATGACTACAATGACGCTATTCTTCATGGCATAGTTAAGATTGCATCTAAAATGGGTATTTCAACAATCCAGTCATACCATGGCTCACAAATTTTCGAGGCAATCGGTATCGGCAAGGATGTTATTGATAACTACTTTACAGGTACAGTCAGCAGAATCGGCGGTATCACATTAAAAGATATCGAAAAGAATGTTGACAGACTTCATACTTCCGCATTTGACCCACTCGGACTTAACACAAACCCTGAACTCGAATCAAGAGGCAGTCATAAGTTCAGAAGCGGTAAGGAAGAACACCTCTACAACCCGCAGACAATTTATATGCTCCAGCAGTCAACAAGAACAGGCGACTATGAGCTTTATAAGAAATATTCGCATATGATTTCAGAGGAAATGGACCCTGTTAATATCAGAGGACTTTTCGATTTTAACTATGCCGAAACTCCTGTTCCGATTGATGAAGTTGAAAGCGTTGATTCAATTGTTCGCAGATTTAAAACAGGCGCTATGTCATACGGTTCAATTTCACAGGAAGCACACGAGGCTCTTGCTATTGCAATGAACAGATTACACGGCAAATCAAACTCGGGTGAGGGCGGCGAAAGCCTTGAAAGACTTCTCACAAAGGGCACAGCCGACAACCGTTGCTCAGCTATCAAGCAGGTTGCGTCGGGCAGATTCGGTGTAACTTCAAAGTACCTCACATCTGCCGATGAAATTCAGATTAAAATGGCACAGGGTGCTAAGCCGGGCGAGGGCGGACATCTTCCGGGCAAAAAGGTTTATCCTTGGATTGCAAAGACAAGACACTCAACTCCGGGTGTATCACTTATCTCCCCTCCTCCTCATCATGATATTTATTCAATCGAAGACCTTGCACAGCTTATTTATGACCTTAAGAACGCAAACACAGACGCAAGAATTTCTGTAAAGCTCGTTTCCGAGTGTGGCGTAGGTACGGTTGCCGCAGGTGTTGCAAAAGCAGGCGCAGGCGTTATCCTTATTTCAGGCTATGACGGCGGTACAGGTGCTGCTCCGAGAAGTTCAATTTACAATGCAGGTCTTCCATGGGAACTCGGTCTTGCCGAAGCTCATCAGACTCTTATTATGAATGACCTCAGAAACAAGGTTGTTATTGAAACAGACGGTAAGCTTATGAACGGCAGAGATGTTGCGATTGCCGCAATTCTCGGTGCTGAAGAATACGGTTTTGCCACTGCCCCACTCGTAACACTCGGCTGTGCTATGATGAGAGTATGTAATCTTGATACTTGCCCGTTCGGCGTGGCTACACAAAACCCTGAACTCAGGAAGAGATTTATGGGTAAACCTGAGTATGTAATGAACTTTATGCGTTTTGTTGCTCAGGAGCTTAGAGAGTATATGTCTAAGCTCGGCGTAAAAACTATTGACGAGCTTGTCGGCAGAATTGACCTTATTAAGAGAAAAGACAATATTGAGGGACAGGCTGCCGAGGTTGACCTTTCAAATATTCTCAACACTGACTTTGTTTCAAATAAGATTGAATATAAAAAGAAAAATCTTTATGACTTTAAGCTTGATTCTACACTTGACGAAAAGGTACTCTTAAAGGAATTTAAGTCTAACCTTGCAAACGGTAAGAGCAAGACAATTACTGTTGATGTTAAGAATACAGACCGTTCATTCGGTACAATTCTCGGTTCTGAAATCACAAAAGCGTTTGACGATAAGCTTGAAGACGATACATTTAAAATTATATGTAACGGTTCTGGCGGACAGAGTTTTGGTGCTTTCATTCCAAAGGGACTTACACTTGAGCTTGTCGGCGACAGCAACGACTACTTTGGTAAAGGTTTGTCAGGCGGTAAACTTATTGTATATCCTCCAAAGGATTCAACTTTCAAACCTGAAGACAATATTATCATCGGTAATGTTGCTTTCTACGGTGCTACAAGCGGTAAAGCATTTATCAACGGTGTTGCAGGTGAGCGTTTCTGTGTAAGAAACTCCGGTGCCGTAGCAGTTGTTGAGGGTGTAGGCGACCACGGCTGTGAATATATGACAGGCGGCAGAGTTGTAGTTATAGGTAAAACAGGTAAAAACTTCGCCGCAGGTATGTCGGGCGGTGTAGCTTATGTACTTGACGAGGACAGAGATCTTTATACAAAGCTTAACAAAGAAATGGTACTCTTCTCCGAAGTTAAAGAAAAGTACGATATTATAGAGCTTAAATCCCTCATTGAGGAACACACAGCCGCAACAGGCTCAACTAAGGGTAAAGAAATTCTTGATAACTTTGACGAGTATCTTCCAAAGTTCAAGAAAATCGTTCCTCACGATTACAAAGAAATGATGTCTGCGATTGCTTCTATGGAAGAAAAAGGTCTTAGCAGTGAACAGGCTCAAATTGAAGCATTCTACCAGATTATCAACAATAAGTAAGGAGGGCACACAATAATGGGAAAGCCAACAGGTTTTATGGATTATAATCGTGAAGATGCCGAGGCATTTTCAGTCAAAGAAAGAATACAAAACTATAATGAATTTCACACACCTTTAAGCAAAAAGGATCAGGAAAAGCAGGGCGCAAGATGTATGGAGTGCGGTGTTCCGTTCTGTCAGGCAGGTATGCAGATTGGCAATGCATTCTCCGGCTGTCCTCTTAACAATCTTATCCCTGAATGGAATGACCTTATTTTCAAAGGTTGTTGGGAACAGGCATATAACAGACTAAAAATTACAAATAACTTCCCGGAGTTTACCTCCCGTGTCTGCCCTGCCCTTTGCGAAAAGGCTTGCACTTGCGGCGCTAACGGTGAGGCTGTTACCGTAAGAGCAAACGAGTACGGCATTATCGAAAATGCTTACGAACAGGGACTTGCAGAGGCAAATCCTCCAAAGGTAAGAACAGGTAAAAAAATTGCAATCATCGGCTCAGGTCCTTCGGGACTTGCCGCAGCTGACCAGCTCAATCAGAGAGGTCACTCTGTTACTGTATTCGAGCGTTCCGACCGTGTAGGCGGTTTGCTTATGTACGGTATTCCGAATATGAAACTTGAAAAAGAAGTTATCGACCGTAAAATTTCTATTATGAAAGAAGAGGGCGTTGAATTTAAAACAGGCGTCAATGTAGGCAAAGATGTAAAAGCTAAAAAATTGCTTGACGAATACGACAGAGTTATACTCTGCTGCGGCGCATCCAACCCAAGAGATATTAAGGTTAAAGGCAGAGAAGCTAAAGGCATTTACTTTGCTGTTGATTTTCTTAAATCAACTACTAAAGCATTGCTTGACAACGGCTTAAAGGATGGCACATACATTTCTGCAAAAGGAAAAAATGTTATGGTTATCGGCGGCGGCGATACAGGTAATGACTGCGTAGGTACAAGTATTCGTCACGGCGCTAAATCAGTTCTCCAGCTTGAAATGATGCCAAAATTACCCGACAAGCGTACTGCCGACAATCCATGGCCGCAGTGGCCGAGAGTTTGTAAAACAGACTACGGTCAGGAAGAGGCTATTGAGGTATTCGGTCATGACCCAAGAGTTTATCAGACAACGGTAAAAGAATTTATCTCCGATGACAAGGGCAACCTTAAGGGTGCTGTTCTTGTTAAGTTAAAGCCTGAAAAGGACGAAAAGACAGGCAGACTTATGATGAAAGAAGTCGAGGGTTCGGAATACACTGTTGATGTTGAGCTTGTACTCATTGCGGCAGGTTTCTTAGGTTCGGAAAGTTATGTTACAAAAGCATTTGGCGTTGAAGTAAACGCAAGAACAAATGTGGCAACCGCAGAAGGCTCTCACGCAACAAATGTTAAAAATGTATTTACAGCCGGAGATATGCACAGAGGACAGTCACTTGTAGTATGGGCAATTCGTGAAGGCAGAGATGTTGCCAAAGAGGTTGATTTAAGCCTTATAGGTTACACAAATCTTTAATGTATAATAATTAAATCTTCCATTATCTTAAAAAATGCACAACGGTTTTTATCGTTGTGCATTTGCTTTTTATGATTATACGAGTGAAACATTGATTATCTTTAGTTTTTAGCAAACTACTTTGCTAAGTGATTATAAAGGTTCTTTATCAAAAGTTGGGGTAAATTATGGTTTAGCTGATTGCTTTATCAAGCAATTATAAAAGTTTGGTCGACC
>ENA-UALR01000645-UALR01000645.1-human-gut-metagenome-genome-assembly--contig:-NODE-645-length-16658-cov-10.353972_pt1 | contig 16658 bp, 13 predicted proteins | sample MGYA00243702_ERZ654472 | MGnify/ENA primary metagenome ERZ654472 (study PRJEB26926, sample SAMN06164398) | human gut metagenome | biome: ENVO:00009003; feature: ENVO:2100002; material: ENVO:00002003...
GGCAATTACTATAAATCAGTCGTTGATCGGTCATGATCGATATTATGAAGCAGGGCTTGGAGCTCCGCACTCCCCAACAAGAAAGCTGTCCCAAGGGGCTGGAAATTTTCAAGAATTGAAAATTTGTGGCCACGGGACGATTCTTGCTCTCACGTTTTCCCTCAACTTTTGCAATTATTGTTGAAGAAGTTTTAGGTTCGGCTGCTGTGGACAATGCTCCACCACATCCCCAGACCATTCGGTCTGGGGATTTTTTTGTGGTTGGCAGTAGCAGGACGTCTGCCTGTCAATTCCGGTATCTTGGGGTGTATTTTTTTGACGGGTGTGGTATACTTGGATTTGACTCAGAAGAGCAATAAAGTTCAGAAGGAATGGAATCATGTCAAAGGATGAATATCTGATCACCGATGCGCCCCTGAAAGCGCTGACGGTTTTTGCAATGCCGATGATCCTCGGCAGCTTTTTCCAGCAGGTCTACAACATGGCCGACTCCATCATCGTCGGTCAGTTTGTTGGTTCCTCCGCGCTTGCGGCTGTCGGTGCCTGTGCTGCGCTGACCAACGTTTTTATTTGTGTGGCGCTTGGTGCAGGTGTGGGTGCAGGCGTGCTTGTAAGCCGCTATTTTGGTGCCAAAGACTATGGCAAAATGAAGACCATCGTGTCAACATCCCTGCTCAGCTTTTTGATCCTGAGCATCGTCCTTGGCGTTTTTGGCTTTTGCTTTTCCCATTCGATGATGAGCGGCTTGCAGACCCCTGCCGACATTCTGGAAGATGCAGTGCTGTACCTGCGGGTCTATTTTGCAGGCTTCCCGTTCCTGTTCATGTACAACATTCTTTCCACCATGTTCACCTCTATCGGGGAATCCAAGATCCCGCTGGGGCTGCTGATCTTCTCGTCCATCCTGAATATCTTTATGGATCTGTGGATGGTAGCCGGTCTTGATCTCGGCGTGTTCGGCGCAGCCCTTGCGACCCTGATCGCACAGGGCATTTCTGCTGTGTTCTCGCTTTTGATCTTCTTTGCGCGGATGCGGCGGTACAAAAGCCCCTTTCACTGGTTCGATGGGCAGGAGCTGCAGTCCATGCTCCGCCTTGCCGTCCCGTCGATTTTACAGCAGTCCACCGTGTCCATCGGTATGATGATCGTGCAGGCTGTGGTAAATCCCTTTGGCACACAGGCACTTGCAGGGTATTCGGCAACGATGCGGGTAGAGAATGTTTTCTCCCTGATCTTTGTATCCATCGGCAATGCCGTTTCGCCCTACGTTTCCCAGAATCTCGGCGCAAAGAAAACCGATCGTCTCAAAAAAGGCTACCACGCCGCACTGATTCTGGATCTCTGCTTTGCCGTTCTTGCATTCGTGGTCATCGAGACCCTGCATACCCAGATCTCCTCGCTGTTCTTGGGCAAGGACGGAACAGCGTTGGCTTATCAGGTGTCCGGTGATTACATGAGATGGCTCGGCTATTTCTTCATCTTCATGGGCATCAAGATGGCGACCGACGGCGTCCTGCGCGGGCTTGGCGTCATGCGCCCGTTTCTTATTGCCAACATGGTAAACCTTGCGATCCGTCTGTCCGTTGCCCTGATCTGCGCACCGCGTTTCGGCATCGCCTTTGTCTGGCTTGCCGTCCCGGCGGGCTGGCTGGCAAACTTCCTTGTCTCCTATGCGGCGCTCAGAAGATCGTGGCCCGCAGACAATGCGGCTTCCACCCGATAACCTCTGTTTCTGGCAAAGTTTGGAACTTCGCGCCCCTTGATCAAAGCCTCTGACCTCGGTCAGGGGCTTTTTTGCTGCGTCATCATACCCGTCCATGCTGGAGCGGAACGGCACAAAATACCCCCGGCAGGCTATCGCTCTTGCGGCGGCAGCCTGCCGGGGGTATCGCGTTATCCTGTCAGAAGTTTTCTGCCTTACACCTCGTGCTCCGCCCAGTCCTGACTGCGGCCCACGGCCTTGTGCCAGCCCTTGACCAGTTTTTCCCGCTGGGCAGCGTCCATTTTGGGTTCAAACAGCTGGTTGCAGCTCCACAGATGGCTGATCTCCTCCCGGCTCTTCCACACGCCGGTGGCAAGACCTGCCAGATACGCCGCGCCAAGGGCGGTGGTTTCCCGGATGGCGGGGCGCAGCACCTCCTTGTTCAGGATATCAGACTGGAACTGCATCAGGAAGTGGTCGCGGCTGGCACCGCCGTCCACCTTCAGGGTGCTGATGGTGATATCGGTGTCCTTTTCCATCGCCCACATCAGGTCGGCGCTCTGGTAGGCGATGGATTCCTCTGCCGCGCGGATGATGTGGTTCTGGGTGGTGCCGCGGGTAATGCCCAGAATAGCACCCCGGGCATACATATCCCAGTAGGGCGCACCCAGACCGGTAAAGGCTGGCACGATGTACACGCCGCCGTTGTCCGGCACCTTCTGGGCGTAATACTCGGAATCGCAGCTGTCTTGAATGAGGTGCATCCCGTCCCGGATCCACTGGATGACTGCGCCGCCCACAAAGACAGAGCCTTCCAGCGCATACTCCACCTCGCCGTCAAGGCTGATGGCGATGGTGGTGACCAGACCGTTCTTGCTCTGGTAGATCTTGTTGCCGGTGTTCATCAGCAGGAAACAGCCGGTGCCGTAGGTGTTTTTCACGTCGCCGGGCTTAAAGCAACCCTGCCCGAACAGCGCAGCCTGCTGGTCGCCCGCAATACCGGCTACCGGCACATCCACGCCCTGAATGTTGGTATAGCCGTACACCTCGCTGGAGTCCTTCACACTGGGCAGGATGCAGCGGGGGATGTCCAGTGCCTTGAGCAGGGTGTCGTCCCAATCCAGCGTGCGGATGTTGTACAGCATGGTGCGGCTGGCGTTGGTGCGGTCGGTAACGTGCACCTTGCCGCCGGTCAGCTTCCAGACCAGCCAAGTGTCCACCGTGCCGAACAAAAGCTCCCCTGCTTCGGCCTTTTCCCGCGCACCGGGGACGTTCTCTAAGATCCACTTGATCTTGGTGGCGGAGAAATAGGCGTCCGGCACAAGGCCGGTGTTTTCCCGGATATAGTCCGCCATGCCGGGAGTCCTGAGCAGCTCGTCCACAAGGGGCGCGGTGCGGCGGCACTGCCAGACGATGGCGTTATACACCGGGCGTCCGGTGTTCTTGTCCCACAGGATCGTAGTCTCGCGCTGGTTGGTGATACCGATGCCCGCAATGTCCCTGGGGTCTACGCCGCTCTGGGCAATGACCTCGTTCATTACGCCGTACTGGCTGGACCAGATCTCCATAGGGTTGTGCTCCACCCAGCCCTGATGGGGGTAGATCTGCTCAAATTCCCGCTGCTGCACGCAGACGATGTTCTGCTCGTTGTCAAACAGGATCGCCCGGCTGCTGGTAGTGCCCTGATCCAACGAGAGGATATATTTAGTCTGGCTCATAATGCTCTCTCCTTGCTCTGAAGCTGGGCGCAAAACAAAAAAGAGCGCACCAAACAAAGCCATCTGCTCTGTCTGTCGCTCTCCTGCTCTGCGCAAACATATTCTGTGCTTATTGTACACGCTCCGCAAGCAAAATACAAGCATCCGCGCAATTTTTGGATATTCCGCACAACGCCGCTGCATCACCGTTGAACACTCTGCCGAAAGACATTTAAAATGCGCTCCGCTTCGCTCTGCGCATAAATAGCGGAACAATTCTTTATATTTCGCGTTTGGAGCGACCGCGTTTGCGGAGCGCAGCGTAGCAATGAAAGCCCCCGTGGGGCTTTTAAGCGGCAGAGCGGTCTGCGTTAGCAGATGGAGGGGCTTTGCCCCGACAAGTTCTGCGGGCCGCGACAAACGCATTTTCACGGAAAAGGCCGCAGAGATAAACGACATTTCCCGCCATGACCCCTCCTGTGAAAAAAGGGTTCAGGAAAGTCCGCAGACTTTCCTGAACCCCAAATCAAAAATAAAATTTCCTTGAATGATGCGCAAAGCAAACGCGGCGCGCATTTCAAATCGTTCTGCCTGCCCGGCGGGCGATCACTCGATCAGGCCGTTGAGCAGGGTCAGGCACTTGCGGCTGTGCAGCTTGCGGATGGCCTTGGCTTCGATCTGGCGCACACGCTCGCGGGTGACGCCGAAGTCGCGGCCGACCTCTTCCAGCGTGCGGGGACGGCCGTCGTCCAGACCAAAGCGCAGACGGATGACCTTTTCCTCGCGGGGGGTCAGGCTCTTGAGCGCCAGATTGATCTGCTGTGCCACCATGGCGCGGTCGGCTGCCTTGCCGGGTGCTTCGGCGTTTTCGTCAGCAACGAAATCGCCCAGAGAGGAATCCTCTTCCTCGCCCACGGGGCTTTCCAAGCTGGCGGGCTCCTGTGCCATGCGCTGGATCTCGCGCACGCGCTCCACGCTCATGTCCATGGCCTTTGCCAGCTCTTCCGGGGTGGGCTCGTGACCGTTCTGGTACACCAGCTGGTTGGTGGCCTGACGCATCCGGTTGATGGTCTCCACCATGTGCACCGGAATGCGGATGGTACGGGCCTGATCCGCAATGGCGCGGGTGATGGCCTGACGGATCCACCATGTAGCGTAGGTGGAGAAGCGGAAGCCGCGGTCGCAGTCGAACTTTTCCGCAGCCTTGATCAGGCCGATGTTGCCCTCCTGAATGAGATCAAGGAAGGCAAGATTATGACCGACGTGCTTCTTGGCGATGGACACCACCAGACGCAGGTTTGCTTCGCTCAGGCTGCGGCGGGCGTTCAGGCCGTCGCGGCGGGTCTTGAGCAGCTCCTGACGGCGCTCCTCGCTCAGAGGGCCGTTCTCCACGGCTTCCATGGCCTTTTCCTCGTCTGCCTTTTCCTCAGCATCCTCGGCGGACTTTTCGCTGTCCTCGTCCAGATCCTCGTTGTAGCTGCGGCTGTTCTCGTCCTCTTCAAAGGAGAAGCGGGCGCTGTTCTTCTTGATGTACTCCGGTGCGTCGTACTTCTGGCGGTCTGCCTGCAGAATGTGCGCAGCCTCGGCACCGGCATGGATGCGGCGGCTCAGTTCCACCTCCTGCTCGGCGCTCAGCAGCGGGATCTGACCGATCTGCTTGAGGTAGTTCTTCACCGGGTCATCCAGCAGCTCGTCCATGGCAGCCTTCAGGTCTGCCGGGTTCTCCTCGGCATCCTCTTCGTTCTCATCGGCAAGGCCCATGTCATCGTTGTTGTTCTCGGCGTTCTCCACCTCAGCAATGATGCTGTCCACGTCCAGACTCGGCTCGTTCTCTTCCTCCAGGATCTTGATGCCGCGCTCTTCCAGCAGGGTGTAGAGGGTATCTACATCCATGCGGCATTGTGCCGCCAGCGCCTTGGCCTCCTGTGCAGAGAGGGTGCCCTCGCCCTTAGTCAACAGTTCCTTCAAAGTCATGCCCATTTTTTCTCTCCTTCCCACTCCGGGGAAAATTCTGTAATATTGCCCTGTGCATCAGATCACAAGGCCGCCGTTCACCCCGAACACCTGCCCGGTGATGTATCCGGCATCCTCGCCGGCCAGAAAGACCAGCAGCTTTGCAACTTCTTCCGGGGTGCCCAGCCGACCCACAGGGGTTTCCTCGGCCAGCGCCGCCTTGTCCTCGGCGGTAAAAGCCGCCATCATATCCGTCTCAATGACCCCCGGCGCTACGCAGTTCACCGTGATGCCGCTGGGGCCTTCTTCCTTGGCCAGTGCCTTGGTCAGGCCGATGAGCCCGGCTTTCGCGGCAGAATAGTGCACCTCACAGCTGCCGCCGGTCTGGCCCCACATACTGCTCACGGTCAGAATGCGGCCCTGCTTGCGGCGGATCATGCCGGGCAGCGCCAGCTGGCACAGGTGGAACGCGCCGCTCAGGTTCACGTCCAGCATCCGCTGCCACTCTGCCGGGGTGATGTCGGTAAACAGCTTCTGCTGCGCGATGCCGGCGTTGCACACCAGCACATCCACCCTGCCCATGGCCTGCTCCACCGCGTGGAACGCCAGCTCACAGCTGGCGCGGCTGGCTACATCGCACTGGATGGCGATGCACCCGGGCAGCTGCTGTTCCAGCGCAGCGGCAGCAGCGGCGTTCTGGTGGTAGAGCACCGCCACCTGATACCCTGCTGCCGCAAAGGCGCGGGCAGCGGCAGCACCGATGCCCCGGTCACCGCCGGAGATCAGCACCCGGCGCGCCGCAGCGGGCGCGGCAGGGGCAGGCTGTTCTTTTACGGGCTGCGGCGCTGGCTCTTCAGGCTGCGGCGGCGCAGGCGGCTCTGCGGGTTTTTCCAGCGTGATCACCCGGGTGGGCTCCTCCGCCACAGGTGCTGTCCGTTTTTCCAGCGTCATGATGCGGGTGGGCTCGTCCACCACCGGCTCCATCGGCGCAGCCGGTTTTGCAGCCGGTGCGGCAAGGGGCTCCGGTGCGCTCTCTTCCTCCGGCACCTGAAAGGTCAGTTCAAACTCGTCCTCGTACAAGAGTGTATCCCTCCTGTTCGGTATTCTCGGCCGGGCGCAGTGCTCCGGCCGGAAAAACCCTGTGCCCATCCCCAGACAGTGCAGCGTTCCGTTCGTATGTCCGGCAAAGGTCCGGTGCTTTGGCGTGCCTGCCTGTGCTTACGATGGGTTTCGACAAGATTCCATTGAATAATATACCACAATCCAGCCCAAAAAGAAAGTGGGAACTGCAATTTTTTACGCAGTTCCCACTATTTTTCCTTATTTTCCCCGGTTTTCGGGCACCGGGGGCTTCCAGCGGGGTCTGCCCGCCCGCTTTTCCCGCAGGGAAACAAAAAACGCCTGCAAAAGCTGCTGCGCTTCGGTCTCCCGCAGTCCCTTTTCCACCACCGGGTGGTGGTTGAAGGGCAGCGCGAACAGGTCTGTCACCGAGCCGCAGCACCCGGCTTTGGTGTCGGCAGCGCCGTACACCACCCGGCGCAGACGGCTGTTGATGATGCCGCCCGCGCACATGGGGCAGGGCTCTAAGGTGACGAACAGCTCACACTCCCACAGCCGCCAGCCGCCAAGCGCCTTGCAGGCGGCATCAATGGCCAGCAGTTCCGCGTGGTGCAAAGCGTTTTTCTCGGTCTCCCGGGTGTTGTGCGCCATGGCTACCACCTCGCCGTGCCGCGCCACCACCGCGCCCACCGGCACCTCGCCCAAGGCGGCGGCTTTGCCGGCTTCTTCCAGCGCAAGACCCATCAGTTCAAAATCGGTCATGTATCCCATCCTCTCATCCCATCGCCAGCACCAGCAGGTTGTTTGCGCTGTGCAGCAGCATCCCCGGCCAGAGATGCCCGGTGCGGTCGGCAAGCCACCCCAGCCCCAGCCCGCACACCAGCGCGTAGGCCATGGCGGCGGCGCTGCCGTGCTGCAGGGCGAACAGCACCGCCTGCAAAAGAATGGCCTGTCCCCTGCCCAGCGGCTGCGCCCGGCGCTGCACCGCGCCCCGGAACACCCCTTCCTCCGCCAGCGGAGCCAGCAGACAGACCCGGAAAAACCGTGCCGCGCCGCCGGGCGGCACGGGCAGCAGCACCGCCAGCGCCTTGCCTGCCAGCAGATACCCAACCGCCCAGCCAAAGGCCGAAAGCAGTGCGGCGGTGCGGGGGTTCAGCTTGTGCATGGTCGGTTTCCTCCTGCTATGGTTCGTTCCCGGTTATAGTACCATATCTGCCGCCGGGTGCGCAAGGTTTCGGCGTTCTGTCGTGGCAAATTTATGCAAATTATTGACATATCGCCCTAAATGGTGGTATAATAATTTCCAACCTTTTTAATAAAAACGTTGCTTATACTGTAATTTACCGGTAGACCGGAGGTATTATTATGATCCGTATCCTCACCGATTCCGCGTGCGACATCCTGCCCGCCGAGGCGCAGCAGCTGGGCGTGACCGTGATTCCCCTGAACGTGACACTGGAGGACGGCACCGTCCTGCGGGACGGCATCGACATGACCCCCAGCGAATACTATGCCCATCTGGCAGCCTGCCGCAAGCTGCCCACTACCAGCCAGCCCAGCCCGGAGCAGTTCGAGCAGCTGTATCTGGACGCTGCTGCCGCCGGGGACGAGGTGCTGGGCATCTTCTTGTCCGATGCCCTGTCCGGCACCGGTCAGTGCGCAAGGCTTGCCGCCGACCTTGCCAACGTGGACAATGTGGTGTTCGTGAACACCGAGAACGTCTGTCTGGGGCAGTCTTTGCTGGTGCGGCTGGCTGTGCAGCTGCGGGACGCCGGCAAGACGATCCACCAGATCGCTGCCGATCTGGAAAAGGCCAAGCAGCACCTGCATCTGGTAGCTGCCGTGGACGATCTGAAGTACCTGCGCAAGGGCGGCAGACTGTCTGCCGCCGCCGCTGTGGCGGGCGGTATGCTGGGCATCAAGCCCATCCTCGCCGTCATGGAGGGCAAGGTAGTGCTGGCCGGTAAGGCACGCGGTCTGCCCGGCGTGTATGTGGCACTGTTCAAGAAGATCGACGAGATGGGCGGCATCCACCCGGACTATACCCCGCTGCTGGGCTACACCGTCAACCACCGGGAGCTGCAGCCGCTGCTGACCTACCTGCAGGACAACCTGCATCTGGACGCACCGTTGGTGCGCCAGATCGGCTGCGTCATCGGCACCCACACCGGCCCCGGCGCCTTCGGCATCGCATTCTTTGATAAAGAACTGGTGCTGGAATAAAACCTATGAAAGCAAAAACAAGTCGGGCAGCCCGCGGGCTGCCCGACTTGTTTTTTGTGGGGGAATGGGAAGTAATAGCGCTGTTTTGGGATGTGCACCCTTGTTGGCAACGCCCTTGCCCTCTCAGGCGCTAACGCGCCAGATTCCCCCTTTTGTCGCTGCGCGACATCTTCCCCCGGCGCGGGGGAAGTCTTTCCTCAAAGGGAGAGCCCTTGGCAGTCCACGCAAACTTCATCTCTTTGCCAAGGCCTCTCCCCTTGGGAGAGGTGGATGCGAACGTAGTGAGCAGACGGAGAGGGCGAGGTTGCTTCCCGCAGCACCGCGCTTTCGCAGAAAGCGGCGCTGCAACTGCCGCTTTTCTCTACGACCCCTCTCTGTGAAAAAGTAGTTCCGAAACGCCCGCAGGCGTTTCGGAACTACAAATAAAAATATTCTTTCCGCTACTGATGCGCAAAGCGAACGCGGAGCGCATTCTGAATCGTCCCGCCCTGCCCTTACAGCACCGCGTCCGAGATGAGCTTGCCCAGCAGCAGAACCAGCACCACCAGCATCATGGGGCGGATGAAGCGGGCACCCTTTTTCAGGGCAAAATGGGAGCCAAGCAGGTTGCCCAGAATGTTGCTGATGGCGCAGGGGATGCCGATGTGGAACACCACCAGACCGTTCATCAGGTAGGTAAACAGACTGGCGTAGTTGCTGGCCAGATTGAGCACCTTGCCGTTGCCGTTGGCGGTGCGCAGGTCAAAGCCCATCAGGGTGGTAAAGGCAATGATGGCAAAGGTGCCGGTGCCCGGGCCCATGATGCCATCGTACAGGCCGATGCCAAAGCCGATGGCCAGCGCCAGTAAGATCTTTTTCAGGTCCAGCGTGCCGTCGTCCCGGTTCTCATCCGGCAGGTTGCGCTGCCACAGGATGATGACCGCCGCCACCGGCAGGATGATGAACATCATGGTGCGCAGCATCTCGTCACTGAGCAGCAGCACGATGTGCGCGCCCAGCGCACTGCCCGCAAAGCTGCCGATGGCTGCAAGAACACCCACCTTCACGTTCATGGCACCACTTTTGAAAAAGCTTGCCGTGGCAAAGGTGGTGCCGCAGGCGGCGCTGAACTTGTTGGTGGCATAGGTGTAGTGGGGCGGCAGCCCGGCAAACAGATAGGCAGGCAGACTGATCAGCCCACCGCCGCCGGCTGCCGAATCCACAAAGCCTGCAAAGCCGGTCATCAGCATGAGAAACGCCATCATCCACGGCGAGATCGTGATACCCATTGTTATAATTCCTCTTATCTTTCCAAGTCGTTTGTTCTTTTTCAGGAGACGCGCGCCTTAGACCATATAAAACCTCCCCTCGCAGGGCAATACACAGCCCGGGATACCCGCGCAGCGCAGGGGTATCCCGGGCACATTTTGCAATTTTAAGACGTTTTATTACAGATTGTTTTTAAAGAAGCGGTATGCGTTGCGCCAGTAGATGGCTTCCACCTCGTCCTCGGTAAAGCCCTCGCGGCGCAGCGCCTCGGCCAGCAGCGGCATATCTGCCGCCGTTTCCAGCTCGTGCTGGCCGCCGATGCCGTCAAAGTCGCTGCCAAGGCTGATGACCTCAATGCCGCCCACCTGCTTGAAGTGTGCCGCGTGCTTTGCCAGCCGCTCCACCGTGCTGCGGCAAAGCTTCGGATGTGCCGAGTCTGCGTCCACAAAGGAAGCGCAGTAATTCAGCCCCGCAATGCCGCCCTTTTCTGCCAGTGCGCGGATCATCTCATCGGTCAGGTTGCGGTTGTGGGGCGACAGCGCACGGCAGTTGGAGTGGCTTGCCGCAAAGGGACGGGTGCTGTGGTTTACGATGTCCCAGAAGCCCTTATCGGAAAGGTGGCTCACGTCTGCGGTGATGTGCAGCTTTTCCATCTCCTCCAAAAAGGCAAAGCCCCGCTCGGTCAGGCCGGTCTCGGTATTGGCCACCAGCGGCCCGCCGGGGTTTGCGTTGGGGGCTGCCAGCTCGTTGGGGTAGTTCCACGTCAGGGTCATCATGCGCACGCCCAGTTCCTGCAGCCGCCGCAGCACGCCCAGACTGCCCTTGCAGCAGCCGCCCTCTTCCACCGTCAGCATGGCGCTGAACTTGCCCTCGGCGCGGTTGCGCTCAAGGTCGGCAGCGGTGTACACCGGGGCGATCTTTTCCGGGTAAGCCGCCATGAGCCGCTTGAAGATGTCGATCTCTTCCAGCACGCTTACCAGCGGGTCGGCCCCGGGAGCGGGGTCGGCCAGATCCACATAGGCCGCAAAGCATTGCAGCAGATAATCCCCCTGCCGCAATTTTTCAAGGTCGATATGCAGATCGTTGTGCAAAAAGCTTTTGGGTGCGCCCGCCTTTTCGGCGCGGCGCAGCTCGTACAGGGTATCGCAATGCAGATCCCAAACCTTCATGATGGATGCACTCCTTTATGCTTCTTCTCCCAGCAGCTGCAGCAGCTGTTCGGGGTTCATAGACAAAATCGCGCCGTCTGCCCCGCCGGTAACGGTGTCGGCCAGCGACTGCTTGGCCTGCTGCAGTTCCACGATCTTTTCCTCAATGGTGTCCTGCGCGATCAGCCGGTACACCTGCACCGGGTTGCGCTGGCCGATGCGGTAGGCGCGGTCGGTAGCCTGATTCTGCGCGGCAAGGTTCCACCACGGGTCGTAGTGGATGACGATATCGGCGGCGGTCAGGTTGAGACCTGTGCCGCCCGCCCGCAGCGAGATCAGAAAGACGTCTGCCTCGCCCTGATTGAACCGGCGCACCTGCTCGGCACGCACCGGCTTCGGGGTAGAGCCTTGCAGGGTGAAGTGGCTCACCCCGGCTTCGTCCAGCCGCTTTGCCAGCAGCTCCAGCATGGAGGTAAACTGGCTGAACAGCAGAATGCGGTGCCCGCCCGCCACTGCCTCGGTGACAAGTTCCAGACAGGCGTCCAGCTTGGCGCTGCTGCCCGTCCAGTTGTCTGCCACAAGGCGCGGGTCGCAGCAGATCTCCCGCAGCCGCATCAGCACGGCAAACACGGTCATCTTGTCCTCCGGCTTTGCCGCCCGCAGCTTTTCCCGGGCATCCACCACCGCCGCCAGATACAGCTTGCGCTGCTCGGTTTCCAGTTCAACGCGGCGCACATTCTCGGTTTTGGGCGGCAGCTCCCGCAGCACCTCGGACTTCATGCGCCGCAGGATGAAGGGGCCGGTGAACTGGTTCAGCCGCCGCACGGCGTTGGCATCCTCGTCCTGCACGATGGGCTTTTCAAACCGGGCACAGAAGGTCTTGTAGGGGGGCAGATACCCGGGCATCAAAAAGGAGAAGATGCTCCACAGCTCGCCCAAGCGGTTCTCCACCGGGGTGCCGGTCAGCGCAAAGCGCACCCGGCTGTTCACCCGGCACACCGCCTTGTATTTCTGGGTGGTGTGGTTCTTGATGGCCTGCGCTTCGTCCAGAATGCAGGCGTAGAAGCTTTGCCCGGCATACAGCTTTTCGTCCCGGCGCAGCAGGTCGTAGCTGGTAATGACGATGTCCGCCTGCGCCCACCCATCGACCAGCGCGGCGCGATGGGCGGCATCGCCATCCATGGCAACGCTTTGCAGCTGCGGGGTGAACTTCTGGCATTCCTCCTGCCAGTTCAGCACCAGCGACGCCGGGCAGACGATGAGGCTGGGCAGCTGCTGCCCGCCCTCCTTCATCGCCAGCAGGTAGCTGAGCACCTGCACGGTCTTGCCCAGACCCATATCATCGGCCAGAATGCCGCCCATACCGTAGCCGTCCAGTGTGCGCAGCCAGCGGTAGCCGTCCCGCTGGTATTTGCGCAGGGTCTTTTGCAAGGAGAGCGGCGGGGTATATTCGCTGTCTCGCACGGCGTGGAAGCTGCGGCTGATGCGCCGGAAAGCATCGTCCCGGTCGAACCGCAGGCCGTTCTGCCCCGAAAGCGCCCAGTCCAGCGTGGGCGCGCGGTAGAGCGGCAGAGCGGCGTGGCCGTCCTTCAGCTTTGCGCCGGAAAGCTCCAGTGTGTCGTTCAGCTCGTCCAGCCCTTCCAGACTGTCGTCCAGCCGCAGCAGACTGCCGTCCCGCAGGCGGTGGTAGCGCTTTTTCTGGTGCAGAGACTGCAAAAGCTCCCGCAGCTCCTCCACCGGGAACGCGCCGGTGTCCACTTCCAAGTCCAGCACGCTGCCGTGCACCGACACCCCTACCGAAATTTTAGGCGGGGCGGCTTGTAGGTTGCGGAAGGCATCGGTCTGGTACACCTCGCCCATGGCCAGCAGGGCGGGAATGCCCTCTTCCAGCAGCTGGAAAAGCGCTTCCTCCCCGGAAATGCTGTAATGCCCGGGCTTGCCGCTCTCGGGTTCCAGATAGGTTTCCAGCAGCCGCTTTGCCCGGTTCTCGGTGCGGGCATCCCGCAAAAGATCCGGCGGCACCGGCTCGCCGGGGGCTACCCTGTCCTCGCCGTACAGAAAGACCGGGTACGCCGTGACGGTAAGCCCCCGGTCGGCGTCCAGATAGAACTGCACCACCGGTTCCAGCGGGATCTGGTTCAGCAGCAGCCGGTCGGGGTCCACGATGTTGACCCGGTTGCCCAGCTCCGGCAGCACATAGCTGCAAAAGGCGGCGGCATCCGCGCTGGTAAAGAACAAACTGCGCCCGCCAAAGGTCTCCAGCACCGGCAGCACCCGGCGGCATTCCTCCCGCTGCATCCGCCAGAGGGTGGTTTCGCCTAGCAGATAAGCATAGTCCAGCCCCTGCACCCCGCTGAGCGCCGGGGTACAGCTCAGCTGCACGCCGCCCTTGCGGCGCTCCACCTTCAGGCTGATGACCGGCAGACCCTCTTTAAGGGTATAGCCGCCCACAACACCCTCGGCGGCGTAAAGCTCCACAAGGGCATCCAGCCCCTCGCCGGTCAGCGGCAGACCGCCCGCCGGGCCTTTCTCCCAAGCGGAGCGCACCGTGCCCTCGGCTTCAAACGCCTGCCGGGCGCTCACCTGACGGCGCAGCAGCCGCAGCAATTGCTGCGCATCCGGGGCAAAGGCGTCCCACCGGTGCACAAACGCCAGCGACTTGCCGTAGCTGACGCTTTCGCCCTGCTCGACCGCATCCAGAAACTGCGGGATGCTTTTTACCAGATACTGCCGCCCGCCAATGCCGTCCGAGACCCGCAGCCGCAGCCAGATACGGCCATTGTGCGGCGTAAGCTCCGGCTCCAGCAGAGCAAAGCCGGTGCGCTGGGCAGCGGGCGGGGGCTGCTGCTGCGCATCCTCCCGCTGGTAGCGTTTCAGCAGAAGCTGGGCTTCATAGTCGGTCTCCGGCTCCTCACCCCGCCACTTGCGGCCGAACAGCATATCCAGCCCGGCGCTGTAGCTGTCCTTGCGGGGTTCGGTGCTCAAGCCTGCCACGCCCCGCTGCACCCCGGGAATGCTCTCCGGCTTTTTTTCCGGGGCATCCGGGGCAGGCGGGTTCTTTTCTGCGTCCTGCAGCAGCAGCGCGCCGATATGCTTACAGTAGGTGCCGTCGCCGTTCTGGTTATAGGGGCAGTCGCAGGAGGCGCTGACAAAGCTGCCGTTTTCCCGCAGCCAGACCTGCGTATAATAGCAGTCCGGCCCGCTGCCCTGCACCAGCGCTGTCAGGTGCCGCACCCCGTCCTCGTTGGTGGTGCAGCTGCTTTGCAGGATGCGCTTGCGGTACTTCTGTGCCCGCTCAAAGATGCTTTTGCCCAGCAATGCGCGGATCTCCTGTGCGTCCATGTGGTCTCCCTCCCCTGTGCTGTCGCGGTTCCGGTCTATTCTATAAGAATACCGCGTTCCACCCCGGGATGCAAGGGCAGAAGGGTAAAAAACGTATAGAAAGCGCGGGGCGGGACGATTTTGAATGGCCTCCGCTTTGCTTTGGCCATCTTCAGCGGAAAAATTATTTTTATATAGAGCAATACCGGAGCGTCTGCGGACGCTCCGGTATTGCATTTTTCACGGGAAAGGCCGTAAAGGCAAACGGCATTTATCATGTTATAGTAAGTTCACAACTGTTCAGCCCTGTTTTTCTGCGGGGGCTGTGCCGCGCTTGCGGGTCTTGAGGTGGTACATCTCCTGATCCGCCTTGTCGATCAGGTCGTGCACGGTGGCGATGTCCGGCTCAAGGCGGGCGCAGCCGATGCTGATCTCGATCTGGTAGGGCTTGCCGGAGACTGCGTTGGCGGCATCCAGCTCCCGCTGGATGGAAGCGATCAGGGTGCGCACCTCCACGCTGTTGCAGCCGCAGGCGATGCAGAATTCATCGCCGCCGTAGCGCGCCAGCACGCCGTTATAGTTGGCGCACACCTTTTTCAAAATGCCTGCCAGCAGCACCAGCGCGGCATCGCCCTCCAAGTGGCCGTACTCATCGTTGATGTGCTTGAAGTGATCCATGTCCATCATAAGGAAGTGCAGCGAGCGGTTGGGGTGGCGGCGGTAATAGGGCAGCTCGCTTTCCAGATAGCGCAGCGCCACGATGCGGTTGCTGACGCCGGTCAGGGTGTCCACCGTGAACTTGGTCTGCAGCACCAGCACATACACGCACACCAGCCCCAGCGTAATGCCGCAGCACAGCAGCCCGCGCCCGGGCAGCCAGCCTTGCAGCAGAAAGCCTGCCGCCGGTGCAAGCGCGAGCAGCAGCAGGGTTTTCAGTTCCTCTTTGGGTGTTTCCTGCTTCCAGTGGCTCAGCGTCCAGCTGCAGCGGAGAAAGGCTGCTGCCAGATAGGCAAGCCCCACCAGCTTCGCCCCCCAGAACAGGGTGCTGCCCCGCAGCCCCTCTGTGTCCAGATAGTAGAAGCCGTTTTCGTCCCGCGCTGTCAGCAGCACCAGCAAAAGCAGTGTCACCGGTGCGGCGCTGAGTGCCAGCCTGCGGCCGTCCTCCATCCATGTACGCCCCAGCTCTGCCTCCACATACAAAAACACCAGCAAGCAGCAACACGCCGCCAGCAGATAAAACAAAATGCTGCCCCCGGCGTTCAGCCGGTAGGTCAAGGGGATGCCCAGCTCCTCCCACGCGCCCAGCTGCGCCAGCGCACTGCCATAATCTATGATCGTCAGCGCCCCGGCAAACCACAGCAGCGCCGTAAACTGCCGCCCGGGCAGACTTTTATCCCGCATTTTCTGCTGCGCCCGCAGCAAGACCACCAGTGTGACCAGACAGAGCCCACTGACCTGAGTATGCGCAATCGCATCCATGCCGCAACGCTCTCCTTTACCCTAGGGCGGCTTTGCGCCGTCCGACCCTTTTCCGCTCTTCCAACGTTCCTTTTTCGCACAAACCCATTGTACCAAATCCATAACAAATATGCAACACAAACCGAAAAATTCATACAAAAAAAGACACCGGAACGTCTTTCGGCGTTCCGGTATCTTTTGAACTCAAATCACTTTGCCTGCGGATGGGCGGCATCGTTGCGCAGGGCGCTTTCGCGGATCTTTTCCAGCGTCTGCTCGCTGAGGATATGCTCTGCCTTGCAGGCGTCCTCGGCGGCGGTCTGCTCGTCCACGCCCAGCTGCACAAAGAAGTGGGTCAGCAGCTGGTGGCGGCTGTAAATGCGCTGAGCGATCTCCTGCCCGGGCTCCAGCAGGGTCAGGTTGCCTTCGCCGTCCACCGCGATATAGCCGTTCTCCCGCAGCTTTTTCATGGCGATGCTCACGCTGGCTTTGGTAAAGCCCAGCTCATTGACAACGTCAATGGAGCGCACTTTGCCCATACGCTGGCTCAGCATCAGGATCGTTTCAAGATAATCTTCCGCGGACTGGTGGATCTGCATGGTTTGTCCGGCCTCCTGCCTTATTCCCTCTGGGGGATTTTTCCGACAGGGTATGTGTACCCTCTGTCGTATGTTAAAGGATATCACATTTTTGCGGTTGATGCAAGCAATTCGCAGCAAGTTTGGTTAAACTAACCATATTTCTCTGCACAGAACTGCTGTTTTGTCGGTTTTGCACCGCTCCTGTTTTGTGCAAAGACCTGCTAATAAAAGTCAAGCCCTAAAATAAGAAAATTCGCCAACCAACCGC
>ENA-UALR01000703-UALR01000703.1-human-gut-metagenome-genome-assembly--contig:-NODE-703-length-15876-cov-10.902155_pt1 | contig 15876 bp, 10 predicted proteins | sample MGYA00243702_ERZ654472 | MGnify/ENA primary metagenome ERZ654472 (study PRJEB26926, sample SAMN06164398) | human gut metagenome | biome: ENVO:00009003; feature: ENVO:2100002; material: ENVO:00002003...
TTAGTATACTTTTCTCATTTTCACAATGAACAATCTTATAATTCCATCATGTCATTTTCCACTAAATGCCAAACAATTTTAGTATTCATTCCACAAACAAAGATATCTCAAACAGAGATTATAAGGAGTAGATTGGCAATATACAAAAAAACATTGAATTTGCAAGCGAAATTGTGATATTTTTGCAGAAAAAAAAGACAATCAATAATACAGGCTCTCTATCTATAAATTCTTCCTAATAAGGGAGTGAATGAATATGTATAGCAGTCAGTCCTATTGCATAAGCTTTTTCTATCTCCAGATTAAACCTTTTTATATGGATGTATTCTATCTCCATAGCCTTTGGAGTTATCTCCCAAGGCTTGCGGAGATAGAACAAACAGGAAGAAAACCCTTAACCATACAGCAAGAAATGTTTAGGGATGCGGATAAGATATTTTAAGGATGAATCTGATTTTAAAACCACACAATTCCTTACGGATGAAAAACTCCCCAATGTCCTTCTTTAAAAAAGTGAAACAATATATGACAGGAAGATATACATCTGACTATACATACAGGACAGAAATATGAAGTGAGGGCATATATGCACCCAAACTTTTTATGAAAATACAGGCACTCTTGAGAAATCGCAAGCGGCTGCATAAATGAAATTAAGAGAACAACCTAAAATTCCTGAAAAACGTAGTAAAGGCCGCCCTTTTATTAAATCTTCCCAAAGCCATAGATACCCCCCACAAACCACATATATTATAATGTTTATGCAATGAAATACGAAGGATAGTATGGATATAGCATTGCAATGCACTAATCAGCTCCGGATCATCCACATAATCGGAAAACATATTCCTCATCCATCTCAAGAAAAGAATAGTAGCGTGCAATTTATCTTTGTCATGACCGGCAGAATTACTGATGTTTGCACCTTCAACATTCCTCCAACATACAGGCTGCCCCGGCAAAGAAATAACACCCCCCGCATGACGGGCAAAAGCAGCCCACGTAGCATCATCCGAACACCAAGCCATAGGAAAATGAACAAAACCACCTGCCGACTGCCATATCTCCCGACTGAACACGTACTCTACGGCAGCCGAATCTATCTTTCCCTGTAACTTATCTAGCAGCAGCCGGTAACAAGACACACTTCCTTCTTCCAAAGGACGATTGGCACGTATCCGCTTGTTTTCACCATCAATGACAGCTAATGGAAAACGAAAGAAATATCCTCGCTGATGGTGTGGGCGCGACAAAGCCTCCATGAAACGTTCCACACCATCAGCCGGCATCAAATCATCATCCGAGAAAAGCCAGATAAACGGCTCTGCAGACAGCTGGATACACCTCTCCCAATGGGCCACCAAATCTTTGCCCCCCATATTTTCGCTAAAGCGATGATACACCAGATTTACCTTATTCTGATAAGATTCCACAATCTTATCCAATCTTTCAGGACTTGCATCATCACCTATATATAACACGAACTCATCTTTATGGGCCTGAACTGCAATTGAGTCGAGCGTTTCCTTAAGGAAACGCCCCTTGTAGGCGGGAATAACAATTGCCAATTTCTTTATTTGCTCCACTTTACAAAGACTGCATATCGTTCAACTTCTTGTAATATCCATTTAAGGCTATCAGTTCATCGTGAGTTCCTCTTTCTACGATATCGCCTTCATAAAGTACACAAATTTCATCGGCATTCTTAATGGTACTCAATCTATGTGCGATAGCGATAGTAGTACGCGATTTCATCAAACGCTCCAACGCTTCCTGAACCAAACGCTCGGACTCTGTGTCAAGAGCCGAAGTAGCCTCATCTAATATAAGGATAGGAGGATTTTTCAAAATTGCACGGGCTATACTGACACGCTGACGCTGACCACCGGACAAACGCCCTCCACGATCACCAATCATCGTGTCATATCCTTTTTCCGTTTCCATAATGAAATCATGTGCATTCGCTATCTTGGCAGCTTCTATTACTTGCTCCATAGTGGCATTCTCTACACCAAAAGTAATATTGTTATAGAAGGTGTCATTAAACAGAATAGCTTCCTGATTTACATTACCAATCAGAGAACGTAAACTGTGGATGGATACATCTTTCACATTCTTGCCGTCAATCAGCAATGCACCCTCCGATACATCGTGATAACGCGGTACCAAGTCCACTAAAGTAGACTTTCCGGAACCGGACTGACCCACCAGCGCAATCGTTTTTCCTTTAGGAACCGTCAGATTGATATGGTTCAAGACCGGACGTCCTTCTACATAGCTGAAACTTACATTTTTAAACTCTAACTTATCTGTGAAAGCGTCCAATGGCAAAGGCTGCTCCGGCTCTACGATATGATTTTCCGCTTTCAATATCATATCAATTCGCTCCATACTGGCCAATCCCTGCGGAATATTATAAAATGCTCTTGAAAATTCTTTCAAAGGATTGATGATACTATAAAGGATAATCAGATAAAATATGAAAGTAGCCGCATCCATCGGAGCATAGTTTGTATTTAAGATTAAAGCACCGCCAAACAACAGCACGGTCACAATCACACAAGTACCTAAAAACTCACTCATGGGGTGGGCTGAACTTTGCCGGATAATCATCTCGTTCATTGCATCGCGGAAGTCATTGTTTGTTTTAGAGAACCGGGCAGACATTTTGCTTTCGGCTATAAACGCTTTGATAACCCTTAAACCTCCTAATGTTTCATCCAATTGGGACATAATATCTCCCCATTGCGCCTGTGCTGTAGAGGACTGTCTTTTCAGCTTCCGGCTGACAACCCCCATTATCCAACCTGTCAGAGGTAAAATAAAGATAACAAAAAGCGTCATTTGCCAACTTACCGAAAACAGAGTGACAAAACAAACCAAAAGAGCGATAGGATTACGGATAAGCATATCGATGGAACTGGTCAACGAGTTCTCCACCACCGTAACATCCGCACTCATACGGGCTATGATATCTCCTTTACGTTCTTCTGAGAAAAAACTCAAAGGAAGACTTAACACTTTATTATAAACCTGAATACGGATATCCCGGACAATACCTGTACGCAAAGGTACCATGACAGCCGCAGAAGCAAAATAACCGGCAGTTTTCAACATAGTCATAAAGATAAGTATTCCTCCCATCATGGCAAGTGTATAGAACGCACCATTTGTAGCCACAAAATTGCTCACAAAGTAATAGGCATTATTTATGAGTACATCCTTATCCAAATTATGAATATCCATAGGAATGTACTCATAAGACTTGGTATCAATTTTGAACAGAATGTTCAAAATTGGCACAATCGCCATGAACGAAAATACATTAAGCCATTGCGACAGAAAGTTCAGTATCAATGCCCATGTCAAATATTTGCGGTATGGAAGAATATACCGCTTCAACAAACTAAAGAACTGTTTCAGCATAATTATCAATTATATATAATGCCGCAAAGGTAACAAAAAAGAAATAATCACCCAAGATTACCCCACTTTATCCCCTAATATTTGTTCATACACGGCAAGCCTTCTTTCCTGCATCTGTCCGGGGTTATATACTTGCCGCAAACTGTCTTCCGCATGGGTAACCAACTGTCTCTGCAACTGCGGATTACTTGACAAGGCTATGACAGCTTCTGCAAATCCGGCAGGGTCATCAACAATCAAGCAATCTTCACCATCCTTAAAATCAATGCCTTCCACACCCTTTGCCGTCGTTACAAAAGGTACTTTTGACAATACAGCATCTAATATTTTCATACGCATACCACTACCGATACGTATTGGAACAACAGCAACACTGCCTTTTAAAAAAGAGCCCAGATCTTCCACATAGCCTACCAGCTTCAGTTCCGGGTATTCGGACTGCAAACGATTGATACACTCTCCACGCCATTTACCAATTACTTGCAATGTAAACGAAAAATGACGTTTACGCAGATGCGGAATCACTTCGTGACAGAACCATGCCACGGCATCCAGATTGGGAAAATGATCCTCACTTCCCACAAAAGTCAGGCGTCCGCTTTGGACCGGAACAAAAGGCTGTTCCAGCCTGTCACCCACTTGCACCACAGCCGGAGAAGTGTAGATATGGTCTTTCCGTCCTATGAAGTCCTCCATAATTTTACGGTCTACTTCAGTCAGAACAATAACATCTTTATATTTCAATAATGCACTGCGCTCAAAATCCTTTGCTATATGAAACAACATCCTGTCACCGGCAGTCTGTTCCCTGAACAAAGTAATCTCCTTTTCATTACGGATGTAGCGGAGTTCATGATGCACAAAAATAGTCTGTACATTTTCAGGCAACAAGAATCCCAATGACAACAGTTCATAAAACTCTACTTGAATAATATCAAAACCTGAACGAGCCACCTGAGAAACATACTCCACATACCCCTGGTCTAGCGGCTGGAAACAAGAGCTGAACAAAGTACTCTTTCCCCGTACTAAATCCACAACTTCGCCCGTTTCATCCGTCCATATCTGTTGCCGGTTCATTTTACGGGTTACAGACGCATGTATCTTTTGCAGCCATTTATAATAAAAAGGATGTTTAATTTTGGGTAATCTGACAGTTTTAGTTTTAGGAGTATAAATAAAGAAATCCACATTATCCCAAATTTTCTTCAATGACTCTACATCTTGCATACGTCTCCCTGTTTCAGGATAAAGCAATACAGATACGGCCATCTTATGACGCAAATACTCCACCATATTAAAGAAAGCTTGATTACCGCCCGAATCCAGCGGATAAGGAATGTACGGAATAATAAAAAGAATTTTCTTTCTCATACTAATTGAATTCAAACAATAGTCTAATGTCTAATTTAATTTTTAGTTTAATACAGCAAATGCTATGTAGTGTATAATGCAAAGGTACAAGAAAGACTGCATACTAAAATGTTAATTATCGTTTCTTTTTAAAAGTTCAACAAAATTCCTGTTTTTTGAAAAAAAAACAAAGAAGCAACTTGTTTATTTACCTGTATAACATTACATTTGTAGAAATAAAACAAGAACTAACTTAACAATAGAGCATGAATGCACTTCCCTTGGTCAGTGTAGTGGTACCTAATTATAATTATAAACGATACCTCAATCTACGAATTCAGAGTATTCTGCAACAGACCTATCAGAATATCGAACTGATTTTACTTGATGATGCCTCAACAGACGGTAGCGAAGAGGTATTATCGGACTATCAAGACCATGCCAAAGTGAGCCATATTCTATTAAACGAACACAACACCGGAAATCCATTTAAACAATGGTTTAAAGGCATGCAATTAGCCAAAGGAAAATATATATGGATAGCCGAAGCCGATGACTTGTGTGAGCTTACTTTTTTAGAGAAAGTAGTTCCTTTAATGGAGAAATACCAACAAGCCGCCGTATGCTTTACCGGTTCCAAGTATATTGATAAAGACGGTAATGCGCTGAGTTACGACATGAACAAATGGAAATCTGCCATACCTCCATACGCCGTGTTCAATGGGAAAACTTATGCCGAACATAACCTTTACTGGCGCAGCTATATAGCCAATGCAAGCTCGGCCATTTTCAGAAAAAGCATGGTAAATGCCCAAAATATGGAACAATGCCTGCAAATGCGTTACAGCGGCGACTGGCTGTTCTGGTTTTATATGGCAATGCAAGGAGACATTATAGAAAGGTATGAAGTACTGAACTACTTCAGACAACATAACCAGAAAGTTACCGTCAAAGCTGAAAACAACGGAGGGGGTAAGAGCGAAGATATTGAGATAGTCCGCATTATGGAACAACACCTTACCCACCTGAGCAGATACAAACGATGTATACGGAGAGGAATGCTTTACAACCGCATTGCCAAATTAAGCACAACAGAGCAAGTAAAACTGCAATTATGGGAACTCCTCCGGCAGAAATTAAACGGAACGCGGAAAGACGGACGTCTGGAGCGCCTCAACCGGATAGCACGGCTATTCTGTCCTTTTGTTCTGACTATGAAACGAGACCGCCTTACTCCTTCCCGAGAAATAGGATAAGAAACGGAAACTGCTTGCCCATATTTTCGGGCGGACTCACATATCTGCCCCTAAAGTGAACAAATTGGCAGCCTATTTTACTTTTGGCATACCCTCTTTTGATATTTCTAAAATTCTGTTTACCTTTGTTGTTAATCATCCGAATTGATTCAAACAAATGCAAACTTTACTAAAACAAATGAAATATCTCCGTTCACTCATGCAGCAATTTGTAACAGCATGTAAGAATCAAGCTAAGCTTATCCAACAGTTTACTCTTTCTTTACTTTACTTATTTATCATACATATAGTTGCTTTACTTTTTTTCTTCCTGTTCCGGCTTGTCCTGTTCACCTCAATAGATTATCAGTTTCCTCCCGATATACAAAACAACTTTCTCATGCAAGCCACTGCATTTATAAAAGGGCTATGGTTTGACAATGTTATAGCTTGCTACATATTGCTGTTACCATTAGTCATTTTATGGATAACCGCTCCCTGCAACTATCACTCCAAGTGGGTATTCAGATTTATCTCTATCTTTTTCATTCTATTTTATTCACTGTCGTTCATTATTTCGGCAGCCAACATCCCTTATTTCTCCTATTTTTTTAAAACAATCAATTCTTCCATTTACAATTGGTTCGGATATGGAGCCACTACTGCCGGAATGGTATTGGGTGAGACATCATTCTATTTCCCTATTTTTCTAGGACTGATATCTATTCTTCTGCTGTCAGGAAGTGTACTACGGTTATCTTCTTATTTCTATCATCTCATCAATTCGAAATCTACTTCCATCAGCCCGATAAACCGCCTATGTATATTCGCCACCGGTGCTGTTTGTATAGGACTTTGTCTATTCGGAATACGGGGACGCATGGGATATAACCCCATCAGAGTAAGTCAAGCATACTATTGCACCGATCCATTTCTGAATCAGCTAGGGGTTAATCCTGTCTTTAATCTACTTACCAGCACACTGGATGATAACCGTAAGGAAAACCGCTATCTTCACCTGATGCCGGAACAGGAGGCAATAACCAATATGCAAAGTATATTGCAAAGAAAAGGAATAGAAGGCATCTCCCCCATTGCACGTGAAGTGAAATGCGCAGCCGTCCCTACACAAAAGAATGTTGTTCTTATTTTCATGGAATCGATGTCGGCCAACTTGATGGAGCATTTCGGATCTACCAAAAAACTGACTCCTTTCCTAGACAGCCTTTATCTGGAATCTCTCAGTTTTGACCATTTTTATTCAGCGGGCATACATACCAACCACGGAATGTATGCCACCCTCTACTCTTTCCCTGCCATTATGAAACGGAATGCCATGAAAGGAGCAGTGGTACCTGTCTATTCGGGATTGCCCACCGTATTAAAGGATAATGGCTATCGGAACCTGTTCTTCATGACGCACGAATCACAATACGATAATATGAACGCTTTTCTCCGCACTAACGGATTTGATGAAATATATGCACAAGAAAACTACCCAAAAGATAAAGTCGTTAACAGCTTTGGTGTACAAGACGATTTCCTATATCAATATGCCTTGCCCATTCTGAACAAAAGAGCAGAAGAAAGACAACCTTTCTTTACCGTATTGCTTTCTATCAGCAACCATCCCTCGTATGTGATACCTGACTATTTCAAACCACACAGCACAAAGCTTGAAGATCAGATTGTGGAATACGCGGACTGGGCCATCCGGCAATTCATGCAAGAAGCACGCAAACAACCCTGGTTTGAAAATACAATCTTTGTTTTGCTGGGTGACCATGGGAAATTGGTAGGAAGTCCGGACTGTGAAATACCACAATCCTACAACCATGTCCCACTAATGATTTACGGAAAAGGCATCAAGCCCGAAATCAGACAAGAGCCGGGCGGCCAGACTGATGTGGCACCGACTTTACTCGGACTGCTGAACATGAGTTATACCCAAAACGACTTCGGCATAAATTTGTTAACAGAACAACGCCCGTATGTCTATTTCTCCGCCGATAATTTGATAGCGGCTACAAATACAACCCACCTATATATTTATTCTCCACATGACCGGCAGGAATTCAAATATAAGAAGCAAGGAAATGCCTTGCAACTTGTAACAGGGGAGGACAGTACATTCTACGTGATGAAAAAATACTGTTTCTCCACATTGCAGAGTGCGGAGTATCTGGTAAAAGAGCACAAGACTGTCAATAAAGCTAACGGACAATAAGGTGGGACGGGTTTCACCGCCTTGCCTTCCTTAACGGTCATACCCCAACTTCTCCTCGTTATAATCAGAGGCTATGTAGGTAGGACGGCCTTTGGTTTCCTTGAAAATGCGCCCCACGTACTCTCCTATAATTCCCAAAGAGAAAAGCTGGATGCCACCTAAAAAGAGCATGACAATGATCAAAGTGGGGAAGCCGGCCGTTTCATCACCATAAAGCACGGTCTTTATCAGAAAATAAATGGCATAAATAAAACTGGAGATTGAACAGAGCACTCCGCATACCGTGGCAATACGCAAAGGGGCGATAGAGAAAGAGGTTATCCCTTCGACAGCCAGATTCAACAGCTTGAGAAAGTTCCAGGAGGAATGGCCCATCAGCCTGTCTCCGCGATCAAATTCAATGCTTTTCTTCTGATAGCCTATCCAGCAAAACAATCCTTTTGTATAACGCTCGCATTCGCGCAGACGACGCAACGTGAGCACACAACGACGGTCCAGAAGTCTGAAATCGCCCACATTGGGCAAAATATCAATACGGCTCATCCGCTGAAGTATACCATAAAAAGCCAGAGAGAACTGACGACGCAACCAGCTTTCCTCGCCACGGGTACGCCGTTTGGCATAAATGTCATCATATCCTTCTTCCCAATATTCCAGCATCTGGTCTACCAGTTCCGGAGGATCCTGCAAATCAGCGTCCATCACAACGCAGCAATCGCCGGTGGCGTAATCAAAACCCGCCAGCATGGCTACCTCTTTACCAAAGTTACGCGAAAGGTTGACATAATTCACCCGCTTGTCCTGCTGCCTCAGCCGGCGGAGGCATTCCAGCGTAGTGTCGCTGCTGCCATCATTGACAAACAGGATTTCCCACTCATAAACGGCATTGCGGTTGACAAGCTCTATCAAACGTTGATACAGAGTGGGCAGCATCGCTTCCTCATTATATACCGGAATCAAAAGAGTCACTTTCTTCATATCATTCTTCACTATCATAAAGACTCCTCAAAGATATTACTTTTGTTTGAAAACAAACCTCACTAATAAAAAATTTACCGGAATGGCAATGAGAAACACTGGGATGGGAGCCAACGGACGGGAAAAACCCAACCGCAGAAAGAGATTCAACAATCCGATATGTATCAGATAATTTGTCAGATGTGCCCCCCCGAAGCCAAAAGCTTTCTTCCAGGAAGGAGGCTGCCCGAAAGTAAAATAAGCCGTAAGATAAAAGTTGGCAACAAAACTCAGCACATATCCCAAGGTATAGGCTACATTGACCTGAATGAATTTTTGCAAGACAAAATAAATGCCATAGTGCAGCCCTGTAGCAAAAAGGCCTACCATTACAAATCGCAGGAACTCGGGTATCTGTTTCAGTTTATTCATTTTCATTGATTTAAAATGCAAAGTTAGGTATTACTAAAGAATTATTCGTACTTTTGCGACAGTAAATATAAAAGACCGAAAAATATATGTCAGACAAGAAAAAAGCATTTTGGTTCATAGCCTTACTAAGCACACTTGTAATAATCCCCTTTTTGGGAGAAACTATTTTTTACTCTAAAGGGGAACCGCGCGAAGCAATTGTGGCATACTCGATGTTGGAAAGCGGCAACTGGATATTGCCTTTGAACTACGGAACAGACATCGCCTATAAACCTCCTTTCCTGTATTGGTCTATTGCAGCTATTTCCGCCATTTTCGGAGGGGTGAGTGAATTCTCGTCCCGTCTGCCGTCCGCTATCGCTTTTCTAGCTATGCAGTTCGTGTTTTTCGGATTCGTAGCCCGCTATAAGAATACAAAGACAGCAGTCATTACCTCCCTTTTACTGCTCACTTCATTCGAAGTGCACCGGGCGGCGGTGGCTTGCAGGCTGGATATGCTACAGGTTTCCTTCATCGTCATCTCACTTTGCTTACTATTTCGCTGGGACGAAAAAGGCTGCAAGGGAATACCTTGGACGGCTGTCGTGCTGATGGCATGCGGCACGCTGACCAAAGGACCTGTGGGTTCTATATTCCCCTGTATGTGTATCGGTATTTACCAGCTGATACGGGGACGCTCATTCGGCAAGACTTTCCTTTCCTTATTCGGAATCGGGCTGCTTTCCCTTATTCCATTGGGAATCTGGTTTTATGCGGCCTGGCTACAGGGAGGACAGCCGTTTATGGACCTGATGCTGGAGGAAAACACCGGACGCTTTGTCGGCAAAATGTCATACCCGTCGCATCACAACCCTTTATGGTATAACTTCCTGACCATTATATGGGGGTGGACACCTTGGACATTGGTCTTGCTTATCTCACTATTCGGACTGAAATGGAATGAAATGCACCTGCTGCCCGCAGGAAACTCTTTCACCGGACGCATCAGGAAGGTTTGGGATAACATCCGCTCACAATCCCCCATACAGCTGTTTATCTGGATAGTGATTATCGCTATTTTTGTCTTCTATTGTATTCCTAAAAGCAAACGCAGCGTCTATTTGTTGCCTATCTATCCATTTATGGCTGTACTGATTGCCCAGTATCTGGAGGCGTTAATGCAAAAAGGGGCGAAAGTGTTCAAAATATCGGCTTATATCTTTGCCTCGCTCTGTTTGTTACTCACCGTGGTGTTTTTTGCTGTACGCTGTCAGATGATACCGGACAGCATATGGGGCAACGGACGTCATGCTGCCGAAAACATAGCGTTTATGCAAGCTTTGGAAAGCACGTCCTTTTCTATTTCCAAATGGCTGATTATAGTATTGCCGGTAGTGGCTGCCATCTGTACATTAAGGCTGGTTATCAAAAAAAGTAGTACGGGGTCACTCCTCTATGGAATCATCGGTTGTGTTCTTTGCCTGTTTGTCGCTTTAGACGGGGTATATCAGCCAACAATACTAGCTGTAAAATCCGATAAACATCTGGCAGAAGATATCAGAAAACAGGTGCCTGAAGGAGTCGTTTATTCATATACAGACAGAATGATACGGTTTTATTGTACAAATTATTATATGAATAACCAAATGCGGAATTTCACACTGGAAAATCCGCAAGAAGGGTATGTCATACTTTCTGCAAATGCACAAGAGGAGTTTTTAAAGAATTACAATGCAAAATATCAGCTGGAAGAGGTCTTCCATACAGATTACAGAAGTTGCGACTTACGCAATACGGTAATCATGTACAAGTTCAACGAGAAACGGAAATAGTTATATCCGGCAGATTCTGCACCGATTGGGACGCGGACTATATGAATTCCATACTGATTCATATAGTCCGCGTCCAAGTTTTACTATCTGTTCCCTAAATCATCATAAACAGTTTGCAATATCGCCTTACCCTTATCCAGACGGGACTCGTCAGCTTCAGGCTCATTAAAAAGAATACTGCCGGAATTATTATCAAATACCGTCACTCCTGTACTGTCCCGGAATGAGAACCCATTATTGAAACTATAAAAGGCAAAAGGATACTTATAATCACTTCCCAATACATTACGGCTAAACGTAAATGCAGTATGTTCCAACCCAAGCTGCCCCAACAAAGTGGCTGCCAAATCGGTCTGATTCATAATCTTGTCCACCTGCATAGGCTGTTTTACCGCTCCACCTAACCATAACAAGGGAATATGATAAAAACGAGGCATCGCATTAGACCCCTCACGCGGGTAATAGAAACCATGATCGGGAAGGCAGATAACTAAAAGATCTTTCCATGCGGGAGTCTGCTTCAACCGGTCAATAAACTTACCCAGACATTCATCTGTATAAGCAAAGGCATTGGGAATTTTATCTTCCAGCCGGTGATAAGGAACTTCGAAAGGTTCATGACTGCTAAGTGTCAGAAACGCAGTATGCCAAGGCCCTTCTTCCTTCCGGTTTCTTAACTGATTATATAAATATTCAAAAGTAATATCATCATTCACTCCCCAGGCATTACTGGTCTGTTCGGCCAATGAGAAATCTGTATTGGCTGTAAGACGCTGATAACCGGTACTCAGCAGATAACTCTTCATATTGGTAAAGTTGATATCACCTCCATACAGGAAATCTGTTTTATAACCCGCCTTGGACAATCCTTCAGCTATAGCAGGCAGCGTACGGCTCTTGGCAGGAATTTTCATTACCGATGCCGTAGGCAATCCAAGGTAACCGCTGAAAGTACAGACTGTTCCACGGTCGGTACGGAAACTATTGGCATAACAGTTTGTAAAAAAGATCCCTTCCTTTGACAGACGGTTAAAGTGGGGTGTCACATCAGGAAGACCGCCTAAAGGTTCTACAAAAGCACCTCCAAAACCTTCCATCAAAATAATAAGAATATTGGGACGCTTGGTATTCAGGACTTGAATAATACTATCCCCATCTGTTGTAGGATAAAGTCCGTCAAACAATGCAGCCCGCTTCTCTTCATCAAAGAAATTGAACTCTGATGCAAAATCCTGGGATTTACCCATAGAAGACAACAAACTGAAATCGGGATTGACCGCCGAATGATTCAAGAAAGGTTCGTTGCTGAAATATACTTGCCCTATATTAGAAGTGGATTCTGTTACACCACCACGTATAATGATGAAAAGTACACCTCCTAATAACAGCATTCCCGCAGTTCCCGCTATCCGTTTCCGGGTGACGGTCAAAACGGAAGGCGTGATTTTCAGCAAGACCCAACAATTCAGAGCTATGAGTAACAAGATGGCAAGAACCCTCAGCAAGATAAATCCGACGGAAACACTCGCCAAAGCTTCCTTCGGTGAATCGATATAAAGAAAAACAGATGCGTCCAGTTTAAATCCCCAAAATGTATATAATGCCATATCTACCACAAAAATGATAGAAATAAGCGCGGCGGCCAAAATATAATACCCGTAAAGTATTTTTTTCAAAGGGAATTTCCTAAACCAAATACTTATCAGTACCAACAAGAATGGAAATGCAGTAAGATATCCCGCCGTAGCGGCATCAAGACTGGCTCCATGAATCATTACCTGCATATAATCGGCAAACCCGAATCCTTTTTCAATGGAACCATTATAGAGCATGAATAATGGTTTCTGTAGAATAAATATCAGTAAGACCGTAAAAAAGTACAAGCTGATATAAGCAATCCTCTTTTTCATATCTTCAGTTCTTTATTATTTCCGTCCGAAATCAGCCGGGACCTCTCCCCATCGGTCGGTTTCCCACTTCAATAAAGGTGTGGTATATTTATTTTCTTTCAGCCAAATTTCGGCCCGTTCTATCATTTGAAAAAGTTTCTCCGTCTGAGGAGTCCGTTCCAGTTTAGTTTTACATTTCTTCTGCTTCACCCAACTCAACGCATTACGGCTGTCCGAGTAAACAGGCATATTGATATTTTTCTGCTTCATCAACGCCAAAGCATGGACAATGGCAAGAAACTCTCCAATATTATTCGTTCCATAAACAGGACCGAAATGAAAAACCTCCTGTCCGGTAAGCAAATAAACGCCCCGATATTCCATCGGTCCGGGATTTCCACTGCAAGCAGCATCCACAGCCAGGCAGTTCATATCAAAGTTCTCGGGAAGTTGTTTAGGAACATCTTCTTTTTTAACAGCATTCTTACCTATATAATGGAAAGCGGAAGAAGCCAAGGCGTGTTCCGCCTCCTCTTTGGTCTCGAATGACTTGTATTGTGCGCCATCGTAACCTTTTATCTGTAGCTGGCAGTCAGTCCAAGAGTCATAAACTCCCGGATTGACGCCTTTCCATACTACATAATATTTCTGTTTCTTTACCATTTACATACGTTCAGGCACTTCAATACCCAGTAGGCCCATTGCTGTCTTTACAATCTTACCCACATTAGCACTCAATGCCAGACGGAAGACTTTCAACGCTTCATTTTCTTCACGCAGAATACTGAAATCATGATAGAACTGGTTGTATTCTTTCACCAAATCGTATGCATAGTTTGCTATAATGGAAGGATTATAGTCTGAGCCTGCCTGCTTGACAACCGATTTAAAATCAGCCAGCATCTGAATCAAACCTTCTTCTTTTGCGCTCAGTTCCAAACCTGCTGGAATGATTTCGGGAATAACGATACCTGCTTCAGCCGCTTTGCGTAATACAGACTGGATACGGGCATACGTATACTGAATGAAAGGTCCTGTATTGCCATTGAAATCTATCGATTCTTTCGGGTTGAAAGTCATATTTTTACGTGCGTCCACCTTCAGGATAAAATATTTCAAAGCGCCCAAACCAACAATACGGGCAATATTGTCGGCTTCTTCTTGAGTCAGACCGTCCAATTTACCTAATTCAGCAGAAGTTTCCTTAGCAGTTTCAATCATTGCTTCCATCAAATCATCCGCATCCACTACTGTACCTTCACGACTTTTCATTTTGCCCTCGGGCAGCTCTACCATACCGTATGAGAAATGAACCAATCCTTTGCCCCATTCAAAACCCAATTTGTCGAGCAAGATAGAAAGTACCTGGAAATGATAGTTTTGTTCATTACCCACTACATAAATCATCTTGTTGATGGGGTAATCCTGAAAACGTAATTTGGCAGTACCAATATCCTGGGTCATATAAACAGAAGTACCGTCACCGCGAAGAAGCAACTTATGGTCCAGTCCTTCGGCAGTCAAATCAGCCCATACAGAGTTATCCTCTTTCCGGTAGAAGAAACCTTTTTCCAATCCTTCCATCACTTTCTCCTTACCTTCCAGATAGGTATTCGATTCATAATAAATTTTATCGAAACTAACTCCCATCATCTTATACGTTTCATCGAATCCGGCATATACCCAGTCATTCATCTTCTTCCACAAGGCACGGATCTCAGGGTCATTCGCCTCCCACTTACGGAGCATCTCGCGAGCTTCCAGCATCAGAGGAGAGTTTGCCTCTGCCTTAGCCTTAGCTTCTTCTTCATTCAAGCCTTCAGCCTGGTACTGAGCTGTCAGTTCCTTTACCTCAGCCTTGTAATGCTTGTCAAAAGCTACATAATAGTCACCAATCAAATGGTCCCCCTTCTTGCCCGATGATTCAGGTGTTTCACCGTTACCATATTTCAACCAGGCCAGCATGGACTTACAGATATGGATACCACGGTCATTCACAATATTGGTCTTGACCACCTTATTGCCATTTGCCGCCATGACATTTGCCAAGGCATTTCCCAACAGGTTATTACGGACGTGCCCCAGATGAAGCGGCTTGTTTGTATTGGGAGAAGAATACTCAATCATCACCAACGGAGAGTTTTCCGTAGCCTTTTCAATACCGTATTCGGGAGCAGCCTGAATAGAATTCAAAAGTTCAATCCAACAATCCGAAGCAATTGTCAAATTAAGAAAGCCCTTCACTGCATTGTAGGCTGAAACCAATTCGGGAGCATGCTCTTTCAGGTATCCGCCTATTTCCTGTGCGGTCTGTTCAGGAGCTTTCTTGGACATTTTCAGAAAAGGGAAAACAACCAAAGTAAGATGTCCTTCAAACTCTTTCTTAGTCTTTTGCAGTTGTACCATTTTTCCGGGTACATCCTGTCCGTACAACGTTTTGATAGCGCTGATAATGGACGTGGTGAGTTTTTCTTCTATATTCATAATATGTACGTACACCTGTCTCTTATACACATCTCCGAGCCCACGAGACGTAGAGGAATCTC
>ENA-UALR01000745-UALR01000745.1-human-gut-metagenome-genome-assembly--contig:-NODE-745-length-15395-cov-6.488657_pt1 | contig 15395 bp, 10 predicted proteins | sample MGYA00243702_ERZ654472 | MGnify/ENA primary metagenome ERZ654472 (study PRJEB26926, sample SAMN06164398) | human gut metagenome | biome: ENVO:00009003; feature: ENVO:2100002; material: ENVO:00002003...
TTAAAAGCCAAAGCATACATGCGCATTTGTTTGACCATAGCCACAAGCCCGTTCGAGCGAGTCGGCGATAAATGCTCGTTCAACCCTATTCTGTCGATAAAATAAAGATGAGCATTCAAGATCTCATCGGGTGTATGGCCGGATAAAACCCGCACCAACAACGAAACTATCCCCTTCACGATAATCGCATCGCTCTCCGCTTCAAAATAAACGGAACCCTCTCTATAATCGGCCTGCAACCATACCCGGCTCTGGCAACCTTCGATTAAATTTTCGGGAGTCTTATATTTCTCGTCCAAAGGAGGAAGGGCATTACCCAAATCGATCAGCAACGCATATTTGTCCATCCAATCGTCGAATACCGAAAACTCCTCTATAATCTCGTCTTGTATTTCATCGATACTTTTCATATTATTCATTTTTCAATCATTCTTCATAAAGAACCGTTAACACGGTCTGGCCTACGGCTTTCAACGTCGACCGATCTATATTTCTCATTGTATCGTCCACCGTATGCCAATAAGGAGGAAAACCCGTCTCTGTATCTCGATAACATGGAATAATATCGATACTGGGTATTCCATAACGGTTTACATACAAATGGTCATCGGTAACATATCCGCCGTCCTCCTCGATAAAATAGTTTCCGTACCCCAATCGCTTCGCCGTATCCCATACTTGCGCCACAATTCCGGAAGCATAATACTTCGAAAATAACTCTTGTCGAAATTGCGCCCCGGCTCCGCCCACCATATCGAGTAAGATCCCGAATCGGGCTCGATATCCCGGCTTATGAGGCCGACGTGTCCAATACTGTGTACCCAATGCCCATGTGTTTTCGTCGCTCGACTCGCTCCAATAGGGAACACCGTAATCCTCGGCATCGAAAAAGGCTATATCGACACCCGTGTCGGGCTGTCTCTTCCCTATCTGACGAGCTATTTCAAGCAATACGCCCACTCCGCTCGCACCATCGTCGGCTCCGGCGATAGGCTGACGATGTTTACTCTTATCCGGGTCGTTATCGGCGTATGGACGAGAATCCCAATGAGCGAACAATAAAATGCGATTTTTCTTTTCAGGAGAAAACGAACCTATGATATTCCGTATAGAAAGCTCTGTCCCGTCATAAGCCGTAACCGTTCCTTGCTGCACTTCTACGACAGCGCCATGCCGAGCCAGCTCGGAAGATAAATAATCGGCCGTTGCCAAATGTGCCGGAGTGTTGGGCACTCTGAAACCGAACTGCACTTGATGTTCGATATAAGCATAAGCACTATCCGAATCAAAAGAAGGAACCTCTATCGACACGCTATCCGTATCCTTTTCCTCGCTATTTTTCACCGACTTTGCAGAACAAGCGACCAACCCGACAATTAAAATTAAATACCCGGCCTTACGGTTTACTGTTTTCATCATGCTCAAAAATAAACATTCTGATAAAAACTCGCAAATATCCCGGCTATTTTATACAAAAAGATAAATCCACCGACCGCTCGCCGACAAAAAACACGACATCTGCCCCTTCGATCATTGGCAAATTATCCGAAACATGTCCCACCGGAAAATCGAAACATACCGGATAATCATACTCATCGACCATTTTACGAATCAACTCATACAATGTACCACCCAAACCTTCGTTCTCGGTATACTCGGTAAATCTACCCACGATCAATCCCGACAACGAAGCCAAACGACCGGACAGTTTCAAGTTATAAAGCATGCGTTCTATTTTGTAAGGAGGCTCGGCTATATCTTCTATAAACAAAACCGTTCCGGGCAAAAATATATCATACGGAGTAGAAATCAATCCGCACAAAACCGCCATATTTCCACCCACCAACATTCCCCGTCCCTCGCCACAACGGTTCAACGGGTGCGGATTTTCCTTGTATTCGGGAATTTCTCCGAATAAAATTTGCCGTAAATAGTGCGTACAACGATTATCCGCCGGCTCGGTAGTCAAATGCTTGCACATGGGAGCATGCAACGACATCACCCCACGGCTCACACAGAGAGCATGCAAAGCCGATATGTCGCTGAATCCGATAATCCACTTCGGATTCCGAGCAATATCATCGGTCAATCCGTCCAACAAATGAACAGCCCCATATCCGCCACGGCTGCACAAGACAGCCTTCACGGCAGGATCGTACAACGCATGGCGGAAATCGTTCATTCGTTCATCTATCGTCCCCGAATAAACGCCCGAATGATCCAGACAGTGAGAAGAAACAGTCACACCGAGCGACCAACTTTCCAAAACGCCGGTCGCCCCTTTCACATAATCGGGATTGATAATACTCGCAGGCGAAACAATGGATACGCTATCGCCGGGACATAAAAATTGAGGTCTGTACATCATCAAAAATCCAATATTTTAAATAGTTTCTTATCCGACTCCTGTACATAATGTTGATAATGCCACCATTCATTAGGAAGTGGATAAAGCTCTTGTTCTCGCATGACTGTATACAAAAACCGTCGATTGTGATAAGCCGCCTCGCTTATCCTACCCGTCTTCAATAAATAATCGTCGTCGACCGTATGCGCTTCTTCTCCAAAAAAATCATACGGACTGCCCATATCCAATGCGACACCATCGATACCGAGTATCGATAAATCGACAGCCATGCCGTAATTATGGAAGCCTCCCTCATTGTAAGGATTAGCCACATACTGCTCTTGCGGTGTACCTCGCACTCGCTCGAACATTCTGCGCTGTATGCTTAACGGACGGGCAGCATCGTAAATCACCAACCTATATCCCGGCTTTAACTCCTGTAACCGGGCATGTACCCGGGCTAGCCGTGAAATCATATGAGGCAGTAGATAGGCTTTTCTCAAATCGGGATATAAAATTTCACCCATAAAATTATCGGCCGTAGCGTATTTCAAATCTACGACCACACTGGGAATGGCAGTTTGAATATCGACCAACCCCGCCTGCTCGAAATATTCCTCATAGTTGATCACCATACGGCTGTAAATCCATTATTGGGTAATAAAATCTCATTATTGTTTTCTCCGTGCCTAAACGAGTATCTGTTATGGCCATACGACTCTATCCGATAATTATCGGTAAAACTTACTAAATGAAGCTCTTCCTTAGAGGAAGGTAAAGAAATAGACACATCGGCATGGCGTGTGAGCTCGGGCACTTTAAAGTAGAATTCCCGTCGTAATGTAGGATAAGAACATCTTATCTTAGCATCGAAATATACATACTCTCCATCGATACATAATACTCTGTCGGGAATATCAGTGGTAAGTTTGATACCTATTGTTGCCGAATTTTCCAACTTCACGAGCTCCACTTCTATGTCTCTTACGCAAATTGGAACATTTCCCAAATAAAATTCTACCGAATAGTTCAATAAAGAAACTGCATTTTCAACATTCAATGACTCAATAAAAGAAAGACACGACAATTCTTCTCTCAAAAAGAAAACCTCGCCTTGCTCTTTCTGGAAGAAAGGATTCTCATTAAAAGCAAAAAAGCATGAAAATTTGGTCAACTTATTCTCCGTTCCTTTCTTCAAATATTTCTTATAACGCAAAGATTGCGATATGCAAAATCTAGCATCTTTACATCTCATATACCGTCCAGCTTCATCGTAGAGTTCGTCTTTTCGATTAGGAATAATTTGAATATCATATACCATATCGTCTCTGTATGACGGGTTCTTTAAGATAGACGAAAATACCCCCTGCATATTCTTCGCTAAAAGACTGCCTAGCAATCGCTCGCTACAATTATTCACGACATCAATCACTTCTTTGGAATCATACTTCTGAATAATATCCAATTCAGCGCCCAACGATTTAACAATACTATCATCGACCTCATTTCGAAACTCTTCCTTCACTCGTTGTTGCTGACAATCCAAAAGAGGTTTTATCTCTTCGACTATACTCTGGGCAGAGGTTCTTTTCGTAAGTAACTGATAGGTTAACGTAAACAAGAAAAATGCAATAGTCGTACTTATAATAGACGTTAACAAATCGTACAAAAATCCCTCCTGCATTTTCCATGCCTCACAAATAAAACCTATTACGGCGGCAGCCAATGCGACAGCAATGATAAAAAGGGCATACCAATAACGCTCCATCACATTCCGGAATTTACTTTCTCCCTTATCCTCCATATATAAAAACTTCTAAATAATTAAAATCAAGACTCTACTATTCACAAAAATAGCAATCTTTCAATAGTATTTAAAATATCTGTCCCGAAATCTGTGAGACTTCGGGACAAACGACAAAAGCTATAAACAGTTTTATTTTTCTCGCATGAAAATATTGATGGGTGTACCGCTGAAATTCCAATTCTCCCGTATCTTGTTTTCGAGATACCGTTTGTACGGGTCTTTCACCCATTGCGGCAAATTACAAAAGAACACGAACGTGGGGACGTAAGTCTCCCGCAACATGGTCACATATTTTATTTTTACATACTTGCCTTTATGTGCAGGAGGCGGATAATTTTCTATCGCACTCAGCAACACTTCGTTTAATTTCGAAGTGGGTATCTTGGTATGCCGGTTCTTATAAACCTGCACGGCGCTCTCCAAAACTTTATAGATACGTTGCTTAGTCAACGCCGAAGCATAGACAATGGGAAAATCGACAAAAGGAGCGAGACGTGCCCGTATGGCATTTTCGAAAGTTTGAATAGCCTTGTTCGATTTATCTTCGACCAAATCCCACTTGTTGACACAAACCACCAAACCTTTTTTATTTTTCTGTATCAACGAAAAGATATTCAAATCTTGTCCTTCGATACCTCTTGTAGCATCGATCATCAAAATACAAACATCAGAGGCTTCGATAGCTCGTATGGAGCGAATCACCGAATAATATTCGAGGTCTTCGGTAACCTTCCCTTTCTTACGAATGCCAGCCGTATCTACCAAATAAAAATTGAATCCGAATTTATCGTATCGGGTATAAATCGAATCGCGAGTCGTACCGGCAATATCGGTAACAATATACCGGTCTTCGCCAATAAACGCATTGATGATAGAAGACTTTCCGGCATTAGGGCGTCCCACCACCGCAAAACGAGGAATGTTTTCCTCTATCTCGGGTTCCGATTTTTTGGTAAAACGTTTCAATATCTCGTCCAGCAAATCGCCCGTTCCCGAACCGCTGGCTGCCGACACACAAAAAGGATCGCCCAGCCCGAACGAATAAAATTCGGCGGCGTTATACTGCCACTCGTTCGAATCAGCTTTATTCGCTACCAAAATCACCGGTTTATCCGAACGGCGCAATATAGCTGCCACATGGTCGTCGAGGTCTACCGCGCCGGTTTTCACATCGACCATGAACAAAATAACATCGGCTTCCTCAATGGCCAAAGCCACTTGTTTGTTAATCTCTTCCTCAAAAATATCTTCCGAGTTAACAACCCAACCTCCGGTATCGATAACAGAGAATTCCTGACCGCACCACTCGACCTTACCGTATTGTCGATCCCGTGTCGTACCGGCTTCTTCGTTGACAATCGCTTTACGAGTTTGAGTCAGACGATTGAAAAGAGTCGATTTTCCCACATTCGGGCGTCCTACTATCGCTACTATATTTCCCATAATTCCACTTTCTTTTTACGGCTCTCACAGCCTTTATTTCTTAATCTTTTATTCAGGTATATACCCGAAACCTCTCAATTTATTTTCCCGACTACGCCAATCTTTCTCCACTTTTACATATAGTTCGAGAAAAACTTTTTTGTCAAAAAACACTTCGATATCTTTCCGGGCCAAAGTCCCTACCTTCTTCAAAGCCGAACCGCCTTTCCCGATAACGATTCCTTTCTGAGAATCCCGCTCCACATAGATAACAGCCATAATATGAATACGATTCTCTTCTTCCTGGAATTGTTCTACCGCCACCTCACAAGCATACGGAATCTCTTTATCGTACGTCTGCAATATTTTCTCGCGGATAATTTCCGTTACGAAGAAACGAGCCGGCTTATCGGTCAAAGCATCTTTCTCGAAAAACGGAGGTGACGGAGGTAGTAATTCCTGAATACGCTTCAACAAATAGTCGAGGTTAAATTTATATTGTGCCGAAACCGGTATAATCTCGGCATTCGGCAACAACTGTTTCCACTCCTCTACCAACGTTTCAAGAACGCTCTGTTCTTTCAGCAAATCGACCTTGTTGATAACTACCAATACAGGAACTGTCTCCCGAGCCACCTTGTCGAGGAACGATTGGTTTTTCGCAGGAGCTTCCACCACATCGGTCACATAAAGCAAAATATCGGCATCGAGTAATGCCGACTGAGAAAAATTCAGCATCGACTCCTGCAACTTATAATTAGGGACAAGAACTCCCGGAGTATCGGAATAGACGATCTGCATATCCTCGGTATTCACTATTCCCATAATTCTATGACGAGTTGTCTGTGCCTTCGACGTAATAATCGAAATTCGTTCTCCGACCAGTGAATTCATCAACGTAGACTTACCTACATTGGGATTCCCGACAATATTTACAAATCCGGCCTTATGCATAATTCTGTTTTATTCGGTTACAAGTCAATAACTTCTGAATACAAAAGTAGTGAAAATATTCTACCCGACGAAACAACCTACAATCGCTTTTGTTCGAAAACAAGAAAAGACGCATCTCTTTCGCCAAAAGATGCGTCTTTCTTATATCTCGACAAATTTATTTTGCGTCGTATCCCCAAACGAGATAAAGAGCTCCCCATGTAAATCCTGCTCCAAAAGCCGTGAGGACAAGTTTATCTCCTTTTTTGAATTTATGCTCAAATTCGGCCATACACAAAGGAATAGACGATGCACTCGTATTCCCGTACTTTTGAATATTGACCAATAATTTTTCTTCCGGCAGCTTTATACGATCGGCAATAGCCTCTATAATACGCAAATTTGCCTGATGAGGAATAAAATAATCGATCGTATCTACGGACAAACCATTGCGAGCCATCACGCTTTCCGAAGAAGTGAGCATATCGGTTACCGCATGCTTATATACCGCCCGACCTTCCTGATAAACAAAATGTTCATCATGATCTACCGTCTCGTGCGAAGCAGGATGAACAGCACCACCGGCTTTCATCAACAAATGAGGCAGTCCCATACCATCGGTATGCAACACGGCATCCTTCACTCCGACTTCCTCGTCGGTAGGTTCTAACATAACGCAAGCCGCAGCATCACCGAACAGTGGACAAGTAGAACGGTCCTTATAGTTAACCATCGACGACATCTTTTCTGCCGCCAAAATAACCACATGCTTATACAGTCCGCTCTTTATATAGGCAGTTCCTGCTTGCAAAGCAACGATAAACCCTGCACAAGCGGCTTGTATATCATACCCATAAGCTGTTTTTATCCCCAATTTTTCCAATACGATCGATGCCGTAGAAGGGAAACGATAATCGGGATTCGACGTAGCACAAATGAGTAAATCCACTTCACTGGGCTTTACTCCTGTTTTTTTCAACAATTCGGCTACTGCTTTTACACCCAAATCGGAAGATCCCGTTCCTTCTCCTTTTAAAATTCTACGTTCTTTAATACCTACACGAGTAGTAATCCACTCGTCGTTGGTATCGACCATATGCGACAACTCGTCGTTTGTCAAAACATAATCGGGAACATACGAGGCAATTCCCGTTATTTTTGCATTCTGCATAATAATAAAATCGGCTTAGTGTGTGAAAAATGCCCTAAATCGCTTTAGGGCCATACATACTTATCGATAAGAGCTTAAACAGCAGCTTCTTTTTCGATTGCCAATTTTCCTCTGTAATAACCACACTCTCCACATACAGTATGGTATACATGCCAAGCACCACAGTTAGGACAAACTGCCAAAGTTGGAGCCACAGCTTTATCATGAGTTCTTCTTTTGGCTGTTCTCGTTTTCGATTGTTTTCTTTTAGGATGTGCCATTTTTCTATTACTTTAATTATTATCTATTATTTTCTTTAATTCGTCCCATCTCGGGTCAGTTTCCTCCCCTTCGCCGGGCACTTCATCTACAACATCTTCATCATCGTATGATGCGGCATCTTCACTTTCGTCGCTATCGTCCATAGAACGCGCCGCATGTTTACGCAATTTAGCACTCATCGATTTATTGCATTTTCCTGCCTGATGAACATGCTTCAAAGGTATTGTCAGTGCAATGAACTCATATAAAAACCATGCAATATTCAATTCCCCGTCACTTTCAGGAATAACAACCACATTATCGCTCTCCTCGCTGTATTCCGAACCGAATTTCACATAGAGCGTTTCTTGGGTTTTTACCTCATGGTCCATATCGTCCAAACAGCGATCGCACGGAATTTGAATGACTCCTTCCAAATCAAAATCCAGTTCGAAAGAAGCCGCCGTCCGCTTCACTGTCAATTTCACCTTCACCTTTCCTTTTTGAACATCTTCACCTTCGATATCCTTAAAGAACTCATTATCCAATACATACTCAAAATCCTGAGTACCTATCGGCATACTTTTGAGCGGTAATTTATAAGCACTAAATCGTCCCAATGCTATTTGTCGTTAAAACTCCGCAAAGGTATAAAAAATAATCGTTACAAGTCAATCTTTTCGGTAGTTTTTATTTCACATTCACAATTTTTCAAATGGAGAGCCATAACCGATTAGCCCCGACAACATTCAAAAAAAGAAAGATTTTCCAGCCCGACTAAACGACTCGCTTCAATTCGATTCTGAATGTCGTACCTTTTCCTACTTCCGAATCTTTCACATAAATGCGTCCGGCATGATAATCCTCTATAATACGTTTTGCCAAAGTAAGTCCAAGTCCCCAACCCCGTTTCTTGGTCGTGTACCCCGGATTAAAAACCGTTTTGAAATTTTTCCGTGCAATCCCCTTGCCCGTATCTTTTATATCGATATAAATCTGTTGCTTCTCCGATGTCATATAAACATCTATACGCCCTTCCCCATTCATCGCATCGACTGCATTCTTGCACAAATTCTCTATAACCCATTCAAATAAAGAAAGACACACCATCGCACCCTCGGCATCAGAAGGGAGATGAGTCGTAATCAATACTTTATCGGAAACTCTGCGACGCATATATTCTGTTGCATTTTCAAGCACTTCGTTGACATATATCAATTCCATTTCTGGCTTCGAGCCTATTTTAGAAAAGCGTTCGGCTATGACAGACAGACGGTTCACATCTTTATTCATATCCGACAGTAACGAGGGATCCACACCCGACGATTCCAACAAATCCATCCATGCCATCAACGACGAAATAGGAGTTCCCAATTGGTGAGCAGTCTCCTTCGATAATCCCACCCACACCTTATTCTGCTCGGCCTTTTTCGTACTAATCAACGCAAAATAAACGATTAAAACGAACAGGACCATAACACCCAACTGCACGTACGGATAAAAAGATAGCCGCTTTAACAAAATAGAATCGTCATAATAGAGATACTGTTTCTCCCCGTCTCCCAAATTGATCTCTATCAAATTGGATTTACTTTTTAATTGTTCCAGTTTCTCTTGTAAATATTTCTCCGTATCCGTTTCGGGCAAATTCAAATTAAGGTACTGATTTATTTCGCCGGTATCATCGACGATAATCGCCGGTATGGAGGTATTGCTCTGTATCACTTTCAATATCAACTCCATGCTCATTTCAGTCTTGTCACTGGCCAATTCACGCGTCGCTTCGGCCCATATTTCCATTTTCTTTCGCTCCTCGATAGACAAGTCTTCTACAAGGTCATTCGAGACATAAAGTACCCCGCCAACCAGCAAGACAGAAATCAACAAAAAAATCAGTTTTCCTTTTTGTCGGGCATCATAGATATTTTGCATAATATACACTCAGTATTACATATTATATAAACGGTTCCACGACTCGAATATTATTCAACGGCTTCTTAATGTAAAAAAGAGGAGCCTTTCGTTATTCAAAAGCTCCTCTCTTCTCATACTTTTACCAGCAGTGTGCTGACTAACGGACTTGAACCCGGATTGTTCGATTATCTACCTTCACAAGATAAACGCCTCTTTCCATTGGAATTTTCTCTGTATCACTTTCTGACTCTATATAAAAGAGCGTACGACCATCAATGCCATAAACAGATATTTTTCTTCCTGTCACCCCCTCAGCCATAATGCAACCGTTCATACCATAAACCCTGATGTCATTTCGGTTCAACTCATCTACTGCCGATGTTCCCAAACGAACGGTATTCGAGCGGAACGATTCTCCTTTATCATAAACAACAGTGACATGATAAGCTCCATATTCAATAGACGGAGTAGAATAATTCGTCTCAACGATAGGAGTTTGAGTCAGTTTCTGTCCATTGCAATAAACATGATACCCTACAACCGATAAATCTTTTACCGCCGATACCGGAACATACGACAAATCATCAACTAATAAAGCGAACTTATTCGAACTGATATAATGAATTGCAAAATAACGGGCATTCTCTGGTAACTGATAAGAATATTCTTTCCAACCTACATTAAGAACCGATTCCGTAGCAAGCAATTCAAAGGCATCTACATCGGTCGTTGTCGTCGAATAAAGCACTTCAAACGTCTCCGGCGTATATTCCGTTGTAGGAATCGTAGCATAGAACGACACGTTTGTTCCTCCTATAATTTCAGGAGAAATCAAGTAGTCGTCATTTTGAGGCGTCAGACCGTCATAACTCAAACCAGCCCAAGAAACCAAACATTTTTCACCAGAATGAGGCTTCCAGTTATTCGAAGTCACATCAACACCCTCGGCCAGAGGTTCCCAGACTTGAAACGCCATCGGTGTACCCATATTCGGAAATTCTACGAATAAAATACCGGCAGAGGTCAAGCCATCTCCATCTACCACCGTATAATCACCTATATTCTCATAAATAAACGATTCGTAACCTTCGAAATCATCTACCATCGGCTCGGGGGTCAATGTAGGCTTTGTCCAAGACAGTTCATGAGCCTTCTCTGTTTTCTCCCCGACTAGGTCGGTAATAACAGGCAACTCTGATTGAGAAGCGATTATTATTGCCTCCAATATATTATTTTCTGGGATCTCATCAGACTCTTTTGCTATAACCTCTGCTTTAATAGGAGTTTCTTTACCTATCATTTCAGCCGTAGGAGTAACCGTAAATAAATGATCGGCTGTTTCTCCCTGCGCCAAAGCCTCCGTCCGAGAAAGAGTTTGAACCAGAGTCTCATCTACATAAAGATTCACATCATAAGTTATCGACTGCTTCCCGTTATTTTTAACGACAACCGTATAATTTTCAGATTCACCCACGACAGGACGACGAGCACCTTTGATACTTTCGAGTTTCGCATCAAATTCCGACTCATTAGCAACTGCCATATTATCGATGATTACATAATCACTACCATTAGAAACAGCTCCATCAAACACAATTGCAATCCACGGATAATCTTTATATTGAGCCAAATTTACTTTGCATACGGTCCAACCCGGAAGAAAAGAGGCTGTATTGGCGCTATAAACCTCGGTATATGCTTTATCATCGGCAGTCACTTTCACCGATAATTTTCCGGCAGCATTCTGGTAACGATATAATAAAAATGTCAATGTAGGAGCATTAAAACCACCCAAATTTAATTTGGGGACTTGTAAACGAGCTTCTCCCTTACCCGATTGAGAATGGCAAACGAACATTCCTCCATCTTCCGGCTCCAAACCGAGACTGCGGATATAATTCGTCAATCCCCACTCGGCTTGTCCGCTCAATGCCCCCATAATCCAAGGATAAGTTGTTGTCATATTATTCACACCGTTTTCCTCGAAAGGCATCGTATAAGGGATTCCCAATACGACATTATCTAACGCAGCCTCGCCTTCGCCCCCGATAGTAGTAGCAGAGACAAGGAAAGTATAAGAATCGAGTTTAGAAGAGGACGGAGTAGCCGTATAAGAAAGGGCTGTGGTAGTTCCCACTTCCCTATAACTCGTACCCACATACTCATAAATCTTATACGTAATATCAGATGGTTGGAAATAACCATTATGCACACCAACCGTAGGAACACTCCACGATAACTCGGCCTTCAAATTATCGGAAGAGGGTAAAGCTGTAAAGTTCGACACAATGCTTGGAACATCGATACCGCAATAACACGTTACCGTAGCTGTTCCTCCTTCACTGAACTCATTCTTGGCCACCACAGTATAAACGTTATTTCCCTGAACCGCATTCTCATCATTACAAGAAAGAACTTCTCCGGGTTGTTTACCCGTAAATTCAGCGACCACAGACCCGTCGGCACGTTTCACGGTCACATCGACCGTACCGGTCAGCTCTTCACCGTTCAAGCTTTGAGTAGGCAACCGGAAACTCAGCGTTGCCGAAAGCCCCCCTTGTGCAGCGGGAGTAGCCTTTAATTCTGTAACAGCGGCCGGAGCTTTCATCAACGCACCGTTACGCACCTCTATATTTTTTATATTCAAGGTAAATTGATCTGGATCGGAAATTGCATGGAATCCGACATAATAACGGCCATGCTCTGTAACTTCAAAGGTAGCTGTAAAAGTTTGATATTCCTTGTTCGTCAAATCAAATGTCTGAGCCTTTTGTTGATCTTCCGGCTTATCCGATTTACCATAAGTCACTTCCAATTTCTCAGAACCCATTACACCGGCCTTAGCGTCAAACACGACCTCTATCATATGGGCGGTTCCCAATTCGATGGCTGGCGTTACGACATAATCATCGGCCGAATTCGAACAATAAGCATACTTCAACGAACCGTCGCTTATATCGTAGTACCAAGTATTATCATCGTTATTGTTATCCTTGATCGTAAACAAAGAAAACTCCTGTTGAGTCGGCGCTACTATATAAGGTAAAGAATAAATACCGCAGAATACCGTTTGTTCCACTTTTACACCGGCATTTTCTCCACTATAAGCCACGATGCCATATGTATTAAACCCAAAGTCCGAATGTTCGTCTTCATACGTTAATGTCGCTCCCAAAACCGGATTTTCAAACGTTTTTATTAACTTCCCATTACGCAAGATTTCAATTTTAGAAACAGACGAAAGAGGTTCTCCTTGATAATTTTCTTTCGGAACGACAAAACTCATTGTAGCTTTCTGTAATCCTGTTTGATCTGCCGTCACCACAAAATCGGTTACGCCTTTCGGAGCATAAATACTTCCGAATTCTTCCACACGAACATTATCTACATTAACTCCAAAACGATCGGCAACGCTTGTACAATGAATTGCAAAATTTCCTTGCCCGTTCGCTTCTGGCACGTAGGTAAGTACAATATGTCTCGGAGAAGACGCATCCGCCATAATTTCCGTCGGTTCCATAACAATCGTAGATAACGTTTCTACGGAAGGCTCCGCTCCCACTTTAACACCAATAATTTCTGCATTATACCCCGAGCCTGAACAAATATCGAACGAAAGCGAATAAACATTATAAGCTTTAAAAGTCATTTTAGGCAATACCAAATAATCATCAGCAGCATTATCGGCAGAGAAAGTATAACCCGCACTAAATTGACCCGTATCGAATTGCCAAGTCACACCATCGCCATTATTATCGATTATGTTCAACAAATCGAATGACGATGCATCTTCGAAAGTTTGTTCATAAGGAAGCGAAACGGCTTTCCCAAAAACGACCGAATTACTCTCGACCGACCCACACTCTTCTCCGCCGAACTTCACGATTACAGTATACTTGTAAGACTTTAACTCATTCTCGGGAAGATTATCGATATAAGTTGTCTCTTTTATGTCGGTCGATAACGACTCTCCATTACGAAGAATGTCATACGAAACTTTTGTCAAGTTTACCCAACCTCCATTAATACCGGCTTCGGGTAATGTCCAAGAAAGGGTTACCTTCCCAGATTCTTCGGCAACAGCGGTCACTTCGGTTGGAATTTGGGGCATATCTTCTCCGGTAAAAGTTTTTATCGAAGCTGCAACCCCCTCTCCGCCACTATTCAAACAAATTACTTTCAATACATGTAATCCATTCGTTAATACAAGAGATATAGAAAATTCCGCACCGGGACTTTGGTTTTCCTTTATCTGGACAGTATCGCCATCGACTACTATGGCTACATTTATCAATCCTTTCAGTTCATTACCACCGGCAGTCCTTGTAGGAAGATCGCACGAAATTCGGGCTGTCGTCGCACCCGGAGTCGCATAGGATATACTCAAATTTTCAACAGCAGCCGGAGCAGAAGGATCAGAAAAAGGATCTGTCGTGTACAAGCCAATCCACTCCTCTCCATTTTCAAAAGCCAATTGCGTATAAAACTCTTTCGAGACCGGATCTATTACAATCAACTCGCTCTCACTCCAATTACAAGCAGCCCAATAGATTTTACGATCGAGAGGGCTCCAACAACACGATTGAGAATATTCAGGGAAAAAACCTGTACTCACTACTTTCTCCCCCTGTACGGCAGACTCTTTATCAAACTTATATACATCGCCATAATCATCGATTACATACATTTGCCCTTCTCCATCGATACACATTCCCCGATAAGAATTTTCCATTGGAGCGACAACTGTAAAATCCAATGTTTGGAGGTCCAATTTACTCAACGTATAAGCCTCCCCGGCCTCATCATAATTAATTGAATAAACGACATCATTGACCGGATCATAGGTCATATTCACCGCAGCATTAGGATATTCCGCCTCTTTTTCTATAACTTGTTTATCTCCCGTCACGACATCTACGACTACCAATTTTGCAGAATTGATACCCGACCAGTAAAACTCGTCAAAAACCGATAAATAGAATTTTCCATTAGCGTAAGTCCCACCGCCTTCGCCTTCACCATATTCCTCTACGTCATACAGTTTAGAATAATCTCCTGTATTAGGATTAATCGAGTAGATACCATAATCCCTCTCTTCATAACTATTAGTAGCTGCCAAAAAGCCGAACAAATTCGCCGGTGAATTTTGTGCATTAATTTTGGCAACACGAGTACGAGCCGGCAACTTAGAGATATTAATAATTCCCACTGGATTTCGAGACGAGCGCTTTCTATATTTACGAACCTGCGCTTTACCTGATTTAAGAGGTACACTCCGTTCTGTAAATTGATAATTTTCACGTTCTTTCGGAATAGATTCCGACCCTAAAACTTTGGAAGAAAAAGCCATTATACACATAAGCACAACGATCCAACCTCCAAAAACCTTTAATTTAGTACTTGATAACTTCATAAAAACACTACTTAATTATATATTTTGATTCCAAAATAAACAGCTCTTACAAATGCTACACAATAAATGATTAGCCTATAAATAGTTCCACAAAATTTTATGCAAAATTAAATATAATATATATACTATATAATACCCATATTTAGGT
>ENA-UALR01000753-UALR01000753.1-human-gut-metagenome-genome-assembly--contig:-NODE-753-length-15289-cov-7.771367_pt1 | contig 15289 bp, 9 predicted proteins | sample MGYA00243702_ERZ654472 | MGnify/ENA primary metagenome ERZ654472 (study PRJEB26926, sample SAMN06164398) | human gut metagenome | biome: ENVO:00009003; feature: ENVO:2100002; material: ENVO:00002003...
TCCTCTACGTCTCGTGGGCTCGGAGATGTGTATAAGAGACAGCAGCGTGATCTGCTGGCCGGTGCCGTGTCCAAGGCCGCCGCGTTCAACATGCTGCCGCCGGCGGTGTCCAACGCCCACATGAAGGGCGACATTCACTTCCACGATGCCGACTATTCGCCGTTCACTGCCCAGTCCAACTGCTCCTTGCCGAACTTCTGGGACATGTTGGCCAATGGCTTCACTCTTGGCAACGCTCCGATGGCTTCCCCGAAGTCCATCGCCATTGCGGCCACCCAGATTACCCAGATCATGAAGGACGTGGCATCCAGCCAGTATGGTGGCCAGACCGCCAACCGTGCCGATGAGAACTTCGTTGAATACGCGCGCAAGGATTACGACAAGTTCCTTGAGCAGGCCCACGAGATCATGCCTGACGACCTGCCGATCGAAATCGCCGAACGTCAGGTGCGCTTGGCCAAGGATGTCGAACCGAAGCGTCTGCATTTCGAAAAGGACCGTCCGGCCCTGCCGATGGACGAGCCGTTCAATAAGGATGCCAGCCGTTTGCAGCAGCTGCGTGAGGTGTGGGCGAAGATCCAGACCCGCAAGGCCATCTACGATGCCATGCAGACCATGGAATACCAGATCAACTCCAATCGTGTGTCGAATGGCCAGACCCCGTTCGTGACCGTTGGCTTCGGTTTGGGCACTGACTGGTTCGCCCGCGAGATTCAGCGTGCCATCTTCCTGAACCGTATCCGCGGCCTCGGTTCCGAACATCACACCGCCATTTTCCCGAAGCTCGTGTTCACCATCAAGCATGGTGTGAACGCCGATCCGGGCGATCCGAACTACGATTTGAAGCAGCTCGCCCTCGAATGCGCCACCAAGCGCATGTATCCGGACGTGATCTTCTACGAGAACATCGTGAAGATCACCGGCTCCTTCAAAGCCCCGATGGGCTGCCGTTCCTTCTTGCAGGGTTGGATTGATCCGGCGACCGGCAAGGACGTGGAAGACGGACGCATGAACCTTGGCGTCGTCACCGTGAACGTTCCGCGCATCGCACTGGAATCCCACGGCGACAAGGATCGCTTCTGGAAGATCTTCGACGAGCGTATGGCCGTGGCTCATCAGGCATTGCAATTCCGTATCATGCGTTGCAAGCAGGCCGCGCCGGTCAATGCGCCGACCCTGTTCCGTTTCGGAGCTTTCGGTCGACTCGGCGCCAACGACAGCGTCGACCAGCTGTTCCGCAACGAACGTGCCACCGTTTCCCTGGGCTACATTGGCCTGTATGAGGCGACCAGCGTGTTCTACGGCAAGAACTGGATGCGCGATCACGGCTGGGATCCGCAAGGCAAGGAATTCGCACTGTCCATCGTCAAGCGCATGAACGAGCTGTGCAAGGAATGGAGCGACGCGGAAGGCTACCACTATTCCGTGTACTCCACGCCGGCCGAATCCCTCACCGACCGCTTCAACCGTATGGACCACGAGAAGTTCGGCGAAGTGGAAGGCGTGACCGACCACGACTTCTACACCAACTCCTTCCACTACCCGGTCTGGCTGCAGCCAACCCCAATGGAAAAACTCAACTACGAGAAGGACTTCCCGTACTACGCGTCCGGCGGCTTCATCAACTACTGCGAGTTCCCGTGCCTGCAGTCCAACCCCAAGGCACTCGAAGCGGTGTGGGATTACGCCTACAACATCGGCATCGGCTACCTGGGCACGAACACGCCGATCGACCGCTGCTACGATTGCGGATTCCAAGGCGACTTCGAGCCCACTGAGGAAGGTTTCAAGTGCCCGGAGTGCGGCAACTCCGACCCGGACCACTGCAACGTGACCAAGCGCACCTGCGGCTACTTGGGCAACCCGGTGCAGCGCCCGATGGTGCATGGACGTCACGAGGAGATCGCGCACCGCGTCAAGCATATGAGCGGCGAAACCGGTCATGTCACCTTGAGTGACGGTTCCGAACGTGAATGGTTCGAGGAAGCCAAGTAAGGGCCGCGTCGGTAGCAAACATAAACGAAATATGAAAGAGGGTGGGTTTCCACCCTCTTTCATTCTGTGACAATCATGAGGCAAGCAGCAATCGCAAAAACGCGACGTAACGGCAAAACGTGAAGGGACAACGTATGATCAGCAGCGCGAATCCAGCAATTCAACGTCGTGACTTTGCGGCGGACGAAACCAATCGCGGACCTTTCATCCCCACAACTCGTTCCAACAATCCCAAAGCAGGGCAATGGACCAACCGCATGAGCCGCAATATGATCGCCGACTACAAACGGTTCCTCATGACCGATGGAGAAGGCATCCGATGCTCGCTGTACGTGTCCGGCTGCCCGTTCCATTGCGAGGAATGCTACAACACGTCAATCTGGGATTTCCAAGCCGGCCACGAATACAACGACAAGCTCGAAGCGCAAATCATGGATGACTTAAGCCAATCGTATGTGCAAGGCATCACCTTCCTCGGAGGCGAACCATTGCTCAACACGGGCGTGCTGTTGCCCCTTGCGCGCAAAATACGCGAACGGTTCGGTAATACCAAAGATATTTGGTGCTGGACCGGCTACACGTGGGAAGAGCTCATGCGCGAAGGCGAAAGCCCCGACAAGCGCGAGCTGCTCGAACTGATCGACATTCTCGTGGATGGCCGTTATATCAAAGAATTACATGATTCCCTGCTGCAATTCCGCGGAAGCAGCAACCAACGCATCATCGACGTGCCGAAATCACTGGAAAGCGGACAAGTGGTGATCTGGCCGAAACTACATGATCAAACACGATTCATTCCCGAAATATACGGCAAAGACCGTTCTGCAGGGGAAGGCAGCGCATCCTGACATGGAAATGCTTGGAAGGGTTTGCGATCTCGACATTCGTCGAGCGTCCAGATACATAATTAGGCACGTTGACTGGATTAGTTGTCTAATTTGTGCGCTGTGTCGTGCATTTTATGCTGATTGCGAGCATTTACAAAGCACTTAGGCGTGGGCACAGACTACGATTACATGATTGGATAACCCGGGGCAGGGGCTTCCATGCCTGCCATGGAATGCAGCCCGGCGGATAGAACGATAGAGGTTGAGACATGGTTGAAGCAGCAGAAGCCGTGACCGAAACGCACGGCACAAAGCCGTTGCGTGTAGGTCTTGATATCGGTTCCACTACTGTGAAGGCGGTGGTGCTCGATCAGTCCGACGCGCTCATGGACGCGCTGTTCTCCGATTATCGGCGTCACCACGCGAACGTGCGCGCCACCGTGGCCGGACTATTGGCCGACATCCACCAGGAGCTGGAAAAGCTTGGCCGAGGTGACGAGCCGATTCGCCTGGCCATCACCGGTTCAGGCGGTCTTGCCCTCGCAGACAGCCTCGACGTGCCCTTCGTTCAGGAAGTCATCGCCGAAACCGAAGCCATCGACAAGGAATATCCGCAGGCCGACGTGATCATCGAACTTGGTGGCGAGGATGCGAAAATCACGTATCTCAAGCCGACTCCGGAACAGCGTATGAACGGTTCCTGCGCAGGCGGTACCGGCGCATTCATCGACCAGATGGCAACACTGCTCGACACCGACGCCGCTGGTCTGAACGAAATGGCCACGCAATACGAAACCCTATATCCGATCGCATCACGTTGCGGCGTGTTCGCCAAAACCGATTTGCAGCCGCTTATCAACGATGGTGCGGCCAAGCCGGATCTGGCTGCATCGATCTTCACCGCAGTGGCCACGCAGACCATTGCAGGCCTTGCCTCCGGACGCCCGATTCACGGAACCGTGATCTTCCTGGGTGGTCCGTTGTTCTTCATGTCCGAACTGAGAGCCGCGTTCAAGCGGGCGCTCGACGGCAAAGTGGACGAATTCATTGTTCCGACCGACGCTCACCTGTATGTGGCATACGGTGCCGCATTGCAGGCCGATCAGGATGGTGACGACCTTGACTAAGCATTACGAAGCACGAACCTGCGCCGACCTTCTGGCACGACTGGACGAACTGGAAAACCTGCCGTCCAACACTCCGACCATGCCTCCGCTGTTCGCTACCGAGGCGGATCGCACCGCATTCAACGAACGGCATCATCGCGAGCATATCCATCAAGGCACGCTCGAAGGAGCCCAAGGACCGCACTTCCTGGGCATCGACGCCGGTTCCACCACCATCAAAGCGACGTTGGTGAACGACGATCGAGAAATCGTATGGTCCTCTTATGCGACCAACGAAGGCAGCCCGCTGACGGCAGCAGTGCAAATCGTCAAAAAAATCCAAGCCGAACTACCTGAAGGCGCATGGATCGCACGATCCTGTGCGACCGGCTACGGCGAAGGCCTCATCACCACCGGCCTGCACCTCGACGAAGGCGTAGTGGAAACCATGGCTCACTATCGCGGTGCCGAAATGGTCAGCCCGGGCGTTACCGCCGTCATCGATATCGGCGGCCAAGACATGAAATATCTCGCCATCAACGATGGCGTGATCGACTCCATCGCAGTGAACGAAGCATGCTCGTCCGGCTGCGGATCGTTCCTGCAAACGTTCGCCATTTCCATGGGTCTGACCATTCAGGAATTCACCCAAGCGGCGCTCAACTCCACCCATCCGGTCGATTTGGGCTCCCGATGCACCGTGTTCATGAACTCGTCCGTGAAGCAGGCGCAAAAGGAAGGCGCGTCCATCGAAGACATCGCCGCAGGCCTGTGCTATTCCGTAGTGCGCAACGCCCTCTACAAGGTAATCAAGCTGCGTGATTCCGGCGAACTTGGCGACACCGTGGTAGTGCAGGGCGGCACGTTCCTCAACGACGCTGTGCTCCGCGCATTCGAACTGCTCACAGACCGTGAAGTGACCCGACCGAACATCGCAGGACTCATGGGCGCATACGGTGCCGCACTGACCGCACGCATGCACTATGCCGACGAAGCGGAAGACGAAGACGTCGATACCACCGACACCAAAGAGGCGGTGATCGCAGGCGTATGCCATACCGCATCGAACATTTTGAGCGGCGAAGAACTCGACAACCTGTCGATGACCTCCGAACGAGACGTGTGCAAACTGTGCCAAAACCACTGCAAGCTCACCATCACCACCTTCCAAGACGGATCCCGCTACGTGACCGGCAACCGCTGCGAACGAGGCGGAGACGCGAAAAAGAAGCGTTCCGATCGCCCGAACCTCTACGATTACAAGTACAAGCGTTGCTTCGCTTACCGCAGACTCACCGACAAAAACGCAACCCGCGGCGAAATCGGCATTCCGCGCGTACTCAACATGTACGAAAACTATCCGTTCTGGTTCACACTGCTCACCTCGCTGGGCTTCAAAGTGATGATTTCCGGACGAAGCTCGCATGAACTGTTCGAAACAGGCATCGAATCCATCGCATCCGAAAACATCTGCTATCCGGCCAAACTTGTGCACGGACACATCAAATGGCTGCTGAGCAAGGGTGTGAAAACCATCTTCTATCCGTGCGTCAGCTACGAAGAGAACCTGGTACCCAACACCGACAACCACTACAACTGCCCGGTAGTAGCCAACTATCCCGTGGTCATCGGCGCAAACATGCCGGAACTGCGCGAAGAGGGCATCCGTTACATGCGCCCATACTTCAACATGGCCAACCATGAACTCATGGTCGACCGTATCGTCGAAGAATTCGCTTGGGCCAACGTGACCCGTGAAGAAGCCGAAACCGCAGTCAAAGCGGCCTATGCCGAAAACGAAGTCTTCAAGCACGATGTGCAGATGGAAGGCCTCAAGGCACTCGCCTACATGAAGGAACACGACTGCCGAGGCATCGTGCTCGCAGGCCGCCCGTACCACATCGATCCGGAAGTCAACCATGGCATTCCGGAAACCATCTGCTCGCTCGGCATGGTGGTATTGTCTGAAGATTCGATCTGCGAACTGCAGCCGGGGGAGAAGCTCAACCTGAGTGATTTCCTCGCCGCGGACGAAGACGATCCGCGCAAGAAGAACGCGGACGGCTTCCGTCATGTGGAAGACCGCAAGGTCACCAAAATGCCGTTGCGAGTCACCAATCAGTGGGCCTACCACGCACGCCTGTACTCGGCGGCAAACTTCGTGGCCTCCTATCCGGGACTTGAACTCGTACAGCTCAACTCCTTCGGCTGCGGTCTCGACGCCATCACCACCGACCAGGTGGGCGAAATCCTCGCCGACAAGGCCGACGTGTACACCATGCTGAAGATCGACGAAGTCTCCAACTTGGGAGCGGCAAAAATCCGACTGCGCTCGCTCAAGGCAGCCGTCGAAGAACGCGAACGCAACAAGCAGCGCGGAATCGCCGCAGTCATGCCTAACAAACAAGACAGTGCGCCTAACAAGCAGGGCGAATTCCGCAAGACCGGGTCTGAGGCGCCGACTCCGGGCCGTCAAGTCATGCTTGACACCGTGATGAAAGCCAATCCGAAACTCACCGAAGCCGTTAAAGCCGCATCCAAGCGTGCCGCGGAAAACGGCGTCGGCGAAGCGAAGAAGTCCGCACACAATTCCGCCACCATGTCGAAATACGCCAACCGCGTGCCATTCGGCAAAGACATGAAGGACTACACCATCGTGGCTCCGCAGATGAGCCCGATTCACTTCTCCCTAGTGGAATCCGTGATCCGCTCCGGCGGCTACAAGTTCGACATTCTCGAACACGCCAGCCGCGAAAACGTGGAAACCGGCCTCAAATACGTCAACAACGACGCCTGCTACCCGGCCATCATGGTTATCGGCCAGCTCGTGGACGCGATTTTGGACGGCAAATACGATCCGGAACACACCGCGCTCGCCATCACGCAGACCGGCGGCATGTGCCGAGCCACAAACTATTTCGGTCTGATCCGCAAGGCGCTGATCGATGCTGGTTATCCGCAAATTCCAGTGATCGCCATTTCCACGCAGGGCATCGAAGACAATCCGGGCTTCAAAGCGACGCCGGCATTGCTTCATCGCGTCATCAAGGCGCTCATCATCGGCGACCTGCTGATGAAATGTCTGTACCGCGTGCGCCCGTACGAGGTGACGCCGGGCAGTGCGAATCAGCTGTATAAGACATGGAACACCATCGTGCGTGAAACGCTCGAGAACCACGGCTATTCCAAGACGGCACGCAAGTTCATCGGCAAGGGGTATCTGCCGTATCAGACGCTCGTTAAGGAGATTGTGAAATCCTTCGACTCACTGCCGTTGAAGGACGAACCGCGCAAGGTGCGCGTCGGCGTGGTGGGCGAGATTCTCGTCAAGTACCAGCCGGACGCCAACAACCATGTGGTCGACGTGATCGAATCGCAGAATTGCGAGGCTGTGGTGCCGGGCATCATGGAATTCATGACCACCCGCCCGTATATTTCCGACTGGAACGAGCATTACCTCGGCATGGGCGGCAACAAGCTTGGCTACGCGCTGATGCGCAAGGCGCTTGACTTGTACAACGCTCCTGTACGCAAGGCGATCGATTTGGCACACGGCAAGTTCTCCCAGGACCTGCCGATGCCGGAACTCGTGAAGAAGGCCGACGAGGTCACTTCCGTGGGTGTGCAGGCTGGTGAAGGCTGGCTGCTAACTGCGGAAATCCTTGAGCTCATCGAATCCGGCTGCCCGAACGTGATTTGTGCGCAGCCGTTCGCCTGCCTGCCGAACCACGTGACCGGCCGAGGCATGTTCGGCAAGATTCGCCGCCTGCATCCGGAAGCCAACATCGTGTCCATCGACTACGATCCTGGCGCATCCGAAGCGAACCAGCTCAACCGCATCAAACTGATGATCGCAGCCGCCAAGAAGGCCCACAAGGCTGCGTAACAGGGTGAGACGACGCAAAGCGAAAAAGTCGCCTGATCATAGGCAGATAAATCAATAAGCACTGACTGGAATTGACCAAAATACCGACGCGGACAACATCTTCAGCGTCGGTATTTTTATTGATATATACAAACAATTCTCCAAATAGTGGTAATTGCTTCTGACTTTATTGACAGCTGTTAATTATTATTGGTCGGTCTTGCAGAGCATGTCTGTTGTAATTGAAAATGTGTACTCGATTCGGGATACGCAAGAGTTGGCTATCAGTTTTTCGTATAGCAATCGCGCCGTGCTCATCAATGAGTTTCGGTAGGATTGCCAACATGACAGCACCACGAATTTCTTACGCACACCTGCTTACTGAGCCGAATCCGAAGCATGTGGAAAGTCTGGTCAAATTCTTCGAATCAGGCTGCCAAGAGCGCGGAACCGGCGGTTTCGGCGTGGAAATCGAGCATCTGCCGGTGCATAACAGCGATGATACCGCCGTGAACTATTACGAGGAGAACGGCATCGAGGCGTTGCTGAACCGCATTCGCCCGTATTACGACGAAAGCAAGGAATACTGGGAGAACGGCAGGCTTGTTGGTCTTGGCCGCGAAGGTATTTCCGTGTCACTTGAGCCGGGCGGTCAGCTGGAATGCTCGCTGGGCATTCTGCACAAGCCGGAGGATCTGCGCACGATTTACGGAGTGTTCCGCCGCGAAGTCGATCCGGTGCTTGACGAGCTTGGCTTCCGCTTGGTTAATTACGGGTATCAGCCGAAGTCCGGCTATGCCGACATTCCTGTCAATCCGAAGGACCGTTACAAGGCGATGACCGCGTATTTGGGGCGCGTCGGCCAGTTCGGTCCGTGCATGATGCGTTGCTCCGCTTCGACGCAGATCAGCATTGACTATGTTTCGGAAGAGGATGCGATTTCCAAGTTGCGGTTGGGTACGGTGGTCGGCCCGATTCTCGCATGGTTCTTCCGTAACACCCCGTATTTCGAGGGACAGGAGAATCCGTATCCGCTGCTGCGCCAACGCATGTGGGATTATTTGGATTTGCAGCGCACGAACGTTATTCCGGGATTGTTTGATCCTCGCTTCGGTTGGGAAGATTATGCGGTCGACGTGTTGAGCACGCCGATGACGTTCGCTGATCTGACGCACACTCCGGAAGCGTTGGAAACTCCCGGAACTGATCTGCATCATCCTGCATTCTATGAGAACGCGAACGACGTGTATCCTGATCGAGAACTCAACGCATACGAAATCAATCATGTGATTTCCACGCATTTCAACGACGTGCGTTTGAAGAACTTCATTGAATTCCGTCATTGGGATTCGCTGCCTGTGGCGCGTGCGGAACGGTTGACGGAAATCATCGGATCGCTGTTCTATGATCCGGCGAATCGTGAGCGTCTCGAATCGTATTTCGACGGCATTCGCGAGGAAGATGTGCTTGAGGCGAAGGCGAACCTGCAGGCGCATGGCCACCAGGCCGCTCCGTATGGCAATTCGCTGGAATTCTGGCAGGAATTCTTAGGACTCGAAGGTGTGCTTGCCGACGAACCTGGCGATCCGAAGCATCCTGACGTGTTCCAGAAGTAAAACTGTTTTTCGTATATTTTTGGTTGGCCGAGGCTGACTGAATGTGATCTCGAAGTGGTTTTGAATGTAATTCAGGGCTGGTCTGTTGAAGATCGGCTCGTTTTTGTGTGGCGAGTGGAAATGCAACGGTCCGATACGATTTTGCCTGTCTAATGGGTAGTAGATAGTACACTGTCCATATGGCTAATGAGGGGAAGAAACGTGTTCGTAAATCACCTGAGGAGCGTAAGCGGGAAATCGTCGCTGCGGCGAGCCGTCTTATCGGGGAAAAGGGGTATTACGGTACATCGTTGAAAGATATTGCTGATGCGATTGGCATGAGCCAGCCTGGATTGCTGCATTACATCGGCAACAAGGAACGGTTGCTGTCGCTGCTGGTCACCGACAATTACGATCAGGAGGGCACTCCGGCTGATTTCGCTGCGTCGGGACTACCCGGCAGTGATCCGGAAGGCATGCTGTTTCCCGCGTACTTGCGTTTTTTGGTACGTTACAATGCGAGCCGACGCAGCTTGCTGCAGCTATACATGGTGTTAGAAACTGAGTCGTTCAGTGAGGATCATCCGTTGCACGACTATTTCGAGAATCGTCCGAAATACGTGTGGGAACACTATTCCCAGTACACATGGAAATTGCCGCCTGAAATCGGTGGTTGGGAGAATATGCGTGCGATTGTGCGTCAAAGCTTGGAAGCGATGGACGGCATTCAACTGCGTTGGACGCGTAAGCCGCCCATCGATTTCTACGATGAATGGCTCGCCTTCGAAAAGATGATCTTCCCCTCACCTGTCTGGGACAGCTACCGCTAAGCCGTGTGCAACTCTCTTGCGGGCTGTGTTTCTATAGCCCTTCGCGTCCCAATTCTTCCACTCGCTGGAAGAATCAGGACGCTAAGGGGTCTGTGAGCGGGGTGATTCTTCCAGTGACTGGAGGGATTTGTCTGCTGAAACGCTGTTGATTGTCCTGTTTCCTCCAGTGACTGGATGTTTTGGGTCGCTGGGGAGGCTTTGGGAGAGAGGATTCCTCCAGTGACTGGAGGGATCGGGACGTTTAGGAGGCGTGTTCGCGGGAAAATTGCTCCAGCGGCTGGAGGGATTTGCCCGCTGGGATAGCGTTTTGTATGGATTGCGGTGATTGATTGGTTTTTTATTACGATTAGTTGAGCTTTAGAACATGGGAAAATGTTATATCTAATGGTTGTTAGGTAAGACACGCCTGAAATTTTGCGTTTCTTGACAACTGAATCGAGAAGATTTAGATTTCTTATATCTAATGGCTGTTAGATACGGATGTTCTAAGGATGTATCCCGGAGATATCGCAGGCAATATAAAACAGCTTTAGATGCAGAAACAGCAGAAATAAGTAGTAACCAGTAACAAGTCAATGAAGACGATGGAGGATCCATGGGTCGTTACGAGGCAGATCACATTCTTTTCGGTGCCGCATATTACGACGAATACCTCATGATGAAAGGCATCGACCGTGTCGATGAAGACATGAGGATGATGAAGGAAGCGGGACTGAACGTTATCCGTATTGCCGAATCCACATGGAGCACCTGCGAACCGCAGCCGGGTGCGTTCGACTTCACCTATGTGGATCGTGCTCTCGACGCGGCACAGCGTGTCGGTATCGACGTCATCGTCGGCACTCCAACCTACGCGGTGCCGAGCTGGCTCGTCAAGATCGATCCGAGCGTGCTCGCGGTCACCCCGAACGGCGAAGGCAAGTACGGCGCCCGCCAGATCATGGACATCGTCAACGCCACCTACCGTTTCTACGGTGAGCGCGTGATCCGCAAGCTGATCTCCCACGTTGCCGACCATCCGGCGGTGATCGGCTACCAGGTCGATAATGAAACCAAGTACTACGATTCCGTGTCCAACGACATGCAGCGTCTGTTCGTCAAGTATCTGCGCGAGAAGTTCCACGGCGATCTGAACGAGCTCAACCACCACTTCGGCCTCGACTACTGGTCCAACCGCATCGACTCCTGGGAGGACTTCCCGGACGTGACCGCCACCATCAACGAGTCCCTGGGCGGCGAATTCGACAAGTTCCGCCGCGATCAGGTGCGCGCCTTCCTGCAGTGGCAGGCCGACATCGTGCGCGAATACGCGCATGACGACCAGTTCATCACCCACAACTTCGATTTCGAATGGCGCGGATACTCCTACGGCGTGCAGCCGGCCGTCGACCACTTCAAGGCCGCGACCGCAGTGGACATCACCGGCGTGGACATCTACCACCCGACCGAAGACGACCTGACCGGCAAGGAGATCGCCTTCGGCGGCGACATGACCCGCTCCACCAAGAACGGCCAGAACTACCTGGTGCTCGAAACCGAGGCCCAAGGCCAGCACGGCTGGGTGCCATTCCCTGGCCAGCTGCGCCTGCAGGCCTACTCCCACCTCGCCTCCGGCGCCGACATGGTGGAATACTGGCACTGGCACTCCATCCATAATTCCTTTGAAACATATTGGAAGGGCCTGCTGAGCCACGACCTCGAACCGAACCCCACGTACCGCGAAGCCGGCGTATTCGGTCGCGAGATCGCCAAACCGGAAGTGGGGGAGCGGCTCGTCCACCTGAAGAAGCACAACGAAGTAGCCATCATGGTCAGCAACGAATCGCTGACCGCGCTCGACTGGTTCCTCATCGAAGCCGGCTTCCCATTCGGCGGCACCCTCAAATACAACGACGTGGTGCGCAATGTCTACGACGCGCTGTTCGAGCTCAACGTGGAATGCGATTTCATCCCCTCCGACGCTCCCGCCGAGCGTTTGGCCTCATACGAGATGATTGTGACCCCGGCGCTGTACTGTGCTCCGCAGGAAACGACCGATCGCCTGCGTGAATTCGTCTCCAACGGCGGACACCTCGTCTCCACCATGCGCTCCTTCGTGACCGACGACGAGGTGACCGTATGGCACGACCGCGCGCCGCACAACCTCACCGACGTGTTCGGCATGACGTACAACCAGTTCACCCGACCAAACGGCCACGTTTCCGTGGAATTCGCAGGTGCGCTCGCCGAAACCGCGTCCACCGATGCTCAGTCGCTGATCGAACTGTTGAACGCCGACACCGATACTGAGGTGCTCGCATCCTATGGACACTACGCTTGGAAAGATTACGCCGCAGTCACCCGTCACGCATTCGGCAAGGGCGATGCCGAGTGGGTCGCCACACTGCTTGACGCCGATTCCATTCGTGCGGTTATGCGAGAGGCCGTGGAGCATGCCGGCGTCGAGGGCGCTGGAACCGCGCTCGCGGGACAGGTCGCGGTTCGCCAGGGTGTGAATGCCCGCGGCGAGAACGTGACGTATCTGCTCAACTATTCCGCCGACGAAGTTACTGTTGCAAGCCCGATTGAGGGTGAAGTAGTGGTCGCTCCGGTCGTCATCGCCACCGACGGCAGCATTGATGAGGTTGCAAATGCTGAAGTCGTGCTGAAGGAAGGTGCAGTCGTCAAGCAGGGTGATCCGTTGACGATCGGCCGCTGGAATGTTGCGGTGATCGCCGGCTGAAATCTGCAATAAGAGAACTCGAGAAGAGAACGTTTAGGGAATGAGAAGGTCGATCAGAGCCTTCCATTCTCCAACGAAATCGATATCGTGAGATCCGTTGAGCCACCGCAATTGCAAGCCTTCCATGGCGGATAGCACCTGCAGTGCGGTGCGTTCCGGATCGGCGACGCCATCTCGCTTGGCTGCGAACGTGTATTCCTTCAGCAGATTGATTTCACGCTGTTCGAAATACTCGTGCACCGGATGGTCTTTGCTTAGGGCCTCGCTTTCGAGCAGGGTGTAGAGACGAACCATTTCGGGTCGGCCTGCGTTGGTTTCCACGGTTCCCGTGGAGATGGCCTTGAGTCCGAGATCGCAATGGTATGCGATGCCGTCTTGCAAGACTTCGCCGGTCACGCCTTCGACGCCAAGATGCTCTGCAATGGCGATTTGGTTAGTGCGATCGGCGTATTTGAGTGTCGCTTCAAGGAGCTGTTCTTTGGATTTGAAGTAGTAAAGGAGGCCTGCTTCGGTGATGTTCTGAGCTTGTGCCACGTCGCGAATGGTAAATCCCCAGAATCCGAATTGTGAGATGAAAGAGACCGTGGTTTCGAGAATCGCTTTCTTGCGGTCTTCTGCGCTCATTCGTTTCTTGGTTTTGCTTTCGGTGCGGCGACGCATGCGTTCTCCTCTCTTGTGCTTACTAAGTTACAAGAAGGGGGAGAGGAAGTGTGTTGGAAACGTTGGGACACGCCGGAAAATGACAGATACAAGAGATTGTAATATGCTTTAACTAAGCAGTTACTAAGTAATAAAAACTAAAGTTGCCGTATGGGGCGAATCGTTGTGGATTGCTATTTGAAAACGCTGCCGTCGGAAAAATTCGCGTCTGACTTGCGTTCTTTCGAAAGGGCATCTATGATGAAAACCGGCTAGTTACCAAATGGTAGTTAGTTGATTGGGCAGAGAAGCCCTATCGGAAAACAGGAATATCACAGAAAACACTACTGAAACATGAATCGAAGGAGAGAGTTTCATGAGTGAAGCAATCGCAAGCAAAGAGGAGCGTTTGGTGCGTTATAACGCCAACATCGCCGCTGCAGACAAGGATCCGCAGCTGTCTCCTGAAACCGGCAAGCCACTGAGCAAGGTCAACACCATCCGTTTCGGTGCGGGCTTCCTGCTGTTCGGCGTGTTGTGGATGTCGGGTCTCGGCATCGTCCCGCCGTGCTTCTGCCGATGCATTACAAGACCATCGAAGGCGCCGATCCGGATGCTCTCGTTGGCATCGTCAATGCGTTCACCGCAGTGGCATCCCTAGTTGCCAACCTGATGTTCGGCAACTTCTCCGATCGTTCCCGCTCCAGGCTCGGTCGTCGTACTCCGTGGATCGTTTTCGGTGCGGTGCTCGGTGGCGTCACCCTGTTCCTGACCGGCACCACGCACAACGCGGTGCTGCTCACCATCTTCTACTGCGCCTGCATGTTCGGCCTCAACTGCATGATCGCCCCGCTGGTCGCCGTGCTGTCTGACCGCGTGCCATCCGGCATCCGCGGCACCATGTCCGCCTTCTATGGCGCAGGCTCCACCATCGGTACTCCGATCGGCACCATGATCGGCGCATTCTTCATCGAAAACCTGACTGCCGGCTTCGCTGTCGCAGGCGTGCTCATGTTCCTCGGCGGTATCGTCGCCGTGATCATCCTGCCGAAGGAACAGTCCGCTGACTTCCTGCCGAAGGAAGAGGGCTCCTTCAAGGACGTCCTCGTATCCTTCCGTCCGCCGAAGTTCGCTGGCGCCCACGACTTCTACAAGGCTTTCGCCGGCCGTTTCTGCATGCTCATGAGCTACCAGATGATCAACGTCTACCAGCTCTACATCATCCAGAACTACATTGGTCAGTCCGTCAAGGAATCCGCTGTCACCGTGTCCGTCGTTGCCATGCTCATGATGGTCATGTCTCTGGTCGGCTCCTTCATCTCCGGCCCGGTTTCCGATCTCATCGGCCGTCGTAAGGCTCCGGTTGTCGTGGCTTCCGTGCTCTTCGCTATCGGTATCGCCATGCCGTGGCTGATCCCGTCCACCCTGGGCATGTACCTGTTCGCTGGCATCGCTGGCCTCGGCTACGCTGTCTACTCCGCGGTCGATCAGGCTCTGCTCGTTGATGTGCTGCCGAACAAGGAAGAGGCTGGCAAGGATCTGGGCATTCTGAACATGGGCACCACCCTTGGTCAGATGTGCGGCCCGGTCATCATGTCCACCATCGTGGTGTCCCTCGGCTACAACTTCGCCTTCCCGACCGCCATCGCCTTGGCCATCATCGGCTGCTTCTTCATCATGGCCATCAAGAAGGTCAAGTAACCCCACCCC
>ENA-UALR01000815-UALR01000815.1-human-gut-metagenome-genome-assembly--contig:-NODE-815-length-14612-cov-9.397060_pt1 | contig 14612 bp, 13 predicted proteins | sample MGYA00243702_ERZ654472 | MGnify/ENA primary metagenome ERZ654472 (study PRJEB26926, sample SAMN06164398) | human gut metagenome | biome: ENVO:00009003; feature: ENVO:2100002; material: ENVO:00002003...
ACGAGCGCGGCAAGTTCGTGCTGAACCTGCTGCCCTCCGGCATCCTGCGCCCCAACGTTGTCTGCGTGATGGGCAATGGTATGGTCATCGACCCGCACCATCTGGACGGCGAGATCAACAAGCTGCGGGAGCAGGGCATTTCCATCACCCCCGATAACCTGAAGATCTCCGACCGTGCCACCATCACCATGCCCTACCATGTCGATCAGGACGGCCTGGAAGAGGCCCGCCTGGCCAAGACCGGCGCACAGTTCGGCTCCACCAAGCGCGGCATCGCCTACACTTACGGTGACAAGTACATGAAGAAGACCCTGCGCATGGGCGACCTGCTCCACCTGGACGACAGCGTGAAGAAGCGCCTGGTGACCATGGTGGATTCCAAGAACCTGGTGATGGAGGGCAGCTACCACTCCGCTCCCATCAGCGTGGACGAGATGTGGGCATGGCTGGAGAAGTATGCCGCCATCTTCAAGGATTACATCTGCGACGTGGGCCAGTATCTGGCCGACGCTGATGCCGCCGGCAAGAAGGTGCTGTTCGAGGCCCAGCTGGGCGCTCTGCGCGACATCGACTTCGGCATCTACCCCTACACCACCTCCTCCAACGTCATCGGCGCTTACGCACCCATCGGCGCAGGCATCCCGGGCCATAAGCTGACCAACAGCATCGGCGTGATGAAGGCTTACTCCTCCTGCGTGGGCGACGGCCCCTTTGTCACTGAGCTGGCCATGACCGAGGAAGAGAAGCACGCCCTGCGTGAGGCTGGCCACGAGTACGGTGCAGCCACCGGCCGTCCCCGCCGCGTTGGCCCCATCGACCTGGTGGCAAGCCACTACGGCGTGTTCTGCCAGGGCTGCGATGAGGTTGCTCTGACCCTGCTGGACGTGCTGGACTACATGGAGAAGATCCCCATGGTCACCGGCTACAAGCTGACCGACGGCACCATCACCAAGCGCTTCCCCATGGGCATGGCTCTGGACACCGCACAGCCCGTGGTGGAGTATCTGCCCGGCTGGCACTGCGATATCACTGCCGCCCGCAAGTGGGAGGATCTGCCCCAGGAAGCCCGCGATTACGTTGAGTATCTGGAAAAGGCTATTGGCTGCAAGATCACCTACATCTCCGTGGGTGCCGAGCGTGAGGCCTACATCCACCACAACGTCTGATCCGCGCCACAGAACCCGCCGCATTGAAAAGGAAGCGTGACTATGTTTGATATCATCACGGACAGCGCCTGCGACCTGACCCCTGAGACAGCCGCAACACTGAATATTGAGATCATCCCCTTCTATGTCTCGCTGGACGGTGAGCACTACCGCAAGGAGGGCAAGGAGATCGCCGTGCGCGATTTCTACCAGTTCATGGTAGATAACCCCGCGGCCTACCCCAAGACCAGCCTGCCTTCGCTGGAGGATTTTGAGACCGCCTTCCGGGCCCATGCCGAGGCAGGCCGCCCGGTGCTCTGCATCTGCTTTACCAGCAAGATGAGCGGCTGCGTGGGCAGTGCCCGCAACGCCCGGGAGCTGGTGCTGGAGGATTTCCCCGATGCTGAGATCGAGGTCATTGACAGCACCGCCGCCACCGTGACCGAATCCATCGTGGTGGAAAACGCGGTGGCCATGCGGGATGCAGGCTGTACGCTGGACGAAGCCGTGACCTGGCTGGAAGCGGAAAAGATCACCAACCAGATCTTCTTCACGGTGGGTAATCTGGACTATCTCATCAAGGGCGGGCGCATCGGCAAAGTCACGGGCCGTGCCGCCAATATTCTGGGCATCAAGCCCATGATCCTGTTCAAGGAGGGCGAGATCTTCTCCGCTGGTGTGGCCCGCGGCCGCCAGAAGAGCTTTGAGAAGGCCCTCGACCTGCTGATGACCTATCTGGCCGAGCACAACGGCACGCCCGATGACTACTGCATCACGGTGGGCTACGGCTACGATGCCGATGAGGGTAAGCGGCTCTGGATGCAGACCCGCGCCGCCCTGCGCGCCAAGTACCCCACCTGCGAGTGCAATGTGGTTCTGCTGCAGATCGGCTGCACCATTGCCGTGCACACCGGCCCCTATGCGTTGGGCATGGGCGTGATGCGGCGGTGGAAAAAACAGTAACTCCCTCAGTCGCCTCCGGCGACAGCTCCCTCTAGGAGGGAGCCTTACGGCAGCGAAAAGCCTCCCTCTGAGAGGGAGGTGGCATTGCGTCAGCAATGACGGAGGGAGTTCCCACATAGTAAAAAAGAAGCCCCGACGAATGTCGGGGCTTCTTTTTGTTTTTCAGCCTTGATTTTTACGATGCACGATCACAGAAGACGGTGACACGGGTCTTGCCGCCGTAGGTGCAGGTGTACAGCACCAGGGCGTAGCCGCTATGTTCCACTTCCTCCACACTGTGGGGGTCAAGCACTTCGACCTTGTTCACGACGTACTCATTCACGATGCCGTCCATATCGGTGAAGGTGACGCTGTCCCCCGCTGTGAGGGAGGTCAGCTTGCCGAAATGGCTCTCATAGTTGTGCGCCGCAATGACAAGATCATCGGTGCGGGAAGAGCCGAACTGGCGGCAGGGGGCGATCTTCAGGCGGGGGTAGCTCCACTCGCTCATCACCGGCAGGTCAATGCCGATGGCGGGAATGGAGATCTCACCCACATATTCGTTGCCGTCGATCTCCACCACCGGGAGCTCGGGGTCCAGGGGGCCGCTTTCTGCCTCCGGTTCCGGGGTCTCCACCTTCTGCTGAAGGTCGGCCACCACGGTCTGGGCCTCGGCACCGGCGTGGGCATCCTCGCAGCGGTTGTAGGCGTACAGGCCGCCCGCCGCCAGCAGGAGCACCACACCCAGCACGATGCAGACAAGCCCGGGGGATACTTTACGCATTCTTTTCACGTTTCTTGCTGCGCTCCATCAGGTAGGCACCCACGGCCACCAGCACCAGACCGCTTGCCGTCAGAACAGGTATGGGCCAGTTCAGCTGACCGGTCTGGATCAGTTTGGGGCCTTCGGCCGGGCGGGCATCCGCCACCACGCTGGCCGGGGCGGTGGGCTCCGGTGCACTAGGGGTGGTGGTTTCAGTCACGTTCGGGCGGGCATCTGCCGGGGCCGGGTTCTCCGGCGTGGAAGGGGTGGGCGGGGTGACGGGATCAGGGTCATACGGGTCCGGGTAGTACGGGGTCTCGATGGCCTTGTAGCTGTTGTTGAAGGTGATGCTGCTCACCTTTTCGTCCATCAGGTCGGCCTGTGTGTGCACGGCCATCCGGGCCACCAGCTTGTCATTGTCCCACACCACGGAAACGCGCAGATAGTACACGGTTTCATCGTAGGTGCCGCGGGTGTTTACACCGGCGCGCTGGCGCACGGTGTAAACGTAATAGCCGGGCTTGGTATAATCGATGGGGCCAAAGCTGCCGGTCTCGCCGTCGGTGATCTCCAGAGTGGTCACCTGGGGCAGGGGCGCATTATCCACAGCCTCAAGTTCCACAGTCAGTGTTTCCTTTGGGAGAGGTGTTTCCCCCGTGGACTGAATGGAAACCGGAAGCTCCTGCAGCTGTGTATGCTGGTCAGCCGTGGTGGCCGCAAATGCCGCCGGCTGACACAGGCAGAACCCCAACGCAAGCGTCAGGAGTGCTGCCGCGATTTTACGGAACCTCATTTCATCCTCTCCTTTATGAATCCGACGCGGACGGGATCATCCACGCCAGAAGAATGGTGCGTGCATCGGTAAACTCCGTTGAACAGGTGGACAGCGCCAGCACCTGAGCATCATCGCCTGCCGCTTTCATGGCGGCCAGCGTTTCGGTGTTCAGGTTCAGGGCGTTCTCCTGCGCAAAGGTGTACAACCCCTGCAGGTCGCTGTCCCAGCGCTGGGGCTGGAAGATCGCGCTCTCAGACGAAGGGACCAGCAGACATGCAAAGGTTTTAAGATCATAGGTGCGGTCGGGCAGAATCAGCTCACCGGTGGTGTTCTCTGCAAAGAACTCTGCGTCCTTGTAGAGATCCAGATCACCAAACATCTTGCTCTCTTCCATGTGGTGACCATACAGCAGAGAGTAGGGGTCGGTGAAGTTCTTGTCGCAGTTCACATCCAGAAAGATGCTGCCTGCCAGCGAGAAATCACCGTAGACATCGGTGTTCACATAGGTAAAGTTGTCCTCGCCCTGTACCACAGGGTAGTCGATGGCGGTGTTGTCCAGTGTGACCCACGCGCAGACATCCGGGTTGATGCCCAGCAGCTCCTCAAAGCTTGCGCCGTTATCCGCGCCCGCCTTGGGCTTGAACTGCAAAAGCTCTGCCTGAACATTGTCTGCGGCGGCGTACACCTGCGAGTTGTCCCACAGGGCATAGGCTGAATACGCCCCGGCGACCACCAGGAACAGCACGACCACCGCGCTCACCAGAAAGTCGGCTGCCCTCAACGCTTTTCTCTGCCAGTTGATACAACCCACCTCCGGTTAAGCAAATTCAAATAAGTGGTTATTCGTTAGGTTTGTGCTGAGATAACCCCCCAGTCACGCTTCGCGTGCCAGCCCCCGCTAATAGGGGGGGCCCTTGGCATGGCGCAAAGCTTCACGGTTTTGCCAAGGCCGCCCCTACTAGGGGCGGTGGCATCCCGCAAGGGATGACGGTGGGGTTTAATTTACCGCGAGCAATTACTCCTCGTCGCGGCGGCGCTTGTTCAGCATCAGGGCCACACCACCAATGGCAACAATGGCCAGCATTGCAATGTAAGGAGCGTTGTCGAGGATAACGCCGGTGTCGATGACTACATTACCAGCACCAGCAGTATTGGTTACGGTCACAGTTGCAGTAGCCACCCTCACCTTGGTACCATTGTTGTTGCTATACTCAACATCATATTTAACTGCATTGTCACCAGAACCCACGGTCAGCTCACCATTAGTTTCGCCATTCTCAGAAACGGTATAGGTAACATCATAGGGAATATTGCCAATAGTATAATCTTCGCCATTGCTCAGATTAAAGGGTAAGGTTGCAGTATACTCAGTAGCAGCCTCAGAAGCCTTTTCAAATTTAACAGTAGAGATTACGCCATCCACACGCAGAGTTGCAGTAACAGGCTTTGCAGAAGAAAGGGTCACAGTAAAGGGGAACTTATATGCCTTATCGCCCATCGGACCCTTAACATCTTTATGAATGGTCAGTGCACCAGCCTGGAACTTATTATCGATGCTAGTGACTTTAGTACCCTTGCTCGTTCCCTCGTGAACAGTCACGCCAGTCTCAATACCGTTATCACCCTGTGTTGCATACACAGTCACGGTAAAGGTACGACCATCATTCTTAATACCTGCATTGGTTGCGCTTACTTCTTCCAGAATATAGGTAAACACACCAACACCGCTATACTTGGGCAGGCCAATCGTAAAGTTTGCAGTCCGTTCGCTGTCGCTCTCGTTTTCAAAACTCACAACACCCACAATGCCAGTTGCCTCACCAGTAACAGTTTTCAGATCAGGCACGATGTCATTATAAGAAACGCTCATCTGCTTACCAGACTTATCGGTCTGCTTCAGCTTGAAAGTCTCAGCAGGTGCGAAGGTATTAGCATTTTCAGCGCTATACTTTTTGGTAATGGTAAAAGTACCATTGCCATCGTTTGCAACAGGAGTGGTGGTGCCAACATCCGCAAACGCTGCGGTTGCGCCGACGGTGAGCATCATGGCGGCAGCCAGAACGCCCGCGAAGAATTTCTTCAGTTTCATTGTTATTCCTCCCTAGTAAGAAATAGTTCGTACTCCTGTGCCGCGGCCCAAACTCCGCGGTTCACAGGCAGGATGCCGGCAGCTTCTTCCGGCCTCCGTGGTATTACAAACTGCGTCGCCGCAGTAGTGTAATTACTTTTGCTTGCACATCCTCCAGCGGAACCGGGCCAAAGTCCCGGCTGTCCTCAGATTGTGTGCGGTAATCGCCCAGCACAAAAAAGCAGCCTTCCGGCACCGTGTAGGGGTACTCCAGCGCGTCTTTTGCGTAGGTGGGGTAGAGGATCTCGCCGCTCTGCACCGCGCCGTTCACCACAAGGGTGCCGCTGTCGTCCAAAGCCACAAGGTCGCCCTCGCGCCCAAGGATGCGGCCCACCCGGAGCTTGCCGCCCTGGGTGTAGACCACAACGTCGTTTTTTGCGTAGGTTTTTTGCAGGCGGTAGCAGACGAGCAGGTCGCCATCCTTTACCGCGGGGAACATGCTGCTGCCTTTGGCCTGCGTGAGCAGGAACACCTGCGTGAACAGCACCCACGCGCACAGCAGGATCACCACAACGCGGCCCAGCAGGCTGATAAAATCCTGCCGGTTCTCAGCGTCCAGCCTGCGGCGGCGCACCGCCTTTGCCCCCTGCTTCAGGGCTTCATTGTCCAGCGGGTGCATCGGAATGCGCCTCCTTTTGGGGGTCAAACCTCTCAGTCTCGCTTCGCTCGCCAGCGTCCGGGCTAAACCTCTCAGTCACGGGCTTCGCCGTGACAGCGTCCGGGTTGCGGCTCCCAGCGTCCGGGTTAAACCTCTCAGTCACGGGCTTCGCCGTGACAGCTCCCCTAGTAGGGGAGCCCTTGGCAAAACTGTCAACTTTGGTGGGAGCCAGGTTCACGTCCTCGGGTTCACCGGTGCCGGATGCTTCCGGCTGCGCAGCACCTGTCTTGCCTCCCCTACTAGGAGAGGTGGCAAAGCCGTCAGGCTTTGACGGAGAGGTTTCCAGCAGCACATTGTACCTTGTGCGCTCGGCGCGGATGGCGGCTTCGTACAGGGCGTAAAGCTCTTCCAGCTTCTTCCACATTGCCGCTTCGTCCACGCCGCCCAGCAGGTTCTTGCGGAATTTCACCGTCCGGAACCACTGGATGATCGCTTCCTGCTCCGGGCTGATACAGCTTTCCTCTGCACCGGCCAGCCGCTGGGGCGCTTTCTTCTTCGCCATGCGGTCAGCCCCCTTTAGTCATCTTCCTTACGGTGCTTGCGCAGCATCAACAGGGCAACGCCGCCAGCCACCACAGCAAGGATGACGATGTAAGGCAGGGTGTCGAGGAGGACACCAAGGTCAGGTTGCAGGGTGCAATTATTGGTAAAGGCAATCGTCTTAGCGTCCGTACCAATCGTCACACTTGCTTCTCGCCTATTCTCAGGTGTTCCGGAATCAACCACATAGCTGGTCTCGTACTTTTCGCCTGAATAATTATCCTCTACAACCTTGTATTGGCCGCTCGGTAGATTCTTGAAGATAATCGAAGCTCCGTCTTTCAGCGTAAACTGACCATTACCTTTCCATTCAACCTTTGCACGATCTGCTTCACTAATCTCAATATTGGTATCAGTGATATTTGCCGCTGTGCCATCAGCTTTGGTAATTGTAAAGGTAAAGGCTTTGTTGGTGTCGCCAAGTTTGCCGGTAACGGTTTTGGAGACGGTCAGGTTTGCAGAAGCAGGCACATACTTTGCGTAGAAAGTTGTATCTTCTTTAATGGTATCTTCATCAAAATCAAACTTGCTACCTTCCGTGCAGTCCTGATTTGTATACCAACCATCAAAGGTGTAAACTGTACCATCTGGGGTTGTTTTAGTTTTCGGGCAGGTTGCTTCAGTCTGACCTTCACCAATAACATCCGGGCGGGCAATCGCTTTCAGCGAAATCGAAGTACTCCCTTCTGGGACAGTAAATGCTCCGCCATAATCACGCACTAGAGCAAAGGTATCTTTACCCACATCCTGAACCATAAACTTGACGTTGATGTGCGTTGTATCATGGAGCACTATCAAACCATCCAGATGGTACGTCATTTTTTTATCACTGACCGACGAAATCGGAGATTTATATATGCCCTTCGTGTATGTGGGTTTATAGTTCTCTTCACCCGTCCAGTCTCCATCCTCGCCGTTTTTGCCAGTATTGGCTCCACCCGCAGCAACGACCTCGTACCATTCAATTGTGTACGTGCCTACAGTATTCGCTTTCGTTGGATCCTTCTCAATTTCCTTTTGGATTTCTTTCGGGAGTGATTCGTAATAGTAGTCCTTGTATTTGCCATCCTGTTTAATCGGAATCACAGGAAACTGTCCAGAATCAACTATAATTTCAGTTCCCAACTTCGTAGCAATAACGGCCGTGTCATAAATTGAGGTACGTTTATTGTATTTACTCGGAGCATCTACATTTGAAATCGTACCAACGGCCATGCCGTTCCACGCTTTATTTTCAGCTTTATTACCATAGTAATCACCCGAATAGCCCAAAACCTGCGTGTAAACATAAAGATTGTAAGAAGATGTCGTTGTAGTGTTCACAACCTCAATATCATCCAGTGTATCACCACTAGTTAGCTTATCCTTAGCTTTACCATAGCGATGCTTAATCTGCACATGGCCTGCCGTGGTAAGCTTTAGCTTCACGGTTTTATAGTTATCGCCCCATCCCTCAACTGAACCAACAAACTCAGCTGTACCTTTTGTAACTATCCATTTATGATAATAACTACTCTTTCCGTTATTGGAATGCAGTGTAATCGTTGCACCAACCGGAACTTTTGTATCACCCTGAATGCTACTGATCGTAGCAATTCCATCATTCACATTCGGGTACTCAACGCCATCAATCTCAATGCTGACGATCTCAATGCCGTCATCATCGAACTCTTCACTTCCCTGATCCGGGTATTCCAGCGCAATCACAAAGGGGCTGAAGCTGGAGGTTTCAAAGATCAGGGTGCCATTCTGATAAGAAAGGACATCCAGTGTCTCTACGGTGCCGTCGTCTTTCTGGTGGAGCACCTTCAGCGTGCTGGCAGTTGCACCTTCCATTTCCGGCAGGGCATCCAGACCGGAGACGGTAACGGTGGCCTTTTCACCCTTGGCAGGCTGCACCGTTTTGCCCTTGGCGTTCTTGGGGGAGATCTTCAGACCCAGAATGGGCATCATTTCCCCAAAGCTGTCCTCGTGGCTCTTATAGAAGCTCTCCATATCATCATCACCCATGTGGATGACGCTGAGGCTATGGGCGGCAGAGGGCAGATTTTTCACCTCCACCGGCAGGGTTGTGGTTTTCGGGTTACCTTCCTCGTCCTCGTAGGAAGCAGAGGCCTTGGCAGTCAGATCCACAGGCACGGGGTTCTTGTCCACCAGATCCTCGTGATCCACGTCCTCTTCCTCATCGGAACCCACGGTACCGTCCTTCCATGCGGCGTAGACGTTCACGGTGGTGGTCTTGTCGTCCAGAATGTTGCTGGTGGGGTCGGTGAGGTTCAGGCGCACCCGGTTGCCAAACTCGTCCAGCGTGTACCAGTAGTCAAACTGCCGCAGTTCGCCCTTGGGGTCCCGGTTGGAGGAGGGGTTCTCGATGTAGCTGCTGTAATCCGCAATGGTCTCTGCCCGGGGCACAGCCTGAATGAAGTACAGGTTCCACAGAACCTCACCGTTCCGGGCCAGATACTCGCTCTCCGTCATATTGTTGATCTGTGCCTGAGCAGTAATGTCCTGCAGGTCAAGGGTGTTCAGCTCCCTCAGCCAGAAGCGGTAGACCACCATGTCCTGCAGCTTTTTGATCTCGTCGCCGGAAACGACCACTTTGTCATCAGGCTTTTCCACCACGTCGTCCTCGCCGGACCACTGGGTCTCGGTGCTGGAGCTGGAGTCAGTGCTGGTGCCGTAGTCAATAACGGTGCCCCACTCCGAATCCGTAACGGTGGGGCCGCCGTCGAGGTTGTCCTCGCCGCCCTCTACGGGCCGGGAGGCAACTTCGTCCTCGCCAAAACCGGCAGCTTCGCCGCCGTCTACAGGCCGGGCGGCTTCCTCCTCGCCGAAACCGGCAGCTTCCTCCTCGCTGGTTCCGGGGAGTTCTTTCTCAACCTGAAGATCGCTCAGACCCTCCGTTGCAAACACCGGCACAAGGCAGGTGCAGATGACCGCAAGCGCCAGACAAAGCGCAAAAACGCGCTTCACCAGCCTATCTTTTTTTTCGTGATGATTTTTCCGCACAGTGGAGCCCTCCCTGCATCATAGTATTTTTGGCAAAACCGGAGGAAAAGATATTCAACTTTTGTCGTTTTTCTTTCCCTTGGCAGGTTATTTTTACCAGACACATCATTATTGTAATTATAGCATGTATATCCAGTATTTTCAATAGTGAAATTTTATTTTTCCTTCCCCTTCTCAGACAAAATATTCTGCGATATACAGCACGTTATGAACCGCCGTAATATCATTGCGGGGAGTAGAACAGTCCGACTTATCCGCACGCCCGCCGCATTGATATATCGCGCAGTTTTGTGTTGTATCTTCGCAGTTTCACTCTCTATAATACATGAAACGCAGATTCCTTTCACTTTTTTTCGGGATTTTTTGAAAAAAGTTTTCGGGGGAGATGGAAAACCCCACCGTCATTGCTTCGCAATGCCACCTGTCCGGGTTGCGGCACCCAGCGTCCACATCGTGCAAAGCACTCGTGTCCTGCTGGCCGCTGCCCCAACAACTCCTCCCTGTTTCCGCCACTGGCGGCGGTCGTCGTTGTTGCCTACTAGGGGCGGCCTTGGCAAAGAGGTCAGGCTTTGCGAAATGCCAAGGGCCCCCCTACTAGCGGGGGCTGTCGCCGCAAGGCGACTGGGGGGTTCAGCCCAAGCAACTGCTGCCGGTGAACCCCACCGTCATCCCTTCGGGATGCCACCGCCCCTAATAGGGGCGGCCTTGGCAAAGAGGTCAGGCTTTGCGAAATGCCAAGGCCCCCCCTACTAGCGGGGGCTGTCGCCGCAGGTGACTGGGGGGTTGCCCCCAGCAGCCGCTCCCGGGGCTTCGCCCCATCAAAAAAGCGCCCCCATCACTCAAAGGAGCAATGGGGGCGCTTTACCATATTACAATGGGTTCCGCTTATTCAGCCTTGGGGGCCTCGGGAGCCTTTGCTTCCTCAGCCTTTGCGGCGGGCTCTGCCGGAGCGGCAGGAGCGGCAGCGGGCTTCGGAGCCTGCTTCACCACGGGCTTGGGGGGATTCGGATCGTCCTTCAGCGGGAAGAGGATGATGTGCTTGGGGCACTTCTGGGCGCACATGCCGCAGCCCTTGCACTTGTCGTAGTCGATGCGGGCCACGCCGTCCACAACGTGGATGGCATCAAACTTACAGGTGCGCTCGCACATACCGCAGGCAATGCAGGAAGTGGTGCAGGCCTTCATGGCAACGGGGCCCTTATCCTGATTGGAGCACATGACCACGGGCTTGCGGGGGCCGCCTGCGTCGATCATAATGACGTGCTTGGGGCAGATGTTGGCGCAGGCACCACAGCCGGTGCACTTGTCCTTGTCCACCTTGGCCACGCCGTCCACAATGTGGATGGCATCGAACTTACACACCTTGGTGCAGTCGCCCAGGCCGATGCAGGCAAAGGTACAGGTCTTGGGGCCGCCGTACAGGGTGGCAGCAGCGGCACAGGTCTGGATGCCCTTGTACTCGTAGCTGGGCTTGCAGTGCTCGGAGTTGCCCTGGCACTGGACCACAGCCTTCTTCTCCACAGCGCTTGCCTCGCCGCCCATGATCTTGGCAATGGCGGCAGCAGCCTTGGGGCCGCCGGGGGCGCACTTGTCGCAGGGAACGCCGTCCATAACAACGGCCTTTGCGTAGTCGGCACAGCCGGCGTAGCCGCAGCCGCCGCAGTTTGCACCGGCCAGGCAGGCAGAAACTTCTTCAATACGGGGGTCTTCCTCAACCGCCATGAACTTTGCGGCCAGCACCAGAACAACGGCACCGATCGCGCCCACGATGGTACAGAGGATCACAGCAGATACAATATTCATAATCCTGTTCCTCCCTTACAGCGTCACGTTGAACAGGTTTTCGACGAGGCCGCCGAAGCCCATAAAGGACAGGCTGGTGATGGCTGCTGCGATCAGGGTGATGGGCAGGCCCTTGAAGGGTGCCGGGGGATCGCAGGCTTCCACACGCTTGCGCACGCCGCTGAACATGACCATGGCCAGCATAAAGCCGACACCTGCACCCACGGCACAGACCAGAGCCTCAATGTAGGCAGCGGCAAAGCCAAGGGTAGCAACGTCTGCGCCGTAGTCGTCCACGACCAGAATGGTCACGGCCAGCACGCAGCAGTTGGTGGTGATCAGGGGCAGGTAAACGCCCAGAGAATTGTACAGTGCAACAACATACTTCTTCAGGAAGATCTCGATGAACTGCACCAGCACTGCAATGACCAGGATGAACACGATGGTCTGCAGGTAGCCCAGGTCAGCGGGGTTCAAAATGAAGATCTGGATGGGGAAGGTGACAGCCGTTGCCACCAGCATAACAAAGATAACAGCGCCGGACATACCAATGGAGGAATCCAGCTTCTTGGAAACGCCCAGGAACGGGCAGATACCGTAGAACTTCACCAGCACGTAGTTGTTCACCAGGATCATGCTGAAGAAGATCGCAGCAAGTTTGACTAACATCTTATTCTGCCTCCTTCTTCAGGTTGTCGAGGTCGCAGCAGCTCTTGCGCTCGATGCGGGCATCCAGCTTGCCTTCCAGCCAGACGCAGCCGGCCATCAGCACGCCGTAGCAGAAGAATGCGCCGGGAGCCTGGGTCATAATGCTCATCTTGGCCATGCTCTCGGGCAGGACCTGGAAGCCCAGCCAGGTGCCGCTGCCCAGGATCTCACGGATGGAGGCCATCAGCACCACGGTGAGGGTGTAGCCGATGCCCATGCCGATGCCGTCCAGTGCGGAATCCACCACATTGTTCTTGCAGGCAAACATCTCGGCACGGCCCAGAATGATGCAGTTGACAACGATCAGGGGCAGGAACACGCCCAGTGCGGTGTACAGGCTGTCCATGTAGGCGTGCATCACCATCTGAACGATGGTCACGAAGCCTGCAATGATGACGATGTAGCAGGGCAGATGGACTTTAGCGGGGATCACGTTGCGCAGCAGCGAGATCAGGATGTTGGAGCACACCAGCACGAAGGTGAAGGCTGCGCCCATGCCCAGCGCGCTGGAAACTGCCGTGGTAACAGCCAGGCAGGAGCAGGTGCCCAGAACCAGACGCAGAACGGGGTTTTCTTTGATGATGCCGTTGGTAAGGATGCTTACCTTGGACTTGTTTTCGCTTGCCATTTCTTACCAACCTCCTTTATGCCAACTCGTTGTAGCAGTTGATGCAATCGTTGATGGCGGCAAACAGAGCCTTAGAGGAAATGGTTGCGCCGCTGTATGCGTCGTAGCCCTGGCCCAGGGTGATGTTCTGGGTGCCATCCATGCCATCGAACTGAGCAAGGAAGCTGTCGGTGGCAACGTTGCTGCCGATGCCCTTGGTCTGGGTAGAAGCGTCCACCCAGATGCCGGTGACAGTGCCGTTGGTGTCGAAGCCGATGATGACGGACAGGATGCCGCCGTCAAAGCCCTTTTCCTCAGCCTTGATGGCCAGGGAGCCGTCGGTGGCCTTTACAGCACCGGTAATGTTCTCGGTGGTGTAGTCGGTCACTTCCTCCAGATCGGAGGCGCTGGAAACGGTGGGCATCACGTCCACATAGGCAGCCAGCGTTGCGGCCTTCTGGTTTTCCTCAATGATGGGAGCCGTAAAGGAGTTGACCATGGCCAGCAGCAGGCTGACGATCAGTGCGATCACGCTCAGCACAACAACAGGCTTTACAGTGGTCTCCCAGGAAGAATTCTTATTCATTTGCCAGCACCCTCCTTTGCTTTCTTTGCAGGCTTAACATAGCCGTAAGGAGTCTGACGGGTCCAATCGTTGATAAAGGGGACCCACAGGTTCATAAACAGCAGCGCGAAGGAAACGCCCTCGGCGTAGCTGCCCCACTGACGGATGGCGAAGGTGACGATGCCCAGGCACAGGCCGTAGATCAGCTTGCCCTTCAGGGTAAAGGGGCTGGTGACGTAGTCCGTTGCCATGAACACAGCACCGAACATCAGGCCGCCGGACAGGATGCCGACCAGTGCGCCGTGCAGGCTGCCGGTGGAGATCAGGTAGAAGATAAACATGCTGCCGATGTAAGAAGCGGGGATGGCGATGCTGATGGTCTTGGTGGCCACCATATAAATCAGGCCCAGCAGGATGGCCAGAGCGCAGGTCTCGCCCAGAACACCGCCGTGCACGCCCATGAACAGATCCAGCAGGCTCAGCTTGCTGGTGTCAGCCACAGCCAGCGGGGTAGCGCTGGACAGCTGGTCAACCGCTGCATCGGGGAACACCCAATTGTTCATGGAACCGGCAAAGCTGACGAACAGCACGATACGGCCGACCAGTGCAGGGTTTGCAAAGTTCATGCCAATGCCGCCGAACAGCTGCTTGACCACGATGATGGCAACCAGGTCGCCGATGATGAGCTGGCCGATGGGCATGCCCACGGGCACGTTCATGGCCAGAATGATGCCGGTGACCACAGCGGACAGGTCGCTGATGGGGTTTGCCTTCTTCAGCAGCTTGCAGTACAGCCACTCAAAGGCCACACATGCCACAACGGACACTGCGGTGACCAGCAGGGCACGCGCGCCAAAGATGATTGCAGAGGCCACCACACAGGGGCACAGGGCAACGATCACGTTGGCCATCAGGCTCTGGGTCGTTTCCTCACTGCGCAGGTGCGGGGAGGCCGAAACAATAAGCTTCGTATCCATTACTTATTGCCTC
>ENA-UALR01000832-UALR01000832.1-human-gut-metagenome-genome-assembly--contig:-NODE-832-length-14382-cov-3.806868_pt1 | contig 14382 bp, 11 predicted proteins | sample MGYA00243702_ERZ654472 | MGnify/ENA primary metagenome ERZ654472 (study PRJEB26926, sample SAMN06164398) | human gut metagenome | biome: ENVO:00009003; feature: ENVO:2100002; material: ENVO:00002003...
CCTTCAGGATGAGCATCGACTTCACAGATCCCGCCTACTGCCGCGTCGAGGGGCACACGCTCGTGCTTCTGGCTGAAAGCGCCGTCCAACAAAACAGAATCAGACAGCTCACCCCCAGACTGGCCGCCGCCGCAGCAGCGGCGGGTCTTCCCGTCACCGCCGTCGACGCCCGCATCATTCCGAAGCGCCCCGCACCCCAGGCGGGCGTTCCTATTCCGCGGATCGAGCGCGCGCCGTCCGCAGTGGGTGCCGCCGCCATCTCGGGCATTCTTGACGACATCGAGGATCCCGCCCTCAAGGCCACGATGGAAAGACTTCGCAACGTGATCAAGCCCGGCGAGGAAAACCGCCGGCGTCTTCTCGAGGAGCGTCTCGGCAGGGAATCGATCGACCTGAGCACCGAGCGCATGCGCCTCACGACGCTCGTAGCGGACCTGACGCACGGCATCAACGCCGCGATCATCCCCACCGAGGAGGAGGCCAGAGACTATCCGAGACTTGAGGCCGAGCGCGAGCGAAAGCTTGAGCTTCTGGCCGAACAGAAGGACCGCAGGCTTGTCGCCGTGCACAGGCTCGAGCGAATCGACGCCAGACTCGACGCCATCAACCGCGCGCTTGAGCTTCTGCCCTCGGACGCGCAGGCCGCCGAGGCCGCTCTCGTCGCACCCGAAGACGAGGAAGCCCCTCAGGCGCCGCCCGCCGCACCGCGCGTTTCCGCCGCTGCAGCGGCCGCCATCGCGTCGCTCGCGCGCGAAACGCCGTCCCCGCGCATGCGCAAGGCCCTGATGAGCCACATTCCAACCCTCGCTCCCGATGAGGCCCACTACCCCGAGGCCCTTCACGCCGACATCCGCAGAGAGGCCGAACGCCTTTCCATGCTGGAGAATCCGACGCCTGAAAACACGAAGCGCCTTGCGCAGCTTCTGGAAGCCGCCAAGGCGCTGTCGGAGCGTCCGCAGGACGCGCGTGCGATTGCAGAGGGACTTTACGGTCTGACCTGATCGGTCTTCTGCGTCCAGAAGTCGACGGGACAGTCCTCGGCCTTGTCGAACGTCGCCCACTCCCAGGCCGTCTCGTCTGCAAGAAGAGCGCGCAGGAGCTGGTTGTTGAGGCCGTGACCCGACTTGTGCGCAACGTAATGCGCCAGAAGCGGATGACCAAGCACGTAGAGGTCGCCCATTGCGTCCAGAATCTTGTGCTTGACGAACTCGTCGTTCTCGCGCAGGCCGCCCGGATTGAGAATGCGGAACTCGTCCATCACGATGGCGTTCTCGAGCGAACCGCCCTGAGCGAGCCCCATGCGGCGAAGCATCTCCACGTCCTGCACGAAACCGAACGTGCGGGCGCGAGAGACCGCCTGCTCGTACGTGACGCGCGAGAAGTCGACGTCCGCCTTCTGCTCCGTGCGGTCGATCGCAGGATGACCGAAGGCGATGGTGAACGTGAGACGAAAGCCCTCGTGCGGCTCAAGCCTTGCGAGCTTGTCGCCCTCGCGAACCTCGACGGGCTTGAGCACCCGCACGAAGCGCTTGGGCGCGTCCTGCTCGACGATGCCCGCCTGGTGAAGCAGGAAGACGAAGCTCGCCCCCGAGCCATCCATGATCGGAATCTCGGCGGAGTCAACCTCGATGATCACATTGTCGATGCCGAGACCGTTGAAGGCGCTCATCAGATGCTCTATGGTCGCCACGGCGGCCTTGCCGACGTTGACCGTCGTGGCCATGCGCGTGTCGTTCACGTTGAGGGGATGAGCGGGAATCTCGACGGCGGGACGAATGTCCACGCGCCTGTAGAGAATGCCCGTGTCGGGTTCCGCGGGGCGAAGCACGAGGTGCACCTTGCGGCCGCTGTGAAGCCCGATCCCGACGGTCTCGACGGACTGCCTGAGCGTGCGCTGCTTGAACATGAGTGATCTCCGTACGAAAACCGGCGCTTGACGCGCCGGCTTCCTTCTGGGTCCCCGAACGGGCCGTGCCCGACGGAGCGGCTTACTTCAGATAGGTCGGAATGACGAACTTGGACACGTCAACCGCGGCATCCCCCTGCTGAGCGGCGGATTCGGGCGCAGGGGCCTCCAGCGTCTGGCCGAAGACCGGGGTCTGAAGGCCAGCGGGGGCTTCGGACGAGGCGTTGAAGACTGCGGGAGCCTGAACGCCCGAGCCGGGTTCGTTCGCATCGAGCGGACGGTCGAGGCCGGTCGCCACGAGGGTCACGCGGATCTCGTCGCCCATCTCCTCGGAGATGGCGGAGCCGAAGATCACGATGGCGCTCTTGTGGACGAAGGTGTTGAGCACCGCCATGGCCTCCTTGATTTCGGCAAGCGTGACCGACTCGTTGCCCGTGAAGTAGGCGAGCAGGCCGCGGGCGCCCTGGAGGTTCGCACCTTCGAGAAGCGGACAGGCGATGGCCTTTTCCGCAGCCACGCGGGCGCGGTCCGGACCGGAGGCGGACGCCAGACCGATGATGGCCGTGCCGCGTTCGCTCATGACCGTCTTCAGGTCCTCGAAGTCGACGTTGATGGTGCCAGGCGTGTGGATGATTTCCGCAATGCCCACGCATGCCTTGTAGAGCACTTCGTTGCTCATTTCAAAGCATTCCTTCATCGTGGCGTTCGGGGGGCATTCGCTCTCGAGCTTCTCGTTGAGAATCACGATCATCGAGTCGACCTTGTCCTTGAGGTTCTCGATGCCCTTTTCCGCGCAACGCATGCGACGGCCGCCTTCGAAGCTGAAGGGCTTCGTGACGACGGCAACCGTGAGGATGCCCATTTCCTTGGCGATCTCGGCGATGACGGGAGCAGCGCCCGTTCCCGTGCCGCCGCCCATGCCAGCGGTGATGAAGAGCAGATGCGCGCCGCGGATGGCCTCGGCCACCTGCTCGCGCTTTTCCTGAGCTGCGGCCGCGCCGACTTCAGGCCTGGCACCAGCGCCGAGGCCCGTGGAGCCGAGCTGGATGTTCACGTGCGCACGCGAACGAGACAGGGCCTGATGGTCCGTGTTCGCGGCGATAAATTCGATGCCCTTCGCACCATGCGTGATCATGTGCTCGACGGCATTGCCACCGCCGCCGCCCACGCCGATCACCTTGATGACGGTGTTCAGAGGATCAAGTTCCTGCAGGATCTCAAAAGGCATTTTCTACCCCAAAATGTCGAATTTTTTAATTATGGCGGACTTTTGGCTTTTCTGCTTGCCGGAGCCGCCTCGAACAGCTTCGGCAGGCGGGCTCAGTAGTCCCCGAAAAACACGGTTCTTATCCTTCCCGAAAGGTTCAGGAGAGACGGCGTTCTGTAGCTTCGGCTGTCGCCTGCGGCCCTCGTCTTGTCGGCCGCCATCAACAGGCCTGCGGCAACGCTGGCGTTCGGCCTCATGGAGAGAGCATTCTTCTCATCAAAGCAGAGCGGCGCACCAATGCGCACGGGAACTCCAAACACGTCTCGCGCAACTTCGTCGATGGCGCGAAGGTTCGCGCCTCCGCCCGTGATGATCACGGCATGGACCTTGTCGAGATGGCCCGCCTTCTCGATGACGTCGCGATAGATGCGGAAGAACTCCTTCGCGCGCTCGTACAGGGTCTGCACGATCAGGCTTCGCGAGCAGAGCGGCGTGCCGCGCACATCCTCCAGCGAGGGGCGGACGCTTTCGCCCGGCAGCACGCCGTCCATGCTGCAGCTTCCGAAGCGGATCTTGAGCTCTTCGGCTTGGTCGAGCGACACGCCGAAGATCGTGCTCAGGTCGCGCGTGAAGAATTCCGACCCGAAGGGACGGACGGCCGTCAGAAGCGTCCTGTGCTCGTACACCAGCGTCATCGACGTCGTCTCTGCCCCCATGTCGAGGACGAGCGTGCCGTTGTAGCGGTCGCTTTCCGTACTCACCGCAAGCGCGGCGGCGATCGGATGAGGCTCATATCCCGCAAGTTCGATGCCGGAACGCAGCAAGCTGCGCTTCATGTTCTCGGCGTTCTTCACGGAGCCGTAAACGGCATGATAGTAGGCCGTCACCTTGTCGCCCACCAGACCGACCGGCGTCTGCGAAAACGTATCGCCGCACGAATAGCCCTGCGGGATCATCTTGATGAGCTGCTTGCCCTGACGCAGGCTGTGCTCGCGCGCATTGTTTTCCGCCGCCTCGACGTCCGCGGGCTTCACCTCATTGCCTCGCACGACGGCCGTGCCCAGGCAGTTCTCGCTCGTGAGCGAGGAGCCGCCGATGGCGACCCAAGCATTCGAAAGCTCGGGAAGATTGCCTGCGGAGCGCGCCTCGCGCACCGCCGCCTTGATGTCGTCGACGGCGGCATTGAGATCCGTCACGATGCCGTTTCGAACGCCGTGCGAATCCCTGAAGCTGTAGCCGCAGATGCGGTAGAGCCCCTCGCCCTTGGGCGACGGGAGCGCAACGACGCACAGCACCTTGTGGGAGCCGATGTCGAGACCGACAAGATAATCATTCGGGTTGTTCATCGTGCTGTGCGCTCCCAGGCTCTTCGTCCGGGACATCCGTATCCGTTCTCTGTTCGGCTTCCCGCAGTTTTCGAATGGCTTCGCGGTCGGGAAGCGTGGCCGCAAACGCCCTGTCATAGCGCAGGTCGATGGAGGCGGGCGGTCCGTCCATCAGCTCGACGACCCTCGGGTAGGCCGCCGCCAGATCGGCAACCTTCGCCACGATGTTCGTGCCTGCGTCCTCCCTGCCGAGTTCCACGCGCGTTGCGGGAATGTCGCCCGAAGCCATCACGAGGCTCCAGCCGCCGCGATCGCTGCAGGCGACGTCCGTCACCGTCGCGCCGATGGAGCTCAACGCGCGGGAGAACTCCCTGTAGTATCGGGCGATCTGAGCGGTCTGTCCTGCAGGACCGTAGAAGTTGGGCAGCGGATCGGACGGGTTGTCGCGCTCGTCGGGATTGGCGGAAAAGAGCACGCCGTCTGGATCGACAAGACGACCGTCCTCATAGACCGCGAAGGCGCTGTAGGTTTCGACGGCAATGCGAAGGCCGTCGGGCCAGACTCTCCTCACCACGGCACGCTTCACCCAAGGCACCGTCTCGGCCGCCCTGCGGACCTCGTCGAGATCCTCGGTGAAGAAGTTGCCCCGAATGACGGGCTCCACCGCCTGCTTCACGCGCTCGACGGGCACGCGCGCAACATCCCCCTCGACCTCCAGAGTCGAGAAGTCGAAGACGGGCAGATGCATCACCGCATCGGCCGCACGGCCTGCGCCAAGCACAACGACGGCCGCCGCAGCCAGACCGCAGACCGTCTTCGTCCAGAAGCGCAGGCTTGCGCGGCGGGCCTCCTCCTGCGCACGCGCCAGAGCACGCCGCTCGATCGCCTCTTCAGGCGTGACGGCCTCCGCGGGGTTTTCGGGACTCTCAGCCTTCATCCTGCGAAACTCCGTCTGTCATCCGCTCCCGCGCTCAGTCGCAGCGGGCGAGCGACAGAACCTTGAGGCACAGGTCGGCATAATCCATGCCGACCGCACGGGCCGCCATCGGCACGAGCGAATGAGGCGTCATGCCGGGCGACGTATTGATCTCGAGCAGCGCGAAGGAGCCGTCGGCGCGCTGCAGCGCGTCGATGCGGGACCAGCCGCGTGCGCCTACGGCGGCAAACGCACGTTCGCAGAGCGAGCCGAGCGTCGCGGCCGCTTCGTCTTCGAGCTTCGCGGGGCAGTCGTAGTGCACTGCGTCGCCGAAGTACTTGTTGTTGAAGTCGTAGTCGCCTTCAGGAGCGCGGATCTCAATCACGGGAAGCGCACGACCGTCAAGCACGGCGACCGTGAACTCCCTGCCGTGGATGTACTCCTCGACAAGCACCTCGTCGCCGCGGACGCCCGCAGCGTCCTCAAGCGCCTTTCTGAGGGCGGCGACGGTCGGCTCGGCGAGCTTGGTGACGCCGATCGAGGAACCGTCGTGAGCGGGCTTGACCACGAGACCCGTCGCGCCGAGACACGCAATGGCCTCTTCAAGCACGGCGTCGTCCGCCTTCGGATCAATCATGACGCCCTCGGGCACGGGAATGCCCGCACTGCGCCACACGCGCTTCGTCAGATCCTTGTCGATGGCCATGGCGCTCGCCGTAACGCCCGGCCCCGTATACGGGATGCCGAGATAGTTGAGCACGCCCTGAATGGTGCCGTCCTCGCCGAGACGGCCGTGCAGCGCGATGAACGCGCGGTCGAAGCCACCCTTTTCAAGCGTCTCAAGGCTGTCCGTCTTCGGGTCGAACTTGAGGACGTCAACGCCCTTCGACACGAGCGCCTTGTGGACGCCTTCGCCGGACATCAGAGAGACCTCGCGCTCGGAGGAAACGCCGCCCATCAGCAGCACGACACGACCTAAGTTTTCCATCTTCACTAATCCTTTCCGTTCAATTCATTCGATTCAATTCAATTCAAAGTTCCCGCGTCACTTCGCGCCGTCGGCGATCGCAGGCGCGACCCTACCGATGGAGCCTGCGCCCATGGTGATGACGACGTCGCCGTCGCGCACCATGCCCGCGATCGCATCGGCCACGCCCTCGACGGGCACGACGACGGGTCGGTGGAAGCCCTTGGCGGCAATGGCTGCGGCAAGATGCTCGCTGTCCGCACCTTCGATCAGAGCTTCGCCCGCAGGGTAGACCTCGGCGAGCACGAGCCCGTCGATGTCCTCGAGCACGTCGACGAACTGCTCGAAGCAGTCGCGGGTGCGCGTGTAGCGATGCGGCTGGAAAGCGACGATGACGCGCTTTTCGGGCCAGACGCCGCGCACGGCGGCAAGCGTCGCCGCCATTTCATGGGGATGATGACCGTAGTCGTCGATGAGCTTGTAGTGGCCCGTCACACTTCCGTCGGCGGCACGCACGGGAATGTCGCCGTATTGCGTGAAGCGGCGGCCCACGCCGCGGAATTCCGAGAGGCCACGAACAATGGCCTCGTCGGAGACGCCCACCACGGTGGCGATCGCCACGGCGGCCAGAGCATTCCTCACGTTGTGGATGCCTGGCAGGTTGAGTACGACGGGAAGCGGCGGATGATCGGGCCTCAGGATCGTGAAGGCCATCTGCGTGCCGACGGCGCGCACGTCGATCGCGCGCACCTGAGCGTCGGCCGACAGACCGTAGAGAATCACGGGCTTGGTCACGCGCGGACGAATCTCGAGCACATGCTCGTCATCGGCGCAGAGCACGGCCACGCCGTAAAACGGGAGCCTCTCGAGGAAGTCGACGAAGGCGGACTTCAGGTTCTCGAAGCTGTGGCCGTACGTGTCCATGTGATCTTCGTCGATGTTGGTGACGGCGGAAATCACGGGTGTGAGGTTGAGGAATGACGCGTCCGACTCATCCGCCTCGGCGACGAGGAATTCGCCCGTGCCGAGCCTGGCGTTCGCACCCGCGCTGTTGAGACGGCCGCCGATCACGAAGGTCGGATCAAGATCGCCTGCGGCGAGCAGCGACGCAGTGAGCGACGTGGTCGTAGTCTTTCCGTGGGCGCCCGCAATTGCGATTCCGCGGCGAAGACGCATCAGTTCGGCGAGCATCACGGCGCGCGGCACGACGGGAATGCCGAGCTCGCGGGCGGCGACGACCTCCGGGTTGTCCTCATGCACCGCCGACGAAATCACCACGGCGTCCGCGCCGCGGATGTGCTTTTTGTCGTGGCCACAGAAGACGCGCGCACCGAGCGACTGCAGGCGCTCGGTGACGGCGCTCTTCGAGAGGTCCGAGCCGCTCACGACGTAGCCGAGATTGAGCATCACCTCTGCGATGCCGCTCATGCCCGCACCGCCGATGCCGACGAAATGCAGATGGTTGACCAAAAACTTCACGCTTGAATCTCCTCAGAGGGCGGGAAAGGGATCCCGCCCGTCAATCCTTTACTTGGCGTCCTGCGCTCCCGTCCTGCGGGCGACGGTTTCGACGATGAGGTTCGCCACGGCCTCGGCGGCCTGCGGACGCGCCGTCGCACGGGCGTTCTTCGCAAGCTCAAGCAGATGGTCGCGGGTGAGCCCCGAGATGAGTTCGGCCATGCGCTCGACCGTAAACTCGGGCTGCGGCACCATGATCGCGGCATGACGCTCGACCATGTACTTCGCGTTGCCCGTCTGATGCGCCGTCGTCTTGGCGACGAACGGAACGAGAATGCTCGCCACGCCCGCCGCGCAAAGCTCGGAGACGCTCGTCGCGCCCGCGCGGCAGATCACCACGTCGCAGTCCTCGTATCGGGCCGCCATGTCGTTGATGAAGGGAACGACCTCGGCCTTGACGCCGAGCTTTTCATAGGCCTCGCGCACGGGCGCGTCGCGGTCCTTGCCCGTCTGATGAACGATGATCGGACGCTGCTCCTGCGGAATGGCCGCAAAGACGGCGGGCATGTTGTCGTTGAAGACCTGGGCGCCGAGGCTGCCGCCGAAGATGAAGACGCGCAGCGGCCCCGTGCGGTTCGCCATGCGGTCCTGCGGGGGTGAGACGGCGACAATCTCCTCACGAACGGGGTTGCCCGTCGTGCGGCCCTTTTCCTTCGCAAACGTCCTCGCGCCGCCGGCAAAGCCGCAGGCGAGCGCGTCGCAGAAGGGAAGCAGCGTATTGGTGGACATCAGCAGGTCCGCATCGCAGTTCATCATCACGAGCGGAAGCTTCCTGCGGTGAGCGGCAAAGCCGAACGGCACGGCGACGTAGCCGCCCGTCGAGAAGACGGCGTCGGGCTTTAGCTCAATGAGAAGCTTCATCGACGCGAAGAATGCGCCGATCAGCTTGAAGCCGCCCTTGATCGCGCCGAGCGGACCGCGGCCGCGCACGCCCTGAAAGTCGAGTGCGTGGAACGGAATGCCGTGGCGCTCCACGAGCCCGCGCTCCATGCCTGCGACCGTGCCGACCCAGGAGATCTTCCATCCCCTGCTGGCCATGACCTTCGCCACGGCAAGGCCGGGCATCACGTGACCGCCCGTACCGGCCGCAAGAATCACCAAATGTTTCGAATCCGTGCTCACACCTGACCTCCGCGCATCAGCATTCTGTTTTCCTTGTCAACGCGCAGCAGCAGGCCGATGGCGATGAGGCCCGAGAGCAAGGCGCTGCCCCCGAAGCTCACGAAGGGAAGCGTCAGACCCTTGGTCGGCAGTAGCCCCGAGGCCACGCCCACGTTAATGAAGACCTGCACGCCGAACCATACGCCGATGCCCTGCGCAAGAAGACCCTGAAAGAATCTTTCCAATTTGATCGACACGCGTCCGATCTCGAACGCATGCCTAATAAGCCAATAGTAAATGAAGAGAACGAGGCAGACGCCCACGAAGCCCGTCTCCTCGGCGATCACCGCCATGATGAAGTCGGTGTGCGCCTCGGGAAGGTAGTAGAGCTTCTCGACCGAGCCGCCGAGGCCCACGCCGAAGAGTTCTCCGCGTCCGAATGCGATCAGGGAGTGCGACAGCTGGTAAGCCTTGTCGAGCACGTGCTCGGGAGCCCAAGGATCCCAGTATGCAAAGATTCTGCCCAAGCGCCACGGCGTGTCGATGATCATCCAGAAGACGAAGCCCACGACGACCGAGATCACAAAAGTGAAGATTTTAAAGGAGAGGCCGCCTAAAAACAGCACGCCCATGATTTCGGCGACGATGACCACCATGGCCCCGAGGTCGGGCTGCTGAATGATGAGGGCCGCAATGGCCACCATGGCGAACGCCATCGGGATGAAGCCCTTCTGGAAGGAATGCATGTATTCCTGCCTCATCACGGCGAACCATGCAGCCATGATCAGAGCCGCGACCTTCATGATTTCCGAGACCTGTAGGTTCATCACGCCCAGACTGATCCAGCGCTTCGCGCCGTTGACGGTTTTGCCGACGCCCGGCAGCAGCACGCACACCAACAGGATGAGCGCCCCGAAGAACACCCAGAGCGCGTAGCGCTGCCAGAAGCTCATCGGAATCTTCGTGACGATCCAGCCCGCGCAGACACCGACGACGATGCTCTGCAGATGCTTCATGACGAAGTAGAGCGCGTCGACGCCGTAACGGGAGTTGTCGGCGAAGACGGACGTGGCGGAGTACACCATGACGGTGCCGATGCCGAGCAGTGCGGCCACGCAGATGATCACCTCAAGGCTCGCGTTCGCACGCTCCTTGAGCGTCGCGACGGCGCGCCCCTGCGTCTGCCAGTCCTCCTTCTTCTTTTTCCGTCCGAAGCTCAGCACGCCTGCTCCTCGGCCGCAATCGCGCGGGCACAGGCAATGAATCGGGCGCTTCGCTCGGCATAGTCCCTGAACATGTCCCAGGAGGCGCAGGCGGGCGAGAGAAGAAGCACGTCTCCCTGCGCATGCCTTGCCCAGAGCCAGTACACGGCTTCCTCAAGCGTCGTCTGACGCGCCATGGGAATGCCCGTAGCGGAAAGCGCCTCCTCGATCAGGGGCGCGTCGCGCCCGATGAGGGCGACGGCGCCAGCCGTGCCTTTCAGGGCTTCGACCAGAGGCGAGAAATCCTGCCCCTTGCCGTCTCCGCCGAGAATGATGAGGATGCGGCGGCCCTGAGCTGCGAAGCCCTTAACGGCAGCGGCCACAGCGCCCACGTTGGTGCCCTTCGAGTCGTCGATGAAGGTAACGCCGTCACAGTCGAGCACGCGCTCGACTCGATGCGGCTCGCCCCCGTACGCGGCAAGCGCGGCGAGCGCAGGTCCGACGGGCAGGCCTGCAGCCTCGATGAGGGCGAGCGCGGCAAGTGCGTTCATCGCGTTGTGGCGGCCGGCAATGAGAAGCGACTTTTCAGGGCAGAAGAGCGTGGGCTCAGACGCGCCCTCATCAAGCCTGGAAAGCCACAGCAGGCCGTCAGCCCCTCTGGCGAGGCCGTATTCGCCCGCCTTGACGGGCTCACCGCCGCCGAACGTGCGCACGGGACCTCCCTGTGCAAGACGGAGCGTCTCGGCGTCCTCGCGATTGACGACGCGAACGGTGTCCTGCTTGAAGATGCGCCCCTTCGCCTCGGCGTAGGCCTTCATGTCGCCGTGCCAATCAAGGTGGTCCTCGGTGACGTTCAGAACAGCTGCGGATGCGCACTTGAGGCTCGACGTCGTGTCGAGCTGAAAGCTCGAGAGCTCAAGCACCCAGACCTCGGGCAGAACGCCTGCATCGAGCGCCTTGTCGAGCTCGGTCACGGCGTTGGGGCCGATGTTGCCCGCAGCCGTCGCACGACGGCCGCCCTCAGCGGCCATCTTCGTGACCAGCGTCGTCGTGGTCGTCTTGCCGTTCGTGCCGGTCACGCCGATTACGACGGGGCGGTAACCCGTGCGGGCCTCAAGGTCTGCGAGCGCTCTGGCGAAGAGTTCGATCTCGCCCACGACCTCAATGTCGCGGGCCCTGGCGCTCGCGACAAGCGGTGCAGCCGCACCGAAGCGGGTGGAAAGCCCGGGGGACATCACGACGAGCGAAACGCCGTCGAGGAGCGATTCGGGCAGGCCGCCCGTGCGGATTTCCGCATCGGGCATCTCGGCCCCGAGCCTTTGCGCACCGGCGGGCGCCTCGCGCGTGTCGGCCGCGCGGATTTTCCATCCGCGGCGACCGAGATGATGCGCACAGGCGAGCCCAGAGGCGCCGAGCCCAACGATGAGGGCGGTCTTCTTGTCAACTTCCTGCTTCATGATCAAACTGTCCTTTTCAAACCCCGCGGAACGCCCTGCCCGTCAGCGGATCTTGAGCGTCGAAAGGCCGATGAGCACGAGGATCATCGTGATGATCCAGAAGCGCGTGACGACCTGGGTCTCCTTCCAGCCCTTGAGCTCGAAGTGATGATGGACGGGAGCCATCAGGAAGATGCGCTTGCCGTGGGAGAGGCGGAAGTAGACCGTCTGAATCATGACGGAGAGCGTCTCCACGACGAAGATGCCGCCCATGACGGCGAGCACGAGTTCCTGACGGGTGATGACGGCCATGGTGCCGAGGCAGCCGCCGAGCGCCAGCGCGCCCACGTCGCCCATGAAGACCTGGGCGGGATGGGCGTTGTACCAGAGGAACGCGAGACCTGCGCCGAGCAGGCCCCCTGCGATCACGACGAGTTCGCCCGCCCCCGGAATGTAGGGAAAGATCAGATAGCCCGCATAGTCGGGACGTCCCACGACGTAGGCGAAGATGCCCAGCGCACCGCCCACCATGACGCTCGGAAGGATGGCAAGACCGTCGAGGCCGTCGGTGAGGTTCACGGCGTTGGAGCTGCCGACGATCACCACATACGTGAAGACCATGAAGCCCACCAGGCCAAGCGGAAGGGCGATGTCCTTGAAGCACGGGATGAGAAGGTGAAGGTTGCTCGAGATGTCGAGCGGGAAGCCAGCCTCGACCCAGCCCGCAATCGTCTCGGTGAGCGTTCCGCCCGCAGGAACGGAAAGCGCAAATACAAGGTAGAAGGCTGCGGCAAGGCCGATCACGGACTGCCACGAGAACTTCTCCCTCGCGCTCATGCCCTTGGGATTGTGGTGCACGACCTTGCGGTAGTCGTCGATCCAGCCGATGGAGCCGTAGCCGAGCGTCACGAAGAGCACGACCCAGATGAAGCGGTTGGAGAGATCGGCCCAGAGCAGAGTCGAAACCGTGATGGCGAAGAGAATGAGCGCGCCGCCCATCGTCGGCGTGCCATCCTTGACGAGATGGGTCTTGGGCCCGTCGGTGCGCACGGCCTGTCCGAAATGCAGGTTCTTAAGGCGGGCGATCATCCAGGGACCGAGCGCAAACCCGATCGCCATGGAGGTGAGCGCGGCAAGCACCGCGCGCAGCGTCAGGTAGTTGAAGACGTTGAGGGCCGGGAAACCGTCGGCCAGAGAGCGGAAAAGTTCTAGAAGCATGTTGCGAAGCCTGAAGGCTCAGGCTCTCTTTGTTCTTGGATTGCTGGGTTTATTCTTCGTTGTCCTGCAGGGCGCGCACGACGGCCGCAAAGCCCATGAAGTGGCTCGCCTTGACGGTCGCCGTCCCCCTGAGACCCTTGAGTGCCTCGATGAGGGCGTCTCTGGTCTCGAACCAGCGGCCGCCTTCGCCGAAGGCCTCCGCCGCATGACGGGAAAGCGGACCGCAGGCGTAGAGGGCGTCGATGCCGAGCGATCTGGCGTACTCGCCGGCCTCGCGGTGGGCTTCTTCGGCGCTGTCGCCGATCTCGCCCATGTCGCCCAGGATGAAAGTCCTCGGGCCCGTCTCGCCCGCAAGGACGTTCATGGCGGCGCGCACGCTGTCGGGATTGGCATTGTATGCCTCGTCGATCACAACAAGGTGCTTTCCGACGAAACGCGTGCCGCGTCCGGGAACAGGCTCGAAGGCGCCGAGCCCCGCCGCAACGGCCTCGGGGCCGATGCCCATGGCAAAAGCCGCAGCCGCAGCGCCCGTGGCGTTGTGCACGTTGTGGCTTCCCGTAATGCGAAGCTTCGTGCGCACCACGTCGCCTTCGTCCGTCGAGATCACGAGCTCTCCGTTCTCGACTCGGCCCATGACGTCGGCCTCGACGTCGGGATCAGTCGAATAGGTCAGCTCGTCGACGCCGCGCGCGAGCGCGAGGTCGGCCCAGATGTCCGCGCATGCGTCGTCGGCGGGATAGACCGCCGTGCCGCTCTCGGGGAGGGCGGCGATCACGAGTCCGTTTTCACGGGCCGTCTCCTCGACGCCCCTGAGGAACTCCTGATGCTCGCGCTGCGCGTTGGTAAGCAGCGCCACGGTCGGACGCGTCCAGTCGGCGAGCCTCGCCATTTCGCCCCTGTGGTTCATGCCGCACTCGATCACCGCACCGCGGTGCTCGAAGGCAAGCTTCAGAAGCATCTTGGGCACGCCGACCTCGTTGTTGAAGTTGCCTTCGGTCGCGCACATGCGCTCGGCGCCCCATCGCGCGAGGAGGATCGATGCAAGCATCTGGGTCGTCGTGGTCTTGCCGTTGCTGCCGGCGACGACAGCGAGCGGAAGCGCAAAGCGTCCGCGCCAGGCCTTGGCCGCAAGCCCGAAGGCCAGCCCCGAGTCCGTGACGACGATCTGGGTGATGGCGGCGTCCACCTTGCGTTCGACGATGGCGCACACGGCGCCCGCCTCGGCCGCTCCGACAACAAAGTCGTGCCCGTCAAAACGCTCGCCCGAAAGCGCAACGAAGACATTTCCCGCCTTCACCGTGCGGGTGTCCGTCGAAAAGCCCTCGTAGGACTGCGAAAAGTCTCCGGCCGCCGCAACGACAACCGGCTCGAGCGCTTCAAGAAGCTGCTGCAGGCATTCCATGATCAGACTCCCTCAACCGCGCGCAGCATCTGCACGCGTCGTTCGTTGAAGGCCTCGCGCACGACTTCGGAATCGCTGAAGTGGTGCTTAACGCCGTTGATTTCCTGATAATCCTCATGGCCCTTGCCGGCGATGAGCACAACGTCGGCTCCGTCGGCCTCGGCAACGGCGTGATGAATCGCCT
>ENA-UALR01000870-UALR01000870.1-human-gut-metagenome-genome-assembly--contig:-NODE-870-length-13964-cov-6.708462_pt1 | contig 13964 bp, 10 predicted proteins | sample MGYA00243702_ERZ654472 | MGnify/ENA primary metagenome ERZ654472 (study PRJEB26926, sample SAMN06164398) | human gut metagenome | biome: ENVO:00009003; feature: ENVO:2100002; material: ENVO:00002003...
CGGCAGCGTCAGATGTGTATAAGAGACAGTTCTCCTATATAGTAAAATTCGCTGGCATGTTGTTGAATGACCAAGTAACAGGCAATAACTCTCAATAAATCGAGTGAATAATTGCGATTCTTAATCATGAAAATAATTGTTTATGAAATGTTCGTGATGAATTTTATCGAATAATTAGTTGAAACGTAGTTTTTCTCCAATGACAGTAGTTAGTATTGTTCTTTTTCATTGGGAAAATCTTGTGTTTTCACGTCTTTTACGTAGGCTTGTACCGCTTCGGTGATCGTTGTACTTAGATCGGCGTATCGACGAAGGAACCGTGGGGAAAAACCTTTGTTGATGCCTAACATGTCGTGCATGACGAGGACTTGTCCGTCTACACCACCACCGGCTCCGATACCGATGACCGGAATGGTTACTTCCTGAGCTACCCGGGTGGCCAATGCTGCCGGAATCTTTTCGAGAACAAGACTGAAACACCCTATCTCTTCGAGAAGATGAGCATCCTCGATGAGTTTATTGGCTTCTGCCTCTTCACGAGCACGAACGGTATATGTACCGAATTTGTTAATGGATTGTGGTGTCAGACCTAAATGCCCCATAACGGGTATCCCGGCACTGAGTATGCGCTCGATGGATTCACGGATTTCGGCTCCGCCTTCCATCTTTACACAGTCGGCATGCGTCTCTTTCATGATTCTGATTGCCGAGGCAACAGCTTCTTTGGAATTGCCCTGATAGGAGCCGAATGGCATATCGACGACGACTAAGGCACGTTTAACGGCTCGGACAACCGATTTCCCATGATAAATCATTTGGTCGAGAGTAATAGGTAACGTCGTTACATTTCCGGCCATTACATTGGATGCTGAGTCGCCTACCAGAATGACATCGATTCCGGCTTGGTCTATAAGAGTCGCCATTGAAAAGTCATAGGCGGTTAACATCGAAATTTTTTCGCCGCGGAGTTTCATTTCCATCAGGCGGTGAGTCGTTACTTTACGAGTATCTTCGGTATATGTAGACATAATTTTGATTGTTTGAATTTCGGGACAAAGGTACACTCAAATTTTTATATTGCAACCTTTTTCACTTTTCAATCTTGTTTTCTGTATATTTGCATAAAGTGTAGAATGGATTGATTGTACGGGGCGATCCTCTTTGCACCCGGAGGCGGAAACACAGATCGTGCAGATATGATTGCGGTTTTTCTGTGATTACAGTCAGCCGATTCTATTTGTTTGAATGAGTATTTATAGTATGGAGAAAGAAAAGTCGTCTCGGGAAGTTCCCGGTTGGTTCAAGATTTTAATTCTTATAACGGCTTTGCCGGTTTTTGCGTGGCCGTGGTTGATGAACCGAGCAACGTTTGTATTTGTCGAAAAAGCCGCTGGCGATGCTTTACCTTGGGCTTTGGTCATGTTATTGCCTTTGTATGTGGTTTTATCTACGTGGATTAGTTATCGGGTGTATAGTACCCGACGAGAGATTTCGTGGATTTTACAAGGTTTGCAAATGCTGGTATATTGGGCCTTGTTTGTTTTGATTTTTTAATCCGTGATTACGGATTGTATAGATCGGGATTGGAAAAATTGATAATGTTCATTACCATTTCATAGGCTTGTTTGGCCGGGCTGTTTGGATTGATTTCTATGGCTTTCAGATAGTTCTCGATTGTGAGTTTCCAGTTTCCTTGTTTCCAAAAGACCAGTCCTTTCAAGTAGTATGCCTTGTCGTCTTTCGAGTGGTTCGAGAGCCATTCGTCGATGTATGCAAGAGCTTTTTCCAAATTGTTTTCTGCGATGAGCCGGTTTATTTTTTCTGAGTCCATTTGCTGCTTTCTTTTGGGCAAAGATAGTGTAAACCGAGGGCAGAAACAAATATGCTTGATAATATGACAACGGGGAAGTCCTACTCTTAGGACTTCCCCGTTGTTTCAATTTGCATCTTTGATTAATGGGTTAGTTTTTCGGGTTTGGGTAGTTCTAATTCGTTCCCTTCGGGAGCCAAGATAAAACCTTTGTTGTTCCATGTGCGCAGATAGCCGCCGATGTTGTTGTTAATCATCAGTAGCTGGAATGCATGTTTGCCTTTTTGCAAAGCGATGGAATTACGTGTGCGAGAATGGCGTATGAGTTTACCGTCGTTACTGATGATGACCTTTCCGTCTATTCTCAGTTCGTCCATTTCGGAGGAAAAATAGTATATGCCATCGGCGGGAACTTCGAAGTAGCCGGTGTAGCAGTATGCTCCTTTGTCTTCGATATCCGGTTTGAATTCAAAATCTTTGACAATCTTCGGTACACTCCAATGCGCTCCATCGAGGTCTTTTACAAAATAGAGGTTTCCCTCGGTACGTCTCAACTCGATACCGGGTTGGGTGCTTTTTTCGGTAGCCGGCATGAGCTTTTCGTGAACTACTTTGATAGAGCGTACCGGACTTAATTTCCCTGAGGGGAGCATAGTGGCTATTTTGACTGTTACATCTTTATTGAAATATAACGGCTTTTCGTATTTTGTCGAACTTGTTTGAGGATCACTTCCATCGGTCGTATATACCATAGGATAGTTACGGCTGTTGTGGAACGTCAGCGTGGTATTTTCGGTATATGCAATACGGTCGGCCATAGGGCCTTCGGGCATGGGTATGTGGTAGTTGATGTGGTGCATATCGAGTCGGATCAATTGATTGTCGAGCCGACGAGTGAAAGAGTTGTAATCTTTTTTCTCTTTGGGTGTCCAATCCAATTCTGCCAAAGCCAGCATGCGGGGATATAACAGGTATTCGGTATACTCGGGGGTTACGGCATATTCGGTCCACATGTTGCATTGTGCTCCTAAAACGTGGTGACGCAAATTTTCTGGAATTTTTGGAGATTTGGGGTCGTAGCTATAAGTTTTTTCGAGAGGGAGTCCGAATCTAATGGCAATGGGTTCGGTTTCGACAGCTCCTTGTCCATGATCTATATACATCCATTTGGAGGGTGTCATGATAACATCGTGTCCCATAGAAGCGGCGGCAATTCCTCCTTCTTCTCCTCTCCAAGACATCACTGTCGCCGATGGAGCCAGTCCTCCTTCGAGAATTTCGTCCCAGCCGATCATCGATTTTCCATGAGCAAGGATTATCTTTTCGATACGGTGAATGAAATAGCTTTGCAGTTCGTGGGCATCTTTCAAGTTTTCGTCTTTGATTCTTTTCTGGCATTTGGGGCATTCGTTCCATCTTACTTTGGGGCATTCGTCACCGCCGATATGGAAGAATTTGCCGGGAAACAGAGGAATGACTTCTTCGAGAATGTCTTGTAAGAATTCAAAAGTTTTGTCATTCCCGGCGCAATATACGTTGTCTTCCACGCCCCATTTGTTGCGTAGTTCAAACGGGCCTCCTGTACATGAATATTCGGGGTATGCGGTCAAAGCGGCAAGTGCATGTCCGGGAAGTTCTACTTCGGGGATAACGGTAATGTACCGCTCTGCTGCGTAAGCAACGACTTCTTTGATTTGTTCCTGTGTGTAGAAGCCCCGATGTATGCTTCCATCGGCGTTCCGGCGTACAGAGCCAACCTCGGCGAGACGGGGATATTTTTTTATTTCTATGGTCCACAGATGGTCGTCGGTCAAGTGCCAATGGAAATAATTCATTTTGAACATGGCCATGATGTCGAGTTGTTTTTTTACAAATTCCACGTCGTGGAAGTGGCGACATACGTCGAGCATCATACCTCGGTATCCATAGGCGGGTTCATCTTTGATTTCCACACAAGGGATTTCCCATGCTACGTTATCGATAATCGTTTCGCTCTCGATTTGGGGAGGAAGCAACTGCATAACCGATTGCATGCCATAAAAGACTCCTTGCGGAGTTTTGGCTTTGACAATTACCTTTTTGGGGGTTACGGTCAGTTGGTAGCCTTCGTTCCCTATTTTTAGCGACTTGTCTATTTGCAGACTGATAGCGTTTGAGCTCCCGCTGTTTTTTATATTTAGATTGTATCCTGTGGAGTATAGGATTTTTGACTGGAAATAGGCAGCTACTTTTTTTAAATCAGCTCTTTGGGTTTTCCCAATGGCAAAAGAGGTTTTGGAATTTAAAATAAAATGTCCGTTTTTCTGAACCAAACTTTGGGGAGTGGGAGTGATGTCCAAATGGTTGTCTTGACCCATGATTACAGAACTCGATAGGACGAGAAGACAAATCCATAGGCAAGAAATAGAAAGTGCTCTTTTCATTATAAATAATTTTTATGAGATGAATAATAGGGTCGTTAGTTTTCTCCGTAGTTTACAGTAATGTTGATTACATTCATGTTGTTTACTTCTATTTCGACAGTTTGGTATCCCGATTTTTTGAAGATGAGATATTCGTGATTGCCGGTAGTGAATTTGAACTGACCTTTTGCGTCGGTAACAGCAATGGTTTTTCCGGTGCTTTTTTCAATAATCTGCATATCGGGAACGAGGGTCGCCTGCACGTCACGCACTTCTCCTTTCACTTCCATTTGGCGGGAACTTTTTTTGTTTTTAGGTTTTACGATTTCGTCATTTCCGATAGTCGATGGTTCTCCGGCCACGATGGTTTTCGACAAAATGATATTATTCGATGCTTGTCCTACTTCCAAAATGAACTCGCCGGCTTCGACGAAGCGTTGGTTTTTCTCGTCGACCAAATAGAGATCGGAGATGGGTACTTGAAGTTGTACGGTGCGGGTTTCACCGGGCGCTAATTCTATTTTTTTGAAGTCACGCAGTTGTTTTACCGGTGTCACATAGGTACTGGCTTTATCTCGGACATATAATTGAACTACTTCTTTACCGGTGTATTTCCCTGTATTTTTTACTTCTACTGTGGCGTGTATCGTGTCGTTCAATTCGTATTTGTCTTTATCGGTGGAGAGATTCTTATAAACGAACGAGGTGTAGGAAAGTCCGTATCCGAAACTATATAGAGCCGAAGGAGCCGAGAAAACATAGTCCCGTCCGGGTGAGTCGTAGCTTCCGGGGTTTTTGTAGAATCCACGGTCGGACGGCAGATAGTTGTAGTAGACAGGCAAATGTCCGGTGCTGCGAGGGAAAGAGAAAGTGAGTCTTCCCGAAGGAACGACTTCTCCGAATAGGATATCGGCAATGGAGTTTCCGGCTTGTTCACCGGCATACCATTGGACGAGTATAGCGGGCAAATTGTTCTTTTCCCATTCTATGACAAAAGGTTTTCCTGTTACCAATACAAGTATGACGGGAGTGCCGGTTCGATATACTTCGCGTATTAGTTGCGATTGCGCTCCGGTGAGGTTCAAATCGTTCAGGTCGAACCCTTCTCCGCAAGTGGAGCTTTTGTAGTCACGGGCCAAAGCGGCACTGGCGCTACCGCCGAAAATTACGGCTACTTCGCTGTTTTTGGCTGCTTCGACCGCTTCGGCTATTCCCGATGTGTCCAATGATGTGAGACTGCAACCTTTGGCGTAGTGTATGGCGGTGTTTTTGTTTACCCGGTTCTTGATACCTTGTAGCGGGGTGACACCGTCTTTGTTGTTGCGGCTCCAAGTGTAATCTCCGAATTGGACTTGGTCGGCATTGGGCCCGATAATGGCGATCGATTTCAGGCTTTTGGCATCGAGCGGCAGTAACTGGTTTTCGTTTTTCAGCAGAACGGTCGATTCGTCGGCAATCGTTTTGGCGAGTTTAACACTTTCCGGGGAGTGTCGTTTACGGTTTTTGAAGGTTTTGCCGTAAGGGTCTTCAAAGAGTCCCATAGCGAATTTTGCGAATAAAACCCGGCGGACGGCCGTGTCGAGAATTTTTTCATCGAACTGGCCTTTTTCGATCAATCCTTTCAAGAAGGGATAGCATTTGCTCGATGCCTCGGCATCGAGCCCGGCAGAAATGGCTTGAATGGCGGCCTCAGAGGAGTTGCGGGCTGTGAAATGCAACGTTTTGAGCATTTCGATAGCACCCCAGTCGGAATATACATATCCTTTGAAGCCCCATTCGTCACGAAGTATATCGGTAAGCAGATAATGTGATGCTGAGTTGGGTATATGGTTCCAAGAGTTATAGGTCGACATGACTGCCAATATTCCGGTGTTTTTAACAACCATTTCGAACGGTTTGAGATAGATTTCGTGCAAATCTCGCAATCCGCATTCTACCGAGGCTAAATTTAATCCGCTCAACGGGTTGCCGTGCGGGCCGTAATGCTTCAACATGGGCGATATGCCGTTTTCGAGATACCCCGAAACCTCCTCGATGCCGAAAAGGCCACATAGATATGGGTCTTCCCCATAGGACTCTTCGACCCGTCCCCAACGTAAATCGCGTACTACGTCTATACAGGGGGATAGAACTTGTCGAAATCCCATGCTGTGGAGATCGTCGGAAATCATTTGCGCTTTCTTTCGTGCCAGTTCGGGATTAAAGGTGCTCCCCAAAGCGATGTTTTGGGGATATATGGTGGCTCCGTCGTGCACAGCACCGTGCAGAGATTCTGCAACCGTGAAGATGGGTATTCCCAACCGGGTTTTTTCTACCATGTATTTTTGAATGAGATACATACTTTTAGCGCAATTGTCGCCGGTGAGGGGAAAGCCTTCGACAAATCCCCATGAAGTATTACCTGCCCAATCGGTCAGTTTTTGCATATCGAGCTCTTGCCCGTTAAAAATTTTCGAAGAGTGTATATGCCGTATTTGTGCGATTTTTTCATCGACAGTCATGCGGTTCAGCAAGTCTTCTACGCGTTCCTCGATGGGGAGATTTTTGTTTTTGTATGGCAGGGATTGGGCTTTTGCCATATCGAGGGTCGATGTGGCAGTGAGAAGGGATAAAAAGGCTATAAAAATTTTGTGTCGCATAATGTGGTATGTTTTTAAAGATTCTGTTTCTGTAAAAAGACAACCGACATAGGTTTTTTTACATAGGAGAACCGGGATATTTAAATGTTTTTATAGGTTTGTTGTAATTCGATGAAGTATTTTTTATAGATTTCTTCAACAGCAGAAATCGCATTTCCGGTAGAGGTACTATCGTAGCGTGTATCGGAGTCGACCCAATTTTTTTCGATTTGGAAATAATCGGGTTCTTGTGCGGTTTCTCCTCTCAATAGAGCCAGTTTGTAGTCGACCCATGCTTCCCAACGAGGCAGATACATGTCTCTCATCAATCCGCTCCATTCTTTAAGGGCGTAATCGTGGAGTTTTGAGTCGTGGTTTGTCCAAGTGGTAATTTGTCTTTTTGCGTTTGCAACGAAACGCTCCTGTTCCTGAGGCGTACAAGCGGCGTTGCGTGCTTGGTTTATCCATGTTCCCACGTTGAACTCTTTGCGGGTGGACAATAGTTTGTCTTCGTCTCGAATGAGAGCGAGGAATTTGGAGGAATAGGCTTGAAATCCTTTTAAATCGTTTCGATAAAAGGCGTTTACCGCCTGTTTGTGAAGATATTTTGCGTAATCACCTAAAACTTGTCGTGTGAGATCTACCAAATCATATTGATAGGTTGCGGATTGTGCGAATTCGTGTCGGACATTATACATGCATTCCCATGCTGTAACGATTTCTGCGGGATCATAGAAAATCTCGGCAGTACCCCATGACGAGGCGTGTTTGATTGTATCGGAGGGGCGTGCACATATATAAGATTCGACGGGCCCTCCTATTTCATTGTGACATTCGTAAATGGTTTTCGACAGAATTTCCCAAGCTCGATTGCAGTTTGGATCGGCTTTACCGTACCGATATTGCGTATATTGGTTCACCCAGTCTATTATATCGATGCTATCTTCTCTCCAAGCCATGTCGTATACCATGTCATATACGACGGGAATCGTACCGATTCCCTCGGGGGCTGTTCCTATTCCACATAGGTTTTTTCCCAACGGGTGGTTTTTGGCAAAGACTACTCCTGAGGCATAACTGCTCATTTTGCCATGCAGCCCTGTTTTTCCGCCGAAATTGGGCAGTGCGCACCAAATCCAGTCGTGGTGCATGTGTCCTTCGGCTTTGTAAAACAACGAGTTTTTTATGCCGCCCCATTGGGGACGCTCGCATGCCATGAGGTCGAGAATGATGGCCTCGCCATGTTCCAACCCTTCTAATAGGTCGCGCATGGGATTACGTTGCCAGCCTTGTATGATCCATACAGCTTCCGGGGTTTTGCGTCTCATGGCTTTCCGTATTTTTTTAGCCGCGGCTTTTACATCGATACCTTCCGATTGACCTCCTTCGTGGAATGGGTCTCCGGCGAAATAAACGGCTTTACCGAACAGTTTTTCCTGTTCTTCGTAGTATATGTCGGCGATTTTATCGAAAAGGGGATCGTTCGGGTCTAAGAACGCAGGACGTTGATAGGTTTGCCATTCACCTTGTTCCTTGATGTTGGCTTCGGGGAATTTTTCTTTCAAACTGTTGGGAACCATGCCATAGAATCCTTGAAAGACGGGAGCCATACCCAACTCTCTCATGCGACGCAGCATTTTTTGTTGGAGGTCGGTTTGCCGGTCTATGAATTTTTGGGAAACGGGGCCACCGAAGCCTTCGAGATTACCCATGAGCCACCACGCTTCATAGCCGGCTCCGGGAAGGAATTCCGATATTTCTTTTTCGTTATATCCCAGTCTTTTGAGCGTGTTTTGCCAAACGGCGTACTGGCTGTTGACAGCCATGAGAGGGAGATTGACACCTTGCAGGGCCATGCGGTCTATTTCTTTTTCCCATTCTTCCCACCCCCAAAAAGCCATAGAGTAGCTATATGTGCAATAATTCAGATAATACCGCAGGGGTTGAGAGGCTTCGATATGAACCGGTTCACCGACTGCGGGCAGTGTATCGGGTATGGAAGCCAGATTATCGCCACACCAAGAAACAGAGGCATGGCAATAGTGGCGCAGGTAGTGGTTTAGTCCGCGTGCCATAGAGATTCCGTTATTCCCTTGTATCTCTATTTTATCGCCATTCTGCCTTAGTTCGAAGAAATCTTTTTCGGCAGGAACGAGCGTAAAGATGAAATCATCGGAGTGCGATGGCACAATGCGTTCGGCGAGCCGGGCGGCAGAGTCTGTATATTCCGGAGTCCGGGAGCAAGAAGTGATCCATAAGGCTATGAGTCCTATGAATAAGAAACAGTGTCTTAACATGGCTTTATGAAAGTTTCAATTAAATTTATTTACATATAATGTCCGTGAATACAGGATAGTGATCCGAAATTTCACCCAAATCTATCGTTTTTCCCTCGATATTTATTTCTCTCACGATTTTGCTGTCGACTATTTTTATCTTATTCTTCCCCTTTTTGCTCAATAAAATGAAGTCGATCAATGCGCCGTTGTCGGTTCTTCCGGGGATCGTGTTGCCGACCGTGTCGCTTGCAACGATAAAATCTTTTTCGTATAGAGGGAAAGATGCGCTGTTTCGCGACCAGCGGAAAGAATCGTTGAGGTCTCCGGCCACGAATACGGGTTTTTTCATTTCGCGGGAGTCGTTGCAAATGATTTTAGTTCCTTGTCTGCGTTTTTCGTTATTGAGGTCGGAATGTGTGGCGATGAATACAAATTTTTCGAGTTCCAGTTGAATGGCCGCTCTCGGCTCGTCTCCCGGGAGATAAGCGATGTACCGGGAGACAATCGGCAGATTTTTTCTAACCAATGCGCCGCAACCGATGCTTCCCTTCTTGTCGAAGCGAGCCGCATTGGCATACACATCGGTATATTCGATTCCTGTATGTTCGGCTATTTCGTGCAGCAGATAACGGTTTCCTCGGCTTTGAGAGGCACTGTCCAATTCTTGCAAGGCGATGACGTCGGCATCCAAAGCTTTGATGATTTGTGCAAGTTTTTTCACGTTACTTTCGTTAATTTCTCCCGGATCATAACCTCCTTTACAATAGTGGGTGTTGTAAGTGAGTAGTCTGATTGTTCCCGGGGCTTTGGGATAGGACTGCGGTTTTACCGAGAACAATGTCCCGGCCAAAACGATGGAGAGTAATATCGCTTTCTTCATGATGTGTTTTATGTGTTTGTCGGCTGTTTTTGTAGGGATAAAAAGAACTCGAAGTTCATTGATATGGACTTTGATAATTGTATAAATAAGTTTAATAAGAATGGCTTATCTCTTGATAATCTTTCCTTTGAATGTCGTGCCGTTATCTGCGAAAATTTCCACGATGTATATTCCGTTCGATAAAGAGGAGATGTCGACCGATGCCGTGCCGGGGTTATTTGCCTCTAATTGTTTTTGACCGGTCATCGAGTAGATGTTTATTTTTCTGACGGGGGATTCGCTTTGAATGTTTAATGTGTTTTGTACTTGGGTGGGATATATTTGAATCGAATTACTTCGGGTGGCATTTTCGATTCCGCTTAGCCCGGGAATCTCGATGTCTACATAAACGGGGTAGTGGTCGGATATCGATCCTAAGTCAATGACAGATCCGTTTACTTTCAACGTGCGGACAATGTGTGTCTCAACGATTTTAATTCCCGAGTCTTTATAATCTTTGAACAAGATATAATCGATGAGAGCCCCGTTGTCGGTCCGACCCGGAATGGTGTTACCTTCTGTATCGCTGACGATAGAAAATTTATCGGCCAGTACGGGGAATGCGATTCCTCCATTGCTCCATCGGTGAGAATCGTTCAAATCGCCGGCGAGGAAACAGGGTTTACGGATAAAGTCGGTTTCATTGACCAATGTGCTTGCGCTTTGGGTTCTTTTTGCATCGTTCAGGTCGAGGTGGGTTCCCATGAATGTGAATTTCTCGAAGTCCACCCGTACTGCGCTACGGGCTTCATCGCCAGCCAACGGGATAATCTTTTTCTTTACTACTTCCAAATCTTTTTTAAAGAGTAGTCCCGGACCTACTTTACCGCCATTGATGGGGGCTAAGCCTCCGAAGAAGTGCTGATAATCGAGTCCGGTGAATTCGGAGATTTGTTTTAACAGATCTCTTCTTCTACGATCGCTCATGGCGCTGTCCAGTTCTTGCAGGGCAACTACGTCGGGGTTGAGGGCTTCGATAACCGAGGCAAGGCGCCGAGTGTTGTAGTCGTCGATAGAACCGGGGTCGCTTCCTCCTTTGCAATAATGAGTGTTGTAGGTGAGCAGACGAATGACATTTTCTTTTTTGGGGTATGTCTGAGCGTTCAAACTGATATTCAGACAGATAAAAAACGTGAGTAACAGAGTAATTTTTTTCATGATAGATGTTTTTGTTTTGAAAGCCGACGTGTTGTCGAAAAATTTTTGGCTATTTATATACAAGACAAATATATAGTGGAAAAGGGTAGTCTGCAAATTATTTTTTTTGAGAGGGGACCGTCGGTCGTATCGGGGAATAATCGTTATTGACGTTCTATGGCTGGGTGAAAGTATTGTGTTTTTGTTGGTGTTGTGGTTCAGTAGAAAGTTCATGGGGATAGACTTGAATGTTAATGAATGAGAGAGGGTAAAAAGATCGGGGTTTGTGCTTTTGCTTGTATTCTAACCCCCTCGCCCTTCGGGCACTCCCCCTATATTCCTTGCAGGAACACAGGGGGAGAGGTTGAGATGTATTCCTCTTTCGCCTTTGCTCCGATTTTATACAGAATACCCCGCCATGCTGCGGGATACGGCAGGGGGAGAGGAGGCTTACCCCTGTCATTACCGCTACCGGTATTATTTAACCCTCCCGTCACTACGTGCCACCTCCTCTATATTTTGCTGGGCAAAACACCCCGTAATGCTACGGGAGACGGCAGGGGAGGAGGAGAATACCCCACAAAGCTCCGAAGGGATAAAACGGTTCAAAGTGATACTTTCAATCCTCTCCCTCTGCTCATCGCAGATGAGATAGGGGGAGTGCCCGAAGGGCGAGGGGGTTGAAAATATCATATAATCTTTGATTGAGGGGGTAGAGGTATAAAAGGAGAATCCCCACTAAGAAGCTGTTTTAAATTTATTGAGAAATAATATTATCATTGCAAGCAGGTGGGCTCCGGCCATGTTGAGCCCCTGTCTCGCATCTTGAATCCCTTGATTTTTGTCAATAGCCCGCTATTGACTGCATATCTCGGACTCCAATCTGCTTCAACATAGGGCTCAATCTGTCTCGGAATAAATTTAAAACAGCTTCTAATTATCAACTGAGCCCCTAATATCGCTAACGCAACGAACTATATTAAAAAATTCACAAAACGAGTAAAAATACAGGACAAACACGAACACTCCCCGCTAATTATCGGCTGAGCCGTGTTGTGTTCGGTTCGTTCTCTTTATGGGAAAAAGATAACCGGCAAGATATAGGAAATATCTTGCCGGTTATTGTTATTGGAAGAAAAAATTGTTTTCTACTTACTTTTTAATAAACTTGGCTACCTTTTCACCGTTGGCGGTTACTACTTTGATGGTGTAGATACCGGGTGCGAGGTCTGCTATTTCGATAGTTTGAACATTGTCTTTTACGCTTTTTACACAAGCTCCCGTAAGCGAGAAGATGTCTACGCTCTGTACTTCTTCGCCTTTCACCGTGATGTAATCGGCTGCCGGATTCGGTCCTACTGCAATGCCGTTGTTTTCTACCTTGTTTATACCAGAGGTGTATTCACTGACTACTTTAACGAATACTGTTTTTAATACCAAAGCCGGGTATTTTTCGTTTGTCATTTCACAGCGGTATTCTTGATTCAGGTTCGATTCGTCGAAGCAGAACCAACCGTCGGAAGCATCGGGAGGCGTAATTTCTTCTCCATCGATGTTTTTCCATGTGTAGGTCGTGATATTACCATCTACGTCATATTCGCTGGAAAGGTCGATATCTTCTCCTACGGCGATTTCGTATTCACCGTCGGCATTCATCTGTCCGATGGGATATCCGCCGGCAGCTTCCCATTGCAATTTGTATCCGCTACCTAATACTTTTCCGGTAGTAGGGTGTACCGGCAATGTAGAGAATGTGTAGTGATTGTCTTCAATATTGAACAACCAATCGAGGAATTCGGCCGGACGACAATCTGTGAACAAGAGGGAGTTCTCGTCGGAGAATGCGTTTTTGTAACCGGCCAATTGACGACATTTTCCAGTGGATCCGCTCATATCCAATTGTTTGCAGTTTAAATTACGACGAACGTGCATATAGCAATCCTTGTCTTCGTTCGTCATTTGGATTCTTACAGTATCCAATTGGGTATTGGAGATGTGGACAACGGTAGCTTTACAATTGGTTAGTGAGAATTTTCCTTTTAAATTTACAACGGCAGGCAGTACCGGATACCATTTGTTGTCTCCTTCGGAGTTTGTCCAAGATAAAGAACTCGTTTTTCCATTGAACGGAGCGCTGGCATTTGCACATACCCCAAAAAGGGTTTCAACATATCCATCGCTGTAATTAAGCCAAATTTTTCCCTCGGAGTTTTTCCACGTGTTCATGTCGTCCCAAGAGAATCCTTCGCGATTGATGTCGATACCCATTACTTCGGCATTGCATTTTCCTTCAATGGCAGAGGGCTGTTTGAAGAATGCCGCATACTCTTGGGTTTCTGTTGCGTCGAAATTGAATGTTTGAGTATCTTCTTGGGCGAAGCCAACCAAAGAAAAACAACATAAGAAAGCAGACATAGCGACTTTCTTACCTAAAAAAGTAAACTTTTCCATACTTAGAATTTTTTAGTTAATGATAAATTAATATTTGGGTGTTTATTATAAAGACAGATGCTTTTTGCGAGAGGGTAGTCTGTCGGTCTATTTTTTAAATAGATTGTGAATTTTATATTTGGATAGAGAATGCAGGTGCAGAAGTTATGCTTCTGCACCTGCATTCCATGTTATACACTTAGAAGTCCAGCCCGTCGTTCCAACCGGGGTTCTGTGTTAAAGCTCCGTTGGTGAGCGATCTTTCGGTGGTGGGTATCGGGAAGAAATAGTCTCTTTCTTCGTTCCACTGGCGGGGTTCTTTCTCGATGTCGTGGCAGATGATGTTGCCTTTGTCTCCATCGGTCAAGA
>ENA-UALR01000889-UALR01000889.1-human-gut-metagenome-genome-assembly--contig:-NODE-889-length-13693-cov-13.970817_pt1 | contig 13693 bp, 9 predicted proteins | sample MGYA00243702_ERZ654472 | MGnify/ENA primary metagenome ERZ654472 (study PRJEB26926, sample SAMN06164398) | human gut metagenome | biome: ENVO:00009003; feature: ENVO:2100002; material: ENVO:00002003...
TGGGCTCGGAGATGTGTATAAGAGACAGGAACATGGGACGGGGCGGCGGGGCAGGCTCTTGGAATTTATGGTTTTTATGATGAATATTACGGAGGAAAAATGAAAGGAACAACGAATGCTTTGGTTTTGCAAGGCGGAGACGGCGGCGAAACGGTTTTTGCGGTCAACAATACGGGAACGGCGATTGTCAGAGGGACGAAGGCCTGGCTGAACAGGCATAATCTGGACGAGAATACGGCGTATCAGCATTATGCGGGCGGAAGCAGCACGCAGTATGCGCCGGTTTTTGACGCCGACAACAATTTCTGGGTGGTGAACCTGAGCGGTACGGGGCGCAAGCTGTTTACCTACGATGCGGAAACGAAGGCGTGGACGGCGTCTGACCTGAACGCCGGGCCGTCAGGGCGAAATTTTGTCCGCTTTATCGCCGGGGAGGTTATAGCGTATGCTTCCAACTATGCGGGCAATGCAACGGCGCTTTATTCTTCGGCGGTTACGAAAGACGCATACACGAATTATGCCGGCCTGTATCTGGGGAGCGGAAACGTGCTGAAGTGGGTCGCGGCCGGGAGCTTTACGCTGGCGAATTCGCTCGGCGAATTTCCGTTAACTGGGTTTAGCGGCTATCTTTATTCCGCATTGATGCTGGACGGGAAAATGTTTGTTGCCGACGGGGAGGGAAACTATAAATTTTATGATTTTGACAAGTTTTTCGGGACGCCGCGGGAAATCGGCTCCGGAAACAGCACGCTTGTTAAGGACAATTATCCCGTCATGTTTGCGACGGGGCTTGAGGCGGGGGATTATTTCATCTGCAACCGCGGCTCCAAGCAAAACAATTATGAACCGACGGAACTGGCGATTTTTAAAATCGGCGAAAATTACGCGCTGGAAGAGGCCGACGATTTGCAGACGGATTTGCAGGCTTTGACGGGGCAGGTGTGCTCGGTGCAGTACAACAACGATACGAAACTTCTGACGGCGGGCAGCCATACGGCGGTGTATGCCTTTAAATGGGACGCGGCGGCAAAGGCGTTTGACAATCTGAATATCGGCATTGCCGTGCCGACAGAGGGCGTAATTGCCGATGACGGGGCATATTGTCTGGCGCTCTCGGGAGATTTGACATCGGCGGTGGTCGGGTACAGAAAGCGGACGGAGACGCTGGTTTATTGGAACATGGGCATATATAAGCTGGCAACATCTTCAGGTGACTGGTACGCGGATACGTTCGGCATGGCGTCGTCGCTGAGCCTGACCGGATTTGCCACCGGGGCGACCGATGAGGCGGGCAGATACGAGTTTAAGACGGCGACGAAAGCGTAAAGCGGCGTGTCGGACGCAGAGGCTGCACCGGCGGGACGGCAGCCTCAGATACCGGGAGAGGGAGTCCGAAGCGTCGGCAGAGGGACGGATTAACACAAAAAACGGAGGCGGATATGACCAGATTTTTAACATACGCCGTGGCGGGGCTGCTGCTGGCGCTGTATGTCTCGGTGAGCCTGTATATCGAGCGGGGCAGGGAGATTGCGGCATTGCAGGGCGAAAAGAGCGCCCTGTCTGGGAAAACATCATTTTTGGAGGCGGAAATTGCGAAACGAGATGAAAAGGCGTTGGACGCCGATAAGCGATTGTGCGAGATTGAGAAAGCAGCAGCGGCGGAGAAGGTGCGCGCCGCACAGGCTAAAGAGGGCGGTTTTGATTGGGACAGCCCTTTGCCTGCTGATGCTGTTACTCTGCAGCTGCGCCAGGACTGAATATGTTTATGTCGAGGCACCGCGCGAGCCGATAACGTGCCACCGGCACATGAAGACGTTTTTGGATATGGCGAAGTGTCTGGAAATGTATAAGGCGAAGTATTAGGGGCGGATATATCCGGAAATGGCCGTTTTGCCAGCGTTGGCGGAGGGATACAATGCGATGGTATATAGTGTTGGCGGCAGTATACAAAAGAGCACACCATGAGGGAGGTGTGCTTAACTTTAACCATATATACAAATAATAGAACTTTTGTTTAAAGTCAATAATTATTTGAGGTTGATTTGAAAGAAATTTATATTGTTCATGCCGAAAGAATTTAAAAACATTAAAACCCTTGACTTGCAAGGGTTTTAATCTGGTGCCGTTTAGTGGACTTGAACCACCGACCCACGCATTACGAATGCGTTGCTCTACCAACTGAGCTAAAACGGCAACGGAAGTATATTTATCAGGTTAATTTGAAAATGCAAGTGTTTTTTTGCATGGTGGATAAAAAAAATCCTGCCCGGCGAGGGGCAGGAAAAAGAAGCGCGCCGGGGCTGCGGAAACAGCCGGGGCGGGCGACAGAATGCGAGGCCTGCAGACGGAGTGCCGGGTGCCGGGGCTGCGGAAACAGCCGGGTACGGGGGCTGGCGCGATAGCGGGGCAGCAGGTGAAAACGGCGCCGGCCAGAGCAGCGGGTGAAAACGGCGCCGGTCAGGGCAGCGTTTTGAGCCAGGCTTCGGGAAGGGCAGGCGCCCATTCGGCGAGTTTTTCCAAATCTTCCTTCAGCAGAAAATCCGGTTTTTCCCCGCAGTGGCGGGCGGCGATGATTTCGACCGCTTCCCGGCGGACCTGCGGTTTCAGATCCGTGTCGCGCAACAGGGCGGGCAGCGATTTTTTCCAATCCAGAGAATGGGGCGAATCGGCATAAAAAACGACGAACGCCGTGCTGTCCGTTTCCCGGAAGCTGCCGCGGCTTCGGAACACGTTTTGTACGGGATCCCATCCGCAGCGCCAAAGACCGGCTTTTTCCACGGCCCAGTGTTTGAATTCGGCAACTTCCACCATATCGGCAAATTCACCGCTGTTCAGCGCAACGGCACACAGGCAGCGATACAGCTGTTGACTGGACGCGTTGCAATCCTGAAGGACATGGCGGGCAAAGCCAAGCAGCGCGTTCCAGTCTTCGGGGCGTTTCTGCGGCTGTGCAAGCAGGACGGCGGCCAGCTGCGGCAGTTCGTAATTTTCCCGCGGCAGCGCAACGTCGTACAACGCGGCGGCGATTTTGAGGTTCATTTGCGGATCCTGCCGTTTTTCCGCCAGACGGCGGATGTCGCTGAAGACCGTGTCGGGCGAATGAACGACGATTTCACGGTTTGTCCGCATTTCCATGACATGCCGGGTTTCCGTAACCAAGTCGGCACCGATAAGCTTCAGGAAAATGTTGAGGGCAACTCCGGGGCGAATCCTGTGCAGGCACCGGGACAAATCGCGGTAATCGGAGCTGTCGAGATTTTCCCGGCGGCGCACCAGTTCGGAAACGCCGTTGGCAAGCGCAATTTCGGCTGCGGCGCCCAAGGTGAGCTTTTCCGGCTGCGGCGTGTTATGGGCGGTACCCTGCGGCGCTTTTCCGGCGGTTTCCGGCGATGTTTTTTCGGCGATACCCTGCGGCGCTTTTCCGGCGGCTTCCGGCGATGTTTTTCCGGCGGTATCCTGCGGCGTTTTTCCGGCGGTTTTCTGCAGCGTTTCAAGAAGAGGCAGCAGATAACCGGTAATCGCGCGGAGATTGCGGGCAAAACCGTTTTTCAGCAGAAAGGCGGCAATGTTGCGCGCCGTGCCGGTGAAACCGAGCATGGCCAGCACGGGGCTGTAGTCAGCGCCTTCGACAAGGAGCCCCAGCTTTTGCGCGGCGATATCCGGCCAGAGGCAGAGAAGCTCCAGCGCCTGCGGCGTTACCGGAGAGGCGTTTTTGGCTATCTCGCGTTTGAGTTTGGCAACGGCCTGGCGGTACAGCGTGCGCTGTTGCGGCACTTGGGCATCCCGGGCGTATTTTTGCAGCCCGACGCCCAAATAAGCCTCGGCCAGAAGCGAGAGAGGCGCCAGCCGCCGGTCCTGCCAAAAGGCAATGATGTGCGGGAGGGCTTTCAGATTTTCCGGCTTGGCCAGAGCAGCCATAAACGCGCCGAGAAAATGTTCGGGCGAACCGAGACGCAAGTCCGGCTCTTCCGGCAAAATCGGCGCAATGTCTTCCACGTCCGAAACAAAAACGAAATTGGCGGAGCTGACTTTTCCCGCCATGACGGCATCGGCGTATCCGCTGTGCCGCTGATCCGTAAAGTAATACGGAATCTGAATAGTTGGCAAATTCATAAATTAAAAAAATTAGCGTTAATAATTGAGATTATAATACTGGAATTGGCGCGAGCATAGGCGGGGTTTGTCTTTTTGTCAATGTTTTTTTAAGGAGAGGTGTGGCGGAGCGGGCAGAGGTATACCGGGGCGGAGCGGGCAGCGAGGGGCGGAGCGGACAGAGGTGTACCGGGGCGGTAATGTGGCGGAGCGGGCAGCGAGGGGGCAGCGAGGGGCAGATGAGAGAGGTGTGGCGGGCGGGAATAAAAAAAGCTTGCAATCTAAAAAACAATATAGTAAAAAAGATACAGGTGCCGCTTTGGCGACATCTAGCAGGCGGGATACCGCCGGCGGGGGTTTAGCAGCCCTCTACCAACAGCGGTGCATGGATAGCACCGAGATATAACACATAACCCTGCGCGCGCTATGGCACGGCAAGGTCTTGGTGCGAAAGATTCGGCGGAACGGTTGAATTTTCTGTGCACCGTAGTTATAAATCCCCAATACAGGTTCTTTTGGCAAGTTAGATTCCTGTATGCGTCATAAATACAGGTTCTTTTGGCAAGTTAGATTCCTGTATGCGTCATATTTGTTATGGCCGGGGTAGTTTCGAATAAGGCCGGCCAGTTATGGTCAGCCGAATAAGGGACAGCATTTCTGTTGGTATGCTTGCTAATACCCCGGCCACTTCTTTGTGAAGCGGCCGTTTTTATTATGGGCTAAATGAATATGGACGCTGGATATGAACAGAATTATTTTTGCTTTGGCGGCTGCGGGGATATGTTTGGGCAGCTGCACTTCTCTCACTTTTCAGGAAAAACAGGAACTTTCGGCTTTGGAATACCGCGGGATAACGGTTGACCGCGCGCCCGGCGGCTGGCAGCAGCCGGCAAGTCCGCTGGCGGCGGGGCTGCTTAACGTGCTCCCGGGCGGCGGCAATTTTTATCTGGCGAGCGGAAATGCCGCCGACTCTTCGCATTGGGTTTATGGTATGGTTAATCTGTTGTTTTGGCCGATTTCCATTTTGTGGGGCGTGCCGGAAGCGACGATTGACGCCGGAAATATCAACAAGCGCGAGATGCTGAACTTTTATAAATACGGCAACGGCGGCATTCCGGATTTTCCGGGGCTTGAGGCAGCGGGGCGGAGAACCATGCCGCAGCAGAGGGTGGCGCCGCGGCAGGTTCCGTACCGTACGCAGGAGACAGCACCGCGGCAGGTCCCGTACCGTACGCAGGAGACGGCGCCGCGACAGGTTCCGTACCGCAACCGGTATCATCAGGCGCCGCGCGGGTATTACAACAATTACCAGACATACGGATATTAAAGCAAGTCCGGATATGGGCTGACGAGGACGCGCCGGCGGGAATAAAAAAAGCCGGCGTTTTATTACGCCAGCCCGATAAGAAAAAACTAATCCGCAGCAACTAATTCGCGGAGTTTGAGCCGTTACGCCAGCCCGATATGCGGGATATAGCCGCCGAGGTTGATGCCGCTGGCCTTTTTCGCCTGTTCCCAACGGTCTTCAAAGCGGGTGTCGAAAATCAGCTTGGGGTCGCCGGGGACAATCAGCCATTCGTTGTTGAAAATCTCCCATTCCAACTCGCCGCGTTTCCAGACGCAATGCCCCATGGCGATAATCTTTTTGTCGGGGCCTTCGCCGTCGAGGATATCCTGAAGGACGCCGAACGAACTGGAAATCGCGATTTCGCCCTGAACGCGGGCGTGCGGGTCGCTGTAAAAATACCCGTCGCTCGGAAACAGCACAAAGCCGTTGGCGGGGTTGACCGGGCCGCCCTGATAAAGGTCTTCGTAAACGCCGCGTACGTCTTTTTCGCCGCCGTCTTCATGGTTGCGGCATTCAACAACAGCCGAGCCGAAGAGGAGCTTGTTTATCATTATTCCTTTGACGCTTTCGGGCGAACTGTCAGTAATATAGATAACCGACTCTTTATACAGGTCGTTCTTGCCGGAGCCGATGTAAACGAGGCATTTGCCGGTCAGGGTGCTGTCGTCGGCGACGCGTTGTCCGCCGGATTTGGCGGCAAAACGGTTTTGAGTGCCGGCGTTGTTGCTCCTGGCGCTCAGGCGGGAGTTGTTGGTACCGGCGTTGTTGCTCCTGGCGCTCAGGCGGGAGCCGTCGGCAGTGCGTTGTCCGCCAAAACTTCCGCGGCGGCGGTTTTCGGCTGCGGGCGCTTTGCGTCGGGATTTGGATTTCGGTGCCGGCCGCTGCCCCCATTCCTCAAACATAAAAGATTCATCAAAATCGTCCAATTCTTCCAGTATTTCAAACCGTCTCTTTCTGTCCTTCATCGTAATATGTGTCTTTCGTAAAAAAGTTTGTTGCTTTTTGGCTGGTCTGATATAATATCTTTTCATAGCTTAATATTGTTTTTAAATCAACAGTAAAATTTTATGAAAAGGTTTGTTTGTTATATAGGGTGCGCGGCGCTGGTTTTCAAGCTGATGTACGGGGCAGCCTGGGCTGCCGGGGCGACGGCGGGAGATACGGCAGCGCCGGAAAACGGCGGTGCGGCGGTGTCGGCGGAGACGGCTTCTGCTGCGGTGTTGGCGGTTCGGGATACGCTTCCGGGGACGGCTGCTGCTGCGGTCGGCGGCGAGAGCATTGTCTACCGGGTGCGCGACCTGACCGCGGCGGCAAGCGGCGGCGATACGGGCAGTGAGGGCGAAACGCCGGAGCCGATTATCCGGAGCGACAACGAACTGGCCAAACTGGCGCTGCTGCCGTTTATTGTCGACAAGGTTTTTGCAGGGGAGGCGCTTGACGGCGATTTGACCGGGTTTTTGAGCCGGGTATATCCGACGGCGGGCGAAGGAACGCTGAAAACGCTGGAAAGCGGAATCCGCTTTTTCGTCAGCTGGAAGCGCAAATATGACTATGCGGTGGCACGGCTGAAACATAATATCAAGGCGGCGGGCATTTTGCCGAAAGACGCGCCGATTGTGGCAGAGGACGGAGAATTTGCGCCGGAAGAGACAGACCTGCGCAAGCAGTCGGCGGCGGGGGAATATCAGGTGCGGTACCGTCCGTACAAGTATCTGGAATATGATCCCGGTGCATTGGGCGAGCCGGTGCGGCGGCGCGACAAGAACTATATCTCGCCGGAAGACCTGAATACCGACGAAATGGTGCTGGCACTGCTGGAGCTGGATTTCGGCGGGTTCTGGCGCGCGCTGCGGAAGATGCCTTCATACAGCGACGGTGCGGGCGAAAAGCCGGTGGAAGCCGGCGGCGGCGTTAAGGCGAGGCTGCTGCTGGATACGGCGCGTCCGGGCGATAAGGAAATCATCCGCGGCGTGGCGGAAATCTATGTGCCGGACGGGATGTATGTCAGCGGCGATTTGCTTAATCCGGAAAACCGGGCGGCTTTTGTGCTGCGTGAGGACGGCGGCAGCGGTGGCAGCGCCACGGGCGGTATCAGCGGCGCGGGCGGCATGGGCAGTACCGGCGGCACGGGCAATATGGGCAGCCGCAACATCAAATCTTTCCGCATGTATGCGCCGCTGGCGAACGGCGTGGAAAAGGGCGGGGAGGCCAGGCGCGTGCTTACCGGGCATATCCGTTTTCCGCTGGAGTTTACGCGGGCGGATACGGGGAAGGCGATGCATATTGCCGGGGATTTGCATTTCAAACTCTGCACGGCGGACGGAACCTGTCAGGCGGCGGCGACACATCACGGGCTGACGCTCCGGGCTTCGGACAAAGCGGAAGATTCCATACATTACAACTACGTTACGCAGGGGTTTGCGCATCTGCCGCCGGCAGAGAGCCGGCACGCGCGGGCGGAGAAGCTGGTTTATGACCGGGAAAAGGGAACGCTGACGGCGACGTTTGCCCTGTCGCGCAGGGTGAGCAATATGGCGGCAATGGCGGAAGACGCGGCCGGGACGAATTTTGTCAATCCCCGTTACGAGCTTGGCGACGGCTATGCCCGCGTTACATTTGACGTGCGGGCAGGAAAACGGGCGGGAGAAAAGGCGGGAAAACGGGCAGGAAAACAGGCGGGAGAACAGGGGCGCAGCGCATTTGACGCACGGTCGGGCAGCGGAGAAAATGCGGGATACGGCGCGGCAGAGGCTGCTGTTGTGGGCGGCAGCGTTGCGGACGGCACCGGGAGGGATACGGAGCTGCCGTTGCAGGAGGTTGCGCTCAGCGCGTCGTTTGATGACAGCGAGGTGCTGCGGACGGTTATGACAGTGGCAGCGGTGCCAGCGGCACAGGCAACAGGGGAAGTGGTGCCAGCGGCACGGGCAACAGGGGGCACTTTGTTTGCCTACGGGCTGTTGCTGAACCTGATGCCGGGAATTTTCGGCTTGTTCCTGCGGTTGGCAAGGCAGCTGCGGGAGAGGGCGGAACGGCGGCGTATTTTCTGCCGGTATGCGGCGGGGGCAGCGCTGGGACTGGCACTGCTGGGCATCGGATACCGGGGGGCATATTTCGGCGCGCTGTATTATAACCCGTGGCTGGCGGCGGGAGCGGCGGCGGTGATTTTGCCGCTGTGGGCGGAAGCGCTCGGATATATGGATTTTGCTTTGTTCCGTCCGTTGAAAAAAATATTCAGGCGCGGCTGGCTGGCCGGGCTGTTTACGGTGTTGCTGGCGGCGGCGTTTCCGACGGTGCTGAAAGCGGAGGCGCTGAGCGGGCTGTTTGCGGGCGGCGCGGAAATATGGAGCGGCGCGGCGGGAAGTTTGGTACAGGCGGCGGGCGGCGTCTGGCTGGCGCCGGCATGGGCGGAGCTGACGGCGGGGCTGGGGTGCATCTGGCTTGGAATTACAGTGCTGCCGCTGGCAGTGCTGACAGCGGCGGAGCTGCGGGGGCAGAGAGCTGCGGCATGGCTGCGGGTGCCGGTGCTGCGGCGGTTTAACGCTTTTTATACCGGCGTATACGCGGCGGGGCTGCTTTGGCTGACGGCCGGTTGTTTCGGCGGCGCGGCGGCGCTGGGGCTGACGGCCGGGCTGGTATTGCTGTTTGTGCTGTGGTATGCTTTTCCGCAGGCAGTGGCAGAAACAATTAAGCATACGCGTTCGGAAAAGAGAAGCTTGGAGCTGTTTAACCGGGTGCAGCGGCATTGGCTGTTTGCGGCGGCCGTGTGGTATCTGCTGGCGGCAGGCGGATTGGCGCTGGCCGGAGCGGGGGCGGGTACCGGGACGGACGTCGGCGTGGCAGAGAAGGGCGAGAAAGGCATCGGCATGGCTGAGAACAGCGAGACGGACGTCGGCATGGCTGAGAAGGGCGAGAAAGGCATCGGTGTGGCTGAGAACAGCGAGACGGGCGTCGGTATGGCTGAGAACAGCGAGACGGACGTCGGTATGGCTGAGAAGGGCAGCGTGGCGGTGCCGGTACTGGTGAGCATTGAAGCGCCGTATTCGCCGTTGTCGGTATATAACCGTCTGGCGTTACGGGAGCTGCAGAAGGCGGGGCTGCGCGTGGTGCGGATTAATGCCGGGGAAATGAATGTTCCGGGGGCGGCCTGGCCGTGGTTTGCCGCATACGGGAAGTTTTATGCTCCGCTCACAGTCCTGTTTACAGACCGGCATAAGAACGGCATGGTGCTGCCGGAGCGGCTGGACCGGGTGGATTTTGACAAGGCGCTGGCCGGCTGGCGGGAATGAAAAATGCGGAAGCCGGGACGGCCCGGAAGGCTCCCGGGGCCGGAGATGACAGTGCACAGGCTCCCGAGGCTGGAGATGACGGTGCGCAGGCAACTGGCGGCGAGAAAACAATTTTAACGAAAGGACGACGACTATGGGAACAGAACTGAATACAAACGTACCGGCGGGGATGCGGCTGACGGTGGCGATTATCGGCAACCGCAACGCGGGAAAGTCGACGCTTTTGAACCGCATCGTCGGGCAGGAGGTGTCGATTGTTTCCGACGAACCGGGGACGACGACCGACGCGGTGGCGAAAGCGTATGAGCTGATACCGGTCGGGCCGGTCAGCTTTTATGACACGGCGGGGCTGGACGACGAAGGCGAGCTCGGGCGGCAGCGCGTGCAGGCGGCAAAGAAAATCCTGCGCCGCGCGGATATGGTACTGTTGGTTATCGGCAGGGACGGCCTTACGAAAGAAAACGAAACACAGCTTTCCAAACTGGCGGAGAAGCGCATTCCGTTTATTCCGGTTTTTAATTTCTGCGACGAGCGGCAGCTTGGCAAATTTGACCGGGCGGTGATGCAGCTTTATGACGGGGTGGCAGTTTCGGCAAAGACCGGCGAGGGCATCGACGCGTTGAAACGGCGTATGGCCGAGGTGCTGGAACCGCTGGCGCACGAGCCGCCGCTGGCAGCGGACCTGATTAAGCCGAAAGACCTGGTGATGCTGGTGGTGCCGATTGACCTGGCGGCGCCGAAAGGGCGGCTGATACTGCCGCAGGTGCAGGTTTTGCGCGAAGTGCTGGATGCCGGAGCGATGGCGCTGACGGTTAAGGAAAGCGAAGTTACGGATATGCTGCGGGGGCTGGCGGCAAAACCGGCGCTGGTCATTACCGACAGCCAGGCGGTCAGGGAAGTGGCGGCGGCGGTGCCGGAAGACATCAGGCTGACGACGTTTTCGACCCTGTTTGCGCGCTATAAAGGCGATTTCGCGGCGCAGCTGGCAGGCGCGGCAGCGATTGATACGCTCAAAGACGGCGACAGGGTGCTGATTGCGGAAGGGTGTTCGCACCATGTTACCTGCGACGATATCGGGCGGGTCAAAATTCCGAACTGGATGAAAAAATATACCGGCAGGGAACTGAAGTTCGAGTGGACGCAGGGCGCGGATTTTCCCGATAATCTGGAAGATTACGCGCTGGTGGTGCACTGCGGCGGCTGTATGCTGAACCGCGCGGAAGTGCGGCGGCGGATTAACGAATGCGCACGGCAGGGCGTTAAGGTTACCAACTACGGCATCGTGATTTCCAAAATGCAGGGCGTGCTGGAACGCGTGGTTAAAGGGATTGCCGATGCCGGCGCCACGGGCAGTGTCAGCGACACGGGCAGTATCAGCGATACGGGCAGTATCAGCGATACGGGCGAAGAGAGCGACTAGAGCAGCGCACGGGTATGGCGGCGCCATGGGCAGTGCTGTACTACGGGCGTGTGGGCGGCGACGGCTGCGGCGGGGGCGGCGGCTGGAGGACGCATGGCCGTGCTGTGTTGCTGGCATAAAAAAAGCGGTTGCTCCATAAAGGAACAGCCGCTTTTCGGTTTAAAGACGTTTCTTACGCACGCCGTCTGAAAGCTCTGACTATCTCTTTTACGCCGTCTATCTTTCTTTGTCTGACGTACATATATATAATCTTTCCTGCGCCGGGCAGCCTAAAGAGCCGGTTTAGGGGTTCGTCATAAAACGACCATCCGTGTCTGGCGTGTTCAAGAAAGATGTCCCCTGCATTGGGCAGCTGGAAAATCTGAAGCTGGATATCAAAGCAGAGAGGCTTTCCAAGCTTGACATATTCCAGAAAAATTTTTCCCGCGTCGGGCAAGTCAAAGATTCTGACTTGAGCGCCGTAGCAAAGTTCATGCCTGTGTCTGACATATTCAAGGAAGATTTTCCCTGCATCGGGCTGGTCGAATATTCTGACTTGGGCATCATAGCAGAGCCATCCGCCGCGTTTGACGGATTCCAGCATTATCTCGTCAGCGTAAGGCCGGTTGAGGATTTGGAGCTGGACTTTTTCCCGGAGACCGTCCGGGTTGTGTTTGACGAATTCAAGAAAAATCTCTTTTGCGTCAGGCAGCTTAAACAGCCGGGGGAGAAACTTTACGTCGGGCAGTATGCCGTTTTTGGCGTATTCCAGCATAATTTCCGCCGTGTCGGATTTGGGCCAGAGGCGAAAGATGATGTACTCGACGCCGTAGCAGAGCAAGCCGCCGTGCCTGACATATTCGAGGAGGATTTTCTTTGCGCCGGGGCGCTTGAGTATCCGCCATTGCTCCATAGCTTCAAGCTCATGATTGCGTCTGACATATTCCAACATGTTTTCTGTTGCGTTTTCTTGAGAGAAGACGCCTAATGCTATTCTTTTCATAAAAATTTTAGATTAATTGTTCGACATAATTGTTTTCTTTATGAAAAAGGTATATCGCAAAGTTTTGCTAAATGCAAGCTTTTTTTGTCCTTTTTGTCTTTTTTGTGGCGGAGAGGTTGTGAGCGGTGCCAGCGGTACGGGCAGCGGCACGGGTATGGCGGCGTGCGACGGGAAGCGGTATTTGCCGCGCATAAAAAATGCCGGGGCTCGAGGGCGTTCCGGCATTGCCGCATCGGCGGCGGAAAGGCGGGGATTAAGCCCGGTCAAGGCTAGTCCCGGCTGTCCTTATATTCCGCGTAGCGTTTAACGAGCGTACGTATTTTGGCGGCGTCTTCCGGAACCATCGCGTAAAGCGGGATGGAAAACGGCGTGAACACGTTATGCCGGCACAGGTGCTGCATAAATGTCAGGCGGTATTCGGCGCCGGGAACGAGATGCAGGGCGATTATCGGGCGGCGGGTCAGCCAGCCGGTATATTTTTCTTCGGCCAGCGCGACGTCGCTCCATTTCAGGAAAGCGTTGTGGTCGATTTTTATCCCTTCGTTGGTTACGACGGCCAGCTTCTGCGGGAATATCAGCACGAAGACGACCGAGGCGAGAGCCGCGAGCGACAGCGCCATGACTACAGTCATAAAGACGACCAGCGCCCAGCTTGTGAACAGTCCGGCACAAAGCATACAGCGGGTCAGAACCCAAACCAGGCAGGCAATGGCGGCGTAAACCACCGTAAGCAGGATTATCTGGCGGCGTTCGTAATAGAAGACCTCTTCTTCCGCGGAGTGGAGAATCTGTTTCAGTTTCTGTTTGATTTCGCGGGCGGCCTTTTTGGCGGCGGCAGTGGTGGCCTGCCTGATGCCGGCTGCGGCGGCTTTGGCGCCGACGGGCAGCTTTTTGACACGGGCAGACATTGTATCGGCGGGAGCTGTGGCGGCATCCGCAGCGGGGGCTGCATTTGCAGTTTTCGGGAATGCGCCGTTAAGCGCGGCGGCTTCCGCTTCCGCCCGGCGGGCAGCCTTTTTGGCCTTGGTCATCGCTTTTAGCGCCTTGCGCGCTTTTGCCGTTGCTTTGAGGGCTTTTCTGGCAGCTTTCTGCGCTTCGGTCTCGGCGGCTTTTTCCACGGTTTTCAGCGTTGCCTCCAACGTGCGTTCGACGATTTTTTTCGGCGCGGCTTTGGCTGCGGCGGGAAGCTTTTTGATTTTTTCGCGCACCGGGGCTCTGGACGCCGGGACGGGCGCGGCATTGCCGGCAGCCGGGGAAAGCGCGTCGGACGAGCCTTCGGGGGGCAGCTGGGCTGCTGCTAAAGTCTCGCTTTCGGCCGCGGTTTCCGCCGCCGAAATCGAGGTTGCGGCGTGTGAGTGGGCTGCCGCCGGAATTGCGGCAGGGTGCGCGGGGGCTTTTTTCGGCGCTTTTTTCAACGCTGCTTTGGGTGCCTTGGGGGCAGCGGGTTTCTTTTTAACGGGTTTTGCCATTTTTGTCATCCTTTCAAAAAACAGATTTGCCGTTATGATAGCACGGAGAGGGTTAATGCCGGGTTAACGCGCGGTTCGGACGGAGGGGCGGGGGGG
>ENA-UALR01000908-UALR01000908.1-human-gut-metagenome-genome-assembly--contig:-NODE-908-length-13497-cov-10.912215_pt1 | contig 13497 bp, 9 predicted proteins | sample MGYA00243702_ERZ654472 | MGnify/ENA primary metagenome ERZ654472 (study PRJEB26926, sample SAMN06164398) | human gut metagenome | biome: ENVO:00009003; feature: ENVO:2100002; material: ENVO:00002003...
CCCACACAAGCCCCTGCCAGCCGGGCAGGCCGTTTTCCTTTTCAAAGCGCTTGAGCCCTGCCATAGCCAGCACGCCCAGCGCCAGCGTCCAGTAAACGTTCTGCGCACTGGGGTCAAAGGGGGTGCGGAAGAACGCAAGGTCAAAGGGTACTTCGCTCAGAAGGCCGAACAGCACCAGCCGCCCCAAATAGCCTTTGACGTTGTGGGTGTGCACAAAGCCCTCCACCAGCAAAAAGCAGAACAGGGGAAAGGCCAGCCGTCCGGTGAAGCGCAGCACCATGTCCAGCCGGTAAAGCGGATAGGCAGAAAGGGTGTCCTGCGAGAGGGTGCCGGCGTCCAGCCCGGGCGTAAGGATACCTGCCTCGATGCAGGACGCGCCGATGTGGTCCACCAGCATGGTAATGCAGGCGATGGTTTTAAGAGCAGTGCCGCTGAAAGTGCGGCGCGGAGATAGTGCGGTCATAAAAACACCTCGGTCAGGTCGTTAAAAATCGTTACAGGAACTATAACGGAGGAAAGGCGGCATTTCCTGCAAAAATCGCGGCAAAATCCGCACAGAGCGTGCAAAAATCGGGGCAAAATGCTTGACAGAAAAGGCGCGGGATAGTACAATCAAGAAGATAATTGAACTAACTCAAACGAAAGATGAAAAAGATTCACAGAGAATCGGGCGTCTCCGAACCAGTAAAGACGGAAGGAGGCTTTGGGCATGACGCTATTTTCCTACGAAATTTTTGATGCCGTGGCCCGGCAGGGCAGCTTTAACAAGGCGGCACAGCAGCTGCACCTGACCCCCTCGGCCATCAGTCACGCCATTGCCGTAATGGAGGAGGAGCTGGGTTTTGCTCTGTTCAACCGCGGTAAAAACGGCGTATCCATGACCAGTTACGGCGCTTCCCTGTATCCCTCTATCCGCGATGTGCTGAACAGTGACGAGGCGCTGAAGCAGAGCATCGCCCGCCTGAACGGCTTGGAAAAGGGCAAGGTGAAGCTGGGCGTATTCAACTCGGTGTGCGCATCGCTGCTGCCCGGGCTGCTGAAAAGCTTTGCAGCGCATTATCCGCAGATCGAGATCGAAGTATATCAGGGCACCTACGACGATGTCAAGGAATGGCTGCGCACCGGTCAGGTGGATATCGCCTTCCTGTCCTCCACCTGCCGGGAGGAGTTCAACCTCACCGAGCTGTTCCGGGAGCCGCTGCTGTGCATCGTGCCGCAGGACTGGCCGGAGCCGCAGGACGGCGTAATGACCCCGGCGCTGATGAACGGCCAGAGCTTTGTAGTGCAGTGCGACGCCACCGACGCCGAGATGCGCCAGTTCCTCAAGAAATACAAGATCGGCACCGAGCGCCGCTGCCATGTCATCGACGACCAGTCCAACATCGCCATGGTGGAAGCCGGGCTTGGCATCTCCATCATGCCGCAGATGCTGCTGCGGGACTGCAAGGCCGCCGTCAAGGTGTACCCCATCGAGCCGGAGGAGTACCGCGTGGTGGGCTTGGCCGTGCAGCGCCCGGCGTCTATGGCTCCCGCCGTGGAGCAGATGTTCCACCACATCGTGGAGTACTGCCACGAGCTGGATCTTTCGCTGTAAATAATTATAATGTCGGAAAACCGGAGCGTTTGCGGACGCTCCGGTTTTCCGTTTTTATAGGAACTTGTTCTCCGACAGCGTCCTCGCCCTCTCCGTCTGCTCACTGCGTTCGCAGCCACCTCTCCCAAAGGGAGAGGCCTTGGCATGGCGGCAAAGTTGCCGGTTAAATTGCGAAGTATACGGTTTCGCCAGAGGCTCTCCCTTTGAGGAAAGACTTCCCCCGCTCCGGGGGAAGATGTCACCGCAGGTGACAAAAGGGGGAATCTGGCGCGTTAGCGCCTGAGAGGGCGAGGACGCTAACCGCAGCGCCGCCCAAGGCACGATGCGGCTGCTGGGTGCCGCAACCCGATAGCGGAGCGCATTCTAAATTGTCCCATCTGCCGCCGCAAGTAAAAATTGCATCCGGCGGCAAAAAGGATTATACTATAAAAAATGTCTGCGGTGCACAGGCCGCAGGGGCAGAGGAGATGAAACATGAAACGACGGGACTTTTGTAAGGGTCTTGCGGTGACCCTTGCGGTGGGGGCACTGGCTCCCGGTGCGGCGCTGCCGCAGGCCGGGGCGGCTACGGCGCTGGTCGGCCGCGCCGTGCCGGACGACTACTATACCCTGTGGTACCGCAGCGACCGCTGCAGCGCTGACCTGCGGCACGATTACTATTACAGCGACAGCCTGTTCGACCACGCCGCCACAGAGTACGACGATAAGCTGGCACTGGCCACCTTGGGCATGGCTGCGGCTGCGGACAGCTCGTGGGAGAGCGACCAGCGCTATTGGATGACGGGCGAGGTCGGCCGTGCCGACCATATCCGGGATGCCTTTGCAAAGCTGGGCTTTGCCGAGGTGCAGCTGTTCAACTATACCCACAGCCTGAACGATGCCCCGGACACGGTGGCCTGTGCCGCTGCCCGCAAAACACTGGTGCGCGGCGGCAGACAGGTGACCATCATCGGGGCGTTTGTGCGCGGCTCCGGTTATGGAGCCGAGTGGTCCGGCAACCTTCATACAGGCTCCGGCAGCGCCCACACGGGTTTTGTAGCAGCGGCGCGGCAGCTGACTGAAAAAATACGCGGATATGTTCAGGCATCGGCCAAGCGCCAGCCGCTGGGTACCCTGAAGCTCTGGATGGGCGGCTACAGCCGTGCCGGCGGCGTAACGAATTTAGTGGCGGCGCGTCTGCCCGCCGTGCTGCCGCAGCTGGAAAAGAAAAACACCTTTATCTATACCTTTGCCGCCCCGGCTGCGCTGGCGGCGGCAGACTGCCCCGAGCTGCAGCAGGACTTTGACAACAACCATACGGCAAGCGGCAGTCTGAAAAAGAACTGGGGCACCAGCAACATCTTCAACATCATCTCCAGCGGAGATGTGGTCCCCCGGGTGCTGCCCGCAGAGTGGGGCTTCTACCGCAACGGCAACGACCGTTTTCTGCCCGCTACAGTTGTCCCGGAGGAACTGCAGGCGCTGAACGACCGCAGCGCAGGGATGGAGGGCGCACCGCTGGATTTCGGGCGGCTGGCCGTCACCGAGGAGACCGATGCCGTGCTGCAGTCCATGATGACCCTGTTCGGCAGCCGTCAGACCTATCACGAGGACTACGAGGATGCCATGCGCTGTATACTGCAATGCGTGACCACCCGCTCGGAAGCAGAGGTGACCCGGGGCGTCATTCTGGACGATGCTGCCGTGGTGGCGCAGCTGCGCAGCATGGAGCCCATGCAGAAGTTCCCGCAGGAAAAGGTGGAGCGCTGTGTGCAGGCGGCCTCTGCCCTGAGCCGCCCGCTGCTGGAAAAGCTGGGCAATGCAGTGCCGCTGCAGGCACAGCAGATCGTGATCCCCATGCTGGCAGTCGGTCTGTGCTTTGAATTGGACCCGGAGACGCTGCAGCTGGTGTCAGACTTTGTATTGTCCACCATCACGGTAAAGGGGCAGCTGAGCGGCATCCTGAAAACAGTGCTGTGTCACTTTTTGGAAACCTACATTACCCTGCTGGAATACTATGACCCTGCCGACCACGGCATGGAGCCCTATACCCGGCAGGAAGAGCTATAAGCAAAAGGCCGCTGCGCAGACATCGCGCAGCGGCCTTGGCTTTTTACAGATAAGATCAGAACTTGAACAGGTTCAGCCCGGTAACGGGGTCGTACTGGCGGTCTACTGTGCCGTCCAGAACATCCACCACCATCTCACAGGTGGCGCTAACTACCGCCCGGTTCAGATGTCCGCCGAACACCTCGCCCTTGTCGTTGCCGGCGCTCATGTGCAGGTGGGTGTAGAATGCGCCGTTCATGGTGTTGATGGTGCCGGTCAGGGACACGATCTCAAAACTGCCGCTGAAGGTGTTGGCGTAGTATTTCTTCTCCGCTACATTGTATACGCCCACCGTAAAGCTGTTGGTGGCGCCCAGCGCCTGCACAGCGGCAAGGCGGATGTTTTCCTTCAGGGCGAGCTCTTTGACCTGTTCAAGGATCTCTTCGTCCTTGTCGATGCGTACAATGATCTTATTGCCAAAGCGTTTGTATTCCATGGAAAAGCATCTCCTTTATGTGGGTTTTGTGCGCTGCTCTTTGCCGGGCGCGCGTGCGAAAAACTGGAAGTTACCACTTTCCTTTAACAATTCGTCCACCGACCAAAATGGAAGAAAAAATAGCAGCGAAAAACAAAAGGGTGATCCAAATTGGGCTGAATACCCATAGCCATGACCACGAAATCAATCCTGTTACTTTTAGTACAGCGAAAATCAAAACTAAAGCAACAATAGGATCCATCCTAGACCGGTGGGATTTCTTCTCCGTGTGCATAACAGAACCTCCTTGAATCCCGATTTGTTGAACCAAGCCGAGTATACCACACCCGCCAAGGAAAGAACACCCCGATAGCGTAAAATTTGCAGGTTGAAACTTGTCGGGGCAGGGGACTTGGCAAACCCAACGTGATTGCGCTATAATAGAGCCGTAACAGTTCCACAATGGTGTGGTAAGGGAGGTGCGGTCATGATCCGGGTGGCAGTCGTAGAGGATGACGCGGAGGTGCAGGGGGTATTGCAGGAGTACATCCGGCGGTATACCCGGCAGTACGGGACAGAATTTGAGGTATCGGTCTTTGCGGACGGGGTGGACATTCTGGACAATTACCGCGCCGTCTACGATATTATTTTTCTGGATGTGGAGATGAAGCATCTGGACGGCATGACCACGGCAGAGCGCATCCGGCAGATGGATGCAGACGTCATCCTGATCTTCATCACCAATATGGCGCAGTATGCCATCCGGGGCTACTCGGTGGGGGCGCTGGACTATGTGCTGAAGCCGGTGCCGTATTTTGCATTTTCCGAGCAGCTGAAAAAGGCCGAGAAAAATTTGGCCCGCCGCGCCAGCCACTATCTCATGGTCCCGGTGGAGAGCGGCCTGCGGCGGCTGGACAGCTCCCGGCTGTATTATCTGGAAAGCGAAGGCCACCGGGTGCATTACTACACCGAGGACGGCGATTTTTCGGCACCGGGCACCCTCAAGGCAGTGGAGGAAAAGTTGGCGGGCCGCCCCTTTGCCCGCTGCAACAGCGGCTATCTGGTAAATCTGGCGCAGGTGCAGGCGGTGCAGCAGAACACGGTGCAGGTGGGACCCTATGAGCTGCAGATCAGCCGCCCCAAGCGCAAGGCCTTTCTTGCCGCACTGACCGACTACATCGGAGGTGAGGGCTCATGACCATGCTGCCGAACATCCCCCGCCTGTACACGGCGCTGGCAGAGGTGTTGGCGGTGCTGCTCTACGCCCGCCGCCTGCCGCGGCGGTTCCACCGGCAGACCGCGGTCACGGTGGTGTGGGCACTGGTGCTGGGAATCTTTTTGCACAAGACCGGCTATGTGCCGCTGGCGTGGTGGGTGCCCTGTATGCTCTGCGCGGTGCTGCTGCTCTACGGGTACCTGTGGGGCAGCCGGGCGGTCAACTGGCTGGAGGCACTGTACATCACCGCCCGGGCGTTTCTGCTGGCAGAGTTTGCTGCCAGCGCAGAATGGCAGCTGCACTGCTGGCTGTTTCCGCACCGGAGCGGCTTTGACCCGCTGGCGCTGGCGCTGCTGGCGGCGGTCTACGGCGCGGTCTACGGCCTGATGTTCTGGCTGGAGCGCAGCCGTCCGCTGCCCGAAAAGCATCTGGACATCAGCAACAAGGCTGCGCTGGCGGCATTTGTCATGGCGGGCACGGTGTTCGTGGTCAGCAACCTTCTGTTTCTGGGGGAGAGCCCGGCGACCATGAACGTGTTCTGCATCCGCACGCTGGTGGATTTCTGCGGGGTGCTGATCCTGACGCTGCAGCACGAGCAACTGCGGGAGAGCGCGCTGCATCAGGAGCTTTCTGCCATGGACAATGTGCTGCACCGGCAGTATGAACAGTACAAGCGCAGCAAGGAGGGCATCGAGCTCATCAACAGCCGCTACCATGAATTGAAGGTCCAGATCGCTGATATCCGTGCCCAGCGGGACCGCGCCAAGCAGGACGCGGCGCTGGCAAAGATGGAGAACAGCATTCTGCAGTATGAGGCGGAGAACAAGACCGGAAACCCGGTGCTGGACATCCTGCTCACCGCCAAGAGCATGGAATGTCAGGAAAAGCAGATCCGCATGACCAGCGTGGCAGACGGGCATCTGCTGGACCATCTGTCCACCCGGGAGATCTGCACGCTGGTGGGCACCGCGCTGGACAACGCCATTGAAAGCTGTGCCGCCGAGCAGGACCCGGAAAAGCGGCTGATCCGCACGGCGGTGTATGCTCAGAACGGCTTTGTGCTGTTCCGGGTGGAGAACTACTGCAAAAAGCCGGTGGAGCTGGGTGCAGACGGTCTGCCGCTGCGCAGTGCCCACGGCGGTTACGACCTGCGCAGCCTGCGGGCGGCTGCGCAGCAGCACAGCGGCAGCATGACCGTGCACTGGGAGGACGGCTGGTTCACCCTGCGGGTGCTTCTGCCGCAGGCGGGGATTCAACAGACCGAGGGCGGGGAGTGATCCCCGCCCTTTTTGCAATATGCACAAAATCAGGGGCAGTGGAATTGTGAATAAGCACAATAAAAAATGAAACCAATTTGAAACTTTTTTCAAATTATGCATCCAAAACGACAGATTGTGAACAAATTGAAAATTCTCCGGCAATTTCTGGTATTATAAAGCCATGCTGGCAGGGGCGTGCCCTGCCGTTGTCCGATTCGACAAAACAAGGAGGAGAAAACTATGTTGTCCATCAATATGGATGACGTCATCAAGGTCCTCAACTCGATCAAATCGCAGTTGATCGGCTTTGGTGTCGTAGCAGTTCTGCTGATCGCAGTCATGATCGCCTGCCGTAAGCAGAGCAAGTCCAAAAAGTATCTGATCCGCTGGCAGGCGGGTCTGGGCATGGTGCTGGCACTGGCCATTACCGTGAACCTGATCCTGACCGGCCCCATGTACTCCATGGTGACCCTTGCCACCGGCCGCGGCAAGGTCAGCGAGGAAAATGTGACCTCCGCTACCCAGCTGTGCGAGAACATTGCCGATGAAGGCATCGTCCTGCTGGATAACGACGGCACCCTGCCCATGGCCAAGAACAGCAAGCTGAACGTTTTTGGCTGGGCTTCCACCAACCCCTGCTACGGCGGCACCGGTTCCGGTGCTCTGTCCGACGCCTACCCCACCGTCACCCTGCTGGAGGGCCTGAAGAACGCCGGCTTTGAGCTGAATACCGAGCTGAGCGACTTCTACACCTCTTACCGTGCTGATCGCCCGGAGGTGGGGATGTTCGCTCAGGACTGGACCCTGCCGGAGCCGGAGGCTGCACAGTACACCGACGAGATGATGAACAACGCCAAGGCTTTCTCTGATACCGCCATGGTAGTCATCACCCGCGTGGGCGGCGAAGGTGCGGACCTGCCCACCGATGTGTCTCAGGTCACCTACGACGCAGGCCACAGCTACAACGACTTTGAGCCCGGCGACCACTACCTGCAGCTGTCCAAGACCGAAAAGGACATGATGGACCTGGTCTGCAAGAACTTTGATAAGGTCGTTGTGGTCTACAACGGTGCCAACGCCATGGAGCTGGGCTGGGTCAAGGACTACAGCCAGATCAAGAGCGTTATCTGGTGCGCCGGCACCGGCCAGAGCGGCTTCAACGCTCTGGGCTCCATCCTCTGCGGCGACGTGAACCCCTCTGGCCGTACCATTGATACCTTTGTGTACGACCTGACCCAGACCCCCACTGCGAACAACTTTGGCAACTTCAACTACACCAACATGGATGAGCTCAAGGCCAGCGCCTTTGGTGCCGAGACCATCCCTGCTTTCGTGGACTATGTGGAAGGCATCTATGTGGGCTACAAGTTCTACGAGACTGCCGCCGCTGAAGGCCTCATCGACTACGACAAGACTGTGGTGTATCCCTTCGGCCGTGGTCTGAGCTACACCACCTTCACCCAGAGCCTGAACAGCGTTACCGAGGCTGACGGCACCATCACCGTGGATGTCACCGTCACCAACACCGGTTCTGCTTCCGGCAAGGAGGTCGTGGAGGTCTACTACAATCCCCCGTACACCAACGGCGGCATTGAAAAGGCTTCTGCAAACCTGATCGGCTTTGCAAAGACTTCTGAGCTGGCTCCCGGCGCTTCCGAGAACGTCACCGTTACCTTCAAGGCCGAGGATATGGCCTCCTACGATACCTACGGCAAGGGCTGCTATGTGCTGGAAAAGGGCGATTACGTCATCAGCATCAACGCCGACTCCCACACCGTGCTGGATTCCAAGACCTACACCGTGGCTTCCGACATCGTCTACGACGCTTCCAACAAGCGTGAGAGCGATGTGGAGGTCGCTGACAACAAGTTCGGCTTTGCCGAGGGCAATGTGACCTACCTGTCCCGTGCCGATGGCTTTGCCAACTACGCCGAGGCTACCGCTGCTCCCGCAGACTTCGAGCTGCCGGCAGAGGCTAAGGCTACCTTCTACAACAACTCCAACTGGAACCCCGAGGACTTCAACAACGCCGACGATGTGGCTCCCACCACCGGTGCCAAGAACGGCCTGCTGCTGAAGGATATGGTGGGTGTGGATTACAACGACGCCCAGTGGGATACCTTCCTGGATCAGCTCACTGTCTCTGACATGGACAAGCTCATTGCTCTGGGCGGCTTCCAGACTGTGGCAGTGGATTCCATCGGCAAGGTGCAGGCCATCGACTGCGACGGTCCTGCCTCTATCAACAACAACTTCACCCGGCAGGGTTCCATCGGCTTCCCCTCTGCTGTGATGATCGCAGCTACCTGGAACACCGATCTGGCACACGACTTCGGCACCTCTATCGGCAAGATGGCTGACGACATGGGCGTTTCCGGCTGGTACGCACCGGCTATGAACATCCACCGCTCCGCTTTCGCAGGCCGTAACTTCGAGTACTACTCCGAGGACGGCGTGCTGTCCGGTGCGATGGCTTCCAACGCCATCATGGGCGCTCAGGAGCAGGGCGTCTACGCCTTCATGAAGCACTTTGCCCTCAACGACCAGGAGACCAACCGCTACGGTATGCTCTGCACCTGGTCCACCGAGCAGGCCATCCGTGAGATCTACCTGAAGCCCTTTGAGGAGTGTGTCAAGGCAGCTGGCTGCCACGCTGCCATGTCCTCCTACAACTACATCGGCAACACCTACGCAGGCAGCTGCGACGCTCTGCTGAACAAGGTCCTCCGTGGGGAGTGGGGCTTTGTGGGCATGGTGCTGACCGACTACTACGGTGTGTGCGGCTATCAGGATGCTGACCGTCTGATCCGCAACGGCGGCGACCTCTGCCTGGTGAACTACGACACCGAGACCAACCACCTGACCGATACCACCAGCGCTACCGCTCTGGTGTCCGCACGTCAGGCCTGCAAGAACATCCTGTACACTGTGGCAAACTCCCGTGCTTACTACCCCGAGAACCTGAACCCCGGTATGCCCGGTTGGGAAAAGGTGATGATCGGTGTGGATGTTGTACTGGCAGCCGCTCTGATCGCACTGGAAGTTCTGGTGGTCAAAAAGGGCTATGCAAAGCGCAAGGAAGAGGAAGTCAACGCCTGATTCTAGGCAAGACGCTCTGAACGGACGCAGCACCTGAACTGAAACCAGACCAAAGGCCCGCTGCGTAAAAACAGCGGGCCTTTTCTGGATTTGAAAAGGCAAAGAGGAAAATGCCATGAAACACACAGATATCATCAAGAGCTTGTCTCTGGAACAAAAATGCGCCCTGCTGAGCGGCGGCACGGTGTTCACCACCCGGGCGCTGCCGGGCAAGGGCATCCCGGCCATTACCCTGTCGGACGGCCCCAACGGCGTGCGCAAGCAGGCGGGCGCGGCTGACCATCTGGGCCTGAACCCCAGTGTGCCCGCCACCTGCTTCCCCACCTCGGCTACCGTGGCCAACAGCTGGGACCCGGAGCTTGGCGAGGCTGTGGGCGCAGCCATGGGCGAAGAAGCGGCGGCACAGGGCGTGTCGGTACTGCTGGGCCCCGGCCTGAACATCAAGCGCAGCCCCCTGTGCGGCCGCAACTTCGAGTATTTCTCGGAGGACCCCTACCTTGCTGGTAAGATGGCTGCGGCCTACGTCCGCGGCATCCAGAAAAACGGCATTGCCGCCTGCCCCAAGCACTTTGCGGTGAACAGTCAGGAGCTGCGCCGCATGGCCTCGGATTCCATCGTGGACGAGCGCACCCTGCGGGAAATTTACCTGACCGGCTTCGAGATGGTGGTCAAGGAAGCGCAGCCTAAGACCATCATGTCCGCCTATAACCTTGTCAACGGCACCTACGCCAACGAGAACACCCACCTGCTCATGGATATCCTGCGCGGGGACTGGGGCTTTGACGGCGCAGTGGTCACCGACTGGGGCGGCAGCAACGACCACGCCCTTGGCGTAAAGAACGGCTCTACGCTGGAAATGCCCGCCCCCGGTGGGGACGCCGTCCGGGAGCTGATGAAAGCAGTGCAGACCGGCAAGATCACCGAAGCGGACGTGGACGCCCGGCTGGACGAACTGCTGGAGCTGGTGTTCACCACCAAGGCGGCAGTGGACGCCGCACCCGGCAAGTTCGATGCCGACGCCCACCACGCACTGGCACGCCGGGCTGCTGCCCAGAGCATCGTGCTGCTGAAGAACGAAAACGGCCTGCTGCCCCTTGCAAAAGGGGAAAAGGTGGCGGTCATCGGCGACTTTGCCCAGACGCCCCGCTATCAGGGCGCAGGCTCCAGCGCCGTCAACTCCATCAAGGTGGATTCCTTTCTGGAATGCCTTGCCGAGAGCGGCCTGAACAGCGTCGGCTACGCCAAGGGCTTTGACCGGCAGGGCAAGCCCGATGAGACGCTGAAGGCCGAGGCGGTGCAGCTGGCAAAGAACGCCAATGTGGTGCTGCTGTGCATGGGTCTGGACGAGATCAAAGAGAGCGAGGGCATCGACCGCGCCGACATGAAGCTGGCAGAGAACCAGCTGGAACTGCTGGCGGCTGTGGCGGCGGCAAACCCCAATGTGGTGGTGCTGCTGAGCGCGGGCTCCTCGCTGGAAAGCGGTTGGGTCAAGGACTGCAAGGCGCTGGTCTACGGCTGCCTGGGCGGTCAGGCCGGTGCGGGCGCACTGGTCGAGGTGCTCACCGGTGCGCAGAACCCCTGCGGCAAGCTGGCGGAGACTTGGGCGCGCAGCTACGCCGACACCCCCGCAAAGGCGCATTTCGGCGGCGACGGCCCCACTGTGGAGTACCGCGAGGGTCTGTATGTGGGCTACCGCTACTACGACACCGCCGGTGTGCCCACCGCCTTCCCCTTCGGCTACGGCCTGAGCTATACCAGCTTTGCGTACAGTGACCTGAAAGCAGACGAAAACGGCGTGACCCTGACTGTCACCAACACCGGCAGCTGTGCAGGTGCCGAGGTGGTGCAGCTTTATGTGGCAAAGCCGGATGCAACGATTTTCCGCCCCGCCAAGGAGCTGAAGGGCTTTACCAAGGTGCAGCTGGAAGCCGGAGAGAGCAAGACCGTCACCATCCCGCTGGATGATAAGGCGTTCCGCTACTGGAACGTCAAGACCGACCGCTGGGAGGTGGAAGACGGCAGCTATCAGCTGCTGGTGGGCGCTTCCAGCGCCGATATCCGTCTGACTGCCGCCGTCACGGTGGCGGGCACCGGCGCACCCGACCCCTACGCGGGCAAAAATCTGGAGCATTACCGCACCGCACAGGTGCAGAATGTGCCGGACGCGGAGTTTGAAGCGCTGCTGGGCCGTCCCATCCCGGAGAACAAGGTGCACATCGACCGCAACATGACGCTGGGCGAGATGGGACACGGACGCAGCCCCGTCGGCTGGCTGGCAGCTGCCGTGCTGGGCACCCTGCTGCGCCGCAGCATCAAAAAGGGCAAGCCTGACCTGAACATCCTGTTCCAGTACAATATGCCTCTGCGTGCGCTGGCCAAAATGACCAACGGCGCTATCAGCATGGGCATGGTGGACGGCATCGTGATGGAGCTGCAGGGCTTCTGGATCATCGGCCTTGTGCGGGTGATCGTGGAGGCCGTGAAGAACCTCGTGCTGAACAGCCGCATGGAAGAGCGCTTGAAAAACAGCTGAAAGGAAGCAGGCTATGAATTTCTGGAATAACTTCGCGGCAAAGCACCCCGCCGCTGCCAAGTGGGTGCGCGAGGGCGGCCTGTTCGTCATCGTGTCCAACCTCATCACCGTGTTCAAGTACCTGCTGCTGCAATTTCTGCCCAAGGCCTTTGCAAGCCTGCCGGTGGTGGATTTCGGCTGGCCGGGCATTGATATCACCCTGTTCGGCGAGACCTTCAAGTGGAACATCCTCGGCTACGATGCCGCCCACGGTGGTCTGCCCTACTTCTGCGCCTACATGATCGCCATGGTCATCGGCGAGTGCATCAATTTCCCCATCCAGCGCAATTTCGTGTTCCGCAGCAAGGGCAATCTGGCAAAGCAGATTGGCTGGTATGTGCTGGCGTTCTGCGTCATCACCTGCATCGTCAACTCCATCAACTGCATCTGGGTGGCGGTGGCAGGTCTGCTGGTGCCGGACTTCATCTACAACATCGGCACTACGGTGCTGAACGGCGGTATCTCCATGGTCATCTTCTTCTTCGTGAATAAGATCATCTTCCCGGAGGGCGAAAAAGCCGCCAAATAACAAGTCATCTCCTTCATTTTCTTCTTTTCATCACAAAGGCTCTCGCCCGCTCTGTGCATACGACAGAACAGGTGGGAGCCTTTGGCTTATGATCATCCTATCGCACAAAAGGCAGGATACCATCGTAATGATGATACCCTGCCTTTGCTCGTTCCGGTCCTCGTCCTGTGACCTCCGCCACAAAAAATCCCCAGACCGAATGGTCTGGCGGCATCTTTCTTGGTAGACATTCCTACGCGTTGGGAACCGCGCACTAATCAAAGCCCTGCTAGGGCTTTGATTGCCCCGCCTGCGGCGCGGCCGTGCTGTTCGAGCCCTGTACCGTCCTGCTCTGACGCAGGTTAGTGGATGACACAACAAAAAATCCCCTGACCGAAGTCAGGGACTCTTGTTTTGGTGGAGCATTGTCCACAGCACTCGAACCCAACACCTCTTCACGGGAGATGGTTTTGGAATCGTCCGTGAAGTTGAAATTGAGCACGACCCGGTCGTCAAAGACGTAGACCGAGTTGACAAAGGTATCAATGATCTGCCGCTGGTGTTCCATGTCCCTCATGTCACCCTTGCGGAATTTTTCAAACCAGAACCGCATCCATTCGCGGGTCAGGACTGGCTTTTTCAGCTCTTCTTCCAGAATGCTGGTGTTCAGGGCTTCCTTCCGGGCTTCCAGTTCGTCCAACCGCTGCTTGGTGGTCGGGGTCAGGATGCCCTGTTCAATGGCTTCC
>ENA-UALR01000931-UALR01000931.1-human-gut-metagenome-genome-assembly--contig:-NODE-931-length-13348-cov-6.524487_pt1 | contig 13348 bp, 7 predicted proteins | sample MGYA00243702_ERZ654472 | MGnify/ENA primary metagenome ERZ654472 (study PRJEB26926, sample SAMN06164398) | human gut metagenome | biome: ENVO:00009003; feature: ENVO:2100002; material: ENVO:00002003...
AAAAAGGGCGAGGACTGTCCGAGCGAAGCGAGTTCCGCAGACCCCGACGGCGACCATAGTGACAAACCCAAAAGCCCGATAACCGCGGCGGCGCTTCTTGGTTCGTTCTTCTCGCTGCTGAGAAGAATGAACAAATAAAGCGAATCTCATGCAACCGAGACTATCTTTTACAAGAAAAGAAAATCATTAGCATTCAACCTTCTCCCCCTGCCGTGTCCCGTAGCCTTACGGGGTGTTTTGTAGCGCAAAATATAGGGGAGGTGGCACGAAGTGACGGAGGGGTTAATAAAAACAGCAGCCCGAACGGTTCGTTCTTCTCGCTGCTGAGAAGAACGAACCAAGAATAAAACTCCACCACCGATACAGAACTTGAAAAGAAGAAATAAAACTCAGTTATGCAATGACGAAAGTATGATTCTCAAAAAAATAGATAACACACAGACAAAACCGAGGCTTGTTTCTATTAACCCTTTACACTATCTTTGCACGAAGCAAAGGAAAAGAAAAGTGGAACAAGATTTTCTGAACAGTCTGAACGACCAGCAACGCGAAGCTGTGCTCTATACCGATGGACCGGAATTGGTTATCGCCGGAGCCGGGTCGGGTAAAACAAGAGTACTTACCTACAAGATAGCACACCTGCTGCAAATGGGATATCCACCCTACCGGCTACTGGCACTCACCTTCACCAACAAAGCGGCCAACGAGATGAAAGAACGCATCGCCGCATTGGTAGGGACAGAGACAGCTCAACGCTTGTGGGCAGGGACGTTTCACTCCATTTTCTCCCGCATACTCCGAGCCAATGCCGACCGGATCGGCTATCGTCACGACTTCACCATCTACGATGCCTCCGATTCCCTGTCGCTTATAAAAAGCATTATCAGAGAACTTCAACTCGACGATAAGACATACAAACCCACAACCGTGCAAGCGATTATTTCCCATGCGAAAAACGCCCTCATCGAACCGCAAGCCTATGCGCGAAACCGGGAACTTATCGAGATGGATACTCGTTCGAAACGACCCCTCATTCACGAAATATACCGTATCTACCGACAACGCTGTTCCGTGTCGGGGGCAATGGATTTCGACGACCTGCTGCTCAATACCAATATACTTTTCAGGGACCACCCCGACGTGCTGCAACACTATCGCGACCTGTTCGCCTACATCTTGGTAGACGAGTATCAAGATACCAATTTCGCCCAACACCTCATTGTCAGCCAGTTGGGAAAAGACCACAACCACATCTGCGTGGTGGGCGACGATGCCCAGAGCATTTACTCGTTCCGGGGAGCGAATATCCACAATATACTCGGACTGAGTAAAGAGTACCCGGGATTGAAAATATTCAAACTCGAACGAAACTACCGTTCCACACAAAATATCGTCAATGCGGCCAACAGCCTCATCGCCAAGAACAAGGAGCAAATACCCAAACAAGTATTCTCCGAAAAAGAACAAGGAAACAAAGTACAAGTAATAAGTGCCTATTCCGATTTCGAAGAAGGCTTTATCGTCTCGAACCGTATTGCCGAAATGCGCATCACGACTCACTGTGATTACAACGACTTCGCTGTCCTCTACCGTACGAACGCACAGTCCCGTGTATTGGAAGAAGCTCTGCGCAAGCGCAATATACCCTACCGCATCTACGGAGGTATGTCGTTCTACCAAAGGAAAGAAATCAAGGACGCCATCGCCTATTTCAGATTAACGATAAACCCCGATGACGAAGAAGCGCTCAAACGAGTCATCAACTATCCCGCACGGGGAATCGGAAATACCACTCTCTCGAAACTCATCGAACGGGCACACTCGCAGGAATCCAGTATATGGAATGTGATTTCCGACCCCATAGGCCACAACTTGGCCGTTAACAACGGCACATTGAACAAGTTGAAAACCTTCAAGGACCTCATAGACGAATTACGCTACGAAGCCGATAAAAAGAACACACCGGAACTGGCGGAAACGATTATCAAGCGGTCGGGTATTTGGGGAGAAATTTCCTCGGATCGTACCCCCGAAAACATCAGCCGGCAAGAGAACATCGAAGAACTTTTGAACGGTGTCCGTGAATTTTGCGCCCTGCGCGAAGAAGCCGGAGAAGAACAAACCTCCCTATCCGACTTCTTAGCCGAAATTTCTTTGGCGACAGATCAAGACAACGGCGATGAAACCGAGCAAGACAAAGTGACCTTGATGACGGTCCATGCATCGAAAGGATTGGAGTTCAAACAAGTTTTCATTGTTGGAGTAGAAGAAGACCTCTTTCCTTCGGCCATGAGTAAAAACAGTGAACGGGAAATTGAAGAAGAACGACGTCTGCTCTATGTGGCCATCACCCGCGCAGAAGAAAACTGCACCCTCACGTATGCCCTTTCCCGCTATCGTAACGGACAAACGGTCTCCTCCCCTCCAAGCCGGTTCATCAAAGACCTCGATTCTCGATACGTCGATATGCCGGTACAAACCAAACAAGAGTCTCCCAGAGAAACCATATCGTGGAACCGATTTCCATTCGATGCGGAAAGACCGCGCAAAACGTCCCGATGGAACGAAGAAGAGACGGATCGCACACCTGCACCGAGACCATTCGCTGCTCCGTCTCCGGGCAAACGGTTGACTAAGATAGACTCTAAACCCACAGGTGAAACCCATTCTACGACACAATCCACAGTCGCGACCGCTGCCGGGCAGGTAGAAATAGGAACACTCATCTGCCATGCCCGCTTCGGAAACGGAACCGTTACAGCCATAGAAGATACGGGAGACAACTGCAAAATAACCGTCGAATTTGAAAACGTCGGGCGCAAACAGCTCCTGCTCAAATTCGCCAAGTTCACAATCATAGAATAATTTTCATACGTCATGCACGATACGCTATCGCAAATACCATCACCCTGCTATGTTCTCGAAGAAGAACTATTGCGCCGCAACCTCGCTCTCATTCGCTCTGTCAAAGAAGCCGCCGGAGTAAATATTATACTGGCGTTCAAAGCCTATGCCCTTTGGAAATCATTCCCCGTCATACGGGAATATATTCCGCACTCCACAGCCAGCTCCATACACGAAGCACGGCTGGCATTCGAGGAGATGGGCAGTCCGGCACACACCTACTCACCGGCCTATACCGAGCGGGATTTCCCGACAATACTCAAATACAGCAGCCACATTACCTTCAACTCCCTGACTCAATTCGAACGGTTTTACCCCCAAGTAGTAGCCGACGGCAATCGGGTATCGTGCGGGTTGCGTATCAACCCCGAATATTCCGAGGTAGAAACCGACCTCTACAATCCCTGCGCACCGGGTTCCCGATTAGGAATAACCGCCGACAAGCTGCCTGAACTTCCGCAGGGAGTGGAGGGGCTTCATTTCCACACCCTCTGCGAGTCCACCTCCTACGACCTCGAAAAGACTTTGGCACAGGTCGAAGACCGATTCGGGCATCTGCTCCCCCATATCAAATGGCTGAACATGGGAGGAGGTCACCTCATGACCCGCAAAGATTACGATACCGCACATTTGATTAACCTCCTCCGGGGCTTCAAACAAAGGCACCCCGGCCTCGAAATCATTCTCGAACCCGGCAGCGCATTCGCTTGGCAGACCGGTACATTAGTATCCACCATAGTCGATATAGTCGAGAACCACAGTATCAAAACAGCCATTCTCGATGTCTCTTTTGCCTGTCACATGCCCGACTGTCTCGAAATGCCCTATAAACCGGCGATACGAGGCTCGGTAGAACCCGCACCCGGCACATACGCCTATCGTATGGGAGGAAACTCTTGTCTGAGCGGCGACTATATAGGAGACTGGCATTTCGACCACGAATTGCAAATAGGAGACCGAATCATATTCGAGGATATGATTCACTATACGACAGTCAAGACAACCATGTTCAACGGAATCCCCCACCCCTCCATAGCCTGCCTCAAAAGCGACGGGAAAGCGGAAATCTGGCGGGAATACGACTACTACGACTATAAAACCCGAATGGATTGACAAGACATCGATCCCCCGGAACAAATCACAAAATACATTTGTTAATCGACAAAAAGCATAAAACAATGGGAACATTCTTAGGTATCGTAGCACTGCTCATCACCCTTGTCGCATTTATTCCCCTATTGGGATTTCTCAACTGGGTGGCCATACCCATATCGGTCATTTTCCTCATCATCTGTGCCATTCTCAAATCAGACAATGGCAAAACCCTCTGCATCGTATCTATCGTTTTGGGTATACTGCGCCTTATGCTTGGTGGAGGGATATTCTAATCTCCTACGAGACAATGAAAACTGTTTACAAATCAAAGGTCGATAAAGGCTTGCTAATCGCCATTATAGCAATTGTCCTTCTGTCCTACCTGCCGCTCCTGTTCGAATTCTCTTGGATAGCCCTCGCCTTATTGGTCGTCACGGCCGCTTTCATTGCCGACCCGTTCTGTAACACGAGCTACACCATAGACAACGGCACGCTGCATATCAAATGCGGCATATTCTTGTCGTCCTCCTTCCCGATCGACCGAATAACGAAAATCTCGAAAACCAATAGTTGTTTAAGCGCACCGGACTTATCGATGGACAGGATAGAAATCCGCTTCGCCGACAAAAAGACTCTCGTCTTGTCTCCCAAACAGAGGCAAGCATTCATCGATCATCTAAGGAGTCTCAATCCCGATATAGTTGTAAAGCCACCTCTCTGATACGGAATGATTCCCCTACTCTAACGTGAGAAAGTCGGCGGCTAAACGAACAGACTCCCCGAATGCCGCAGGCTGTCCCGGCACGGTGATAAAGAGATGCACCGTATGAGGCAAAACCGTATGGCTCACGGCAACGCCGAGCCCGGAAAGTCTGGCCGCCAATTCCTTCCCCTGACATAAAAGAATATCCCGCTCGGCATTGACGATAAGCGTCGGCGGTAGCTGTTTCAGTAGCTCGTCATCGGCTACGCCCGGCGAGACAAGAGGCTGGCGAGCATCTCCTGTACCGATGTATGCGGCATTGAAAGCCTCCATCAATTGGGCATCGAGACCATATCCCTCGGCATAGTTTTTCCACGAAGACGAACCGTCTGCCCAAGCTTTTGTCACCGGATAAAACAACACGAGCGAACAAAGTGAAGAGCACTTCGTTCCACTGTCCATGCGGCAAGAGTGAGAATCCTTTGCAAGAATTAGGTTAAGAGCCGTAGCAAGAGCAAGATTCCCGCCCGAACTATCTCCGCCGATAGATATCCGATCAGGAAAAAAGCCATACTCCCCGGCATGCTCGAAAGCGAATGCGACGGCCTCGGTACAAGCATTGAGGGCGGCAGGATAAGCATGTTCGGGTGCTAAGGGATATTCCACGGCCAACACAGCAATCTTTGCCCTATACGATAACTCCGCACAAAAATGAGCGCAACTATTGACACTCCCGAAACACCAGCCACCCCCATGTAAATAAATCAACACAGGCAACGGAATAGTATCGAATCCGACAGGGCGATACAAACGATAACGCCCTCCGATATCCGTTGTCACTACCCCACTTTTCGATTCAGGGTTCGTATTACGCGAATTACGCACAGATATCAAAGCGGTACAATCCCCGTTTATGGCGCGACGCACGGCATCGGCCTGTGTCTTTTGTAAACCCGCAGGCAAAGATTGAAGAAACGCACAAGTCTCCTTCTCCATCATTACACTACTCTGCGCTCTGCCACTCAATGAAAATACGACAAGTACGGCACACATGACCATTTTAGACACATAAAAAGTCGTACGACAAATACCCAACGGTCTCATACATTCATTATCCCTTTAATTGAGCTATCAAAGATACGCTTTTCCACACAAAACACACCTACCAACACTGTAATTCAATAGTATTTATCCGTGGTATTCTCAACACATAAGAAATTAACAGTTTAAAATCCAACTAAATTAATTATGATTTAATTTCAAATCCGTACCTTTGACATATTAAATACAGCCCAACAAGGCCGTTAAAGTGTACGATTCGAGTTGTGATTCGCTTTCAAATTTGTATCTTTGACATATTAAATACAGCGTTAAGCTGGTCTCCTAGAAAAGCTATGGAGTTGTGATTCGCTTTCAAATTTGTATCTTTGACATATTAAATACAGCTAAGGGGGGAAATGTTGTATTCAAAGCAGATGTTGTGATTCGCTTTCAAATTTGTATCTTTGACATATTAAATACAGCATACAGGAAAACGGCTGCATCATAAAAGAAGTTGTGATTCGCTTTCAAATTTGTATCTTTGACATATTAAATACAGCTGTTAATAAGATGCGGAATCTTAATCGCAAGTTGTGATTCGCTTTCAAATTTGTATCTTTGACATATTAAATACAGCGTTAAGCCACTTGTTCCGTTCTGATACATTGTTGTGATTCGCTTTCAAATTTGTATCTTTGACATATTAAATACAGCCTTCTAAAAACAAAAAGTAATATGGGAATGGTTGTGATTCGCTTTCAAATTTGTATCTTTGACATATTAAATACAGCATTAAACCAAATTTCTTCCCAAAACCTCCAGTTGTGATTCGCTTTCAAATTTGTATCTTTGACATATTAAATACAGCACCATTAAGAATGGGGATAAACGTGTACCAGTTGTGATTCGCTTTCAAATTTGTATCTTTGACATATTAAATACAGCCCATCAAGAAGATTTTAAGAATGGCGGGTAGTTGTGATTCGCTTTCAAATTTGTATCTTTGACATATTAAATACAGCTGTTCGCTCCGCTACTGTCTGCTATTAATGGTTGTGATTCGCTTTCAAATTTGTATCTTTGACATATTAAATACAGCTCCTCTATCTCGATAGTATAATATCTGTCAGTTGTGATTCGCTTTCAAATTTGTATCTTTGACATATTAAATACAGCATACACTTACATGGTATCTTCTTCGGTCAAGTTGTGATTCGCTTTCAAATTTGTATCTTTGACATATTAAATACAGCATTTTCAAAAACTATTATGCAAACAAACAAGTTGTGATTCGCTTTCAAATTTGTATCTTTGACATATTAAATACAGCATCTAAAAATTACGGAAAAATAGAACAACAGTTGTGATTCGCTTTCAAATTTGTATCTTTGACATATTAAATACAGCTTGGATTCAAATAGCATTTAATACGAAGCCGTTGTGATTCGCTTTCAAATTTGTATCTTTGACATATTAAATACAGCTATGGAACAAAAGACAAACATATTCCGGCAGTTGTGATTCGCTTTCAAATTTGTATCTTTGACATATTAAATACAGCGAAAGACCGCAAAGAGACGATTGAGTTCCTGTTGTGATTCGCTTTCAAATTTGTATCTTTGACATATTAAATACAGCGATTGGTTCAAAACACCGAAGAATGTTATTGTTGTGATTCGCTTTCAAATTTGTATCTTTGACATATTAAATACAGCAAGTAGGAGAAGAAGATAAATTCACCTATAGTTGTGATTCGCTTTCAAATTTGTATCTTTGACATATTAAATACAGCTTAGGTGTTTTTCCACTTCCGGGTCTTTAAGTTGTGATTCGCTTTCAAATTTGTATCTTTGACATATTAAATACAGCTCTTTGTCCTCTGAATATTTCACGTCGAGCAGTTGTGATTCGCTTTCAAATTTGTATCTTTGACATATTAAATACAGCGACGTAGCGCGTTATTCCGCAATCCCGCAGTTGTGATTCGCTTTCAAATTTGTATCTTTGACATATTAAATACAGCCATTTAACACGGCGGCGCAAACCTTCTTAGTTGTGATTCGCTTTCAAATTTGTATCTTTGACATATTAAATACAGCCGAGGAAGGCGAGAATAAAAAGACGATGGAGTTGTGATTCGCTTTCAAATTTGTATCTTTGACATATTAAATACAGCAGCTTGCGATCACGCCTGCGGCTCCCGCTCGTTGTGATTCGCTTTCAAATTTGTATCTTTGACATATTAAATACAGCGTTGTTGTTGAAAAATAATATGTAGCGTATGTTGTGATTCGCTTTCAAATTTGTATCTTTGACATATTAAATACAGCTCGTCTGGATTTTGAATGATACCGGCAAAAGTTGTGATTCGCTTTCAAATTTGTATCTTTGACATATTAAATACAGCCCTTTGTCCTCTGAATATTTCACGTCGAGCGTTGTGATTCGCTTTCAAATTTGTATCTTTGACATATTAAATACAGCTATAATGAGTAGCAATGCACACATTAGTAAGTTGTGATTCGCTTTCAAATTTGTATCTTTGACATATTAAATACAGCAGGAACATTAGCCGGCCGAGGGATGGCAACGTTGTGATTCGCTTTCAAATTTGTATCTTTGACATATTAAATACAGCCAAACCCAACATCACAAGTAATACCTATACGTTGTGATTCGCTTTCAAATTTGTATCTTTGACATATTAAATACAGCACAATTTGTATAGCAATTTAATAGTCAAACAATTACACAATCAATTAGGATCAAAAATTAAAGCTGTATTTTATCAAAAAGCCGGTTTTTTAACCGGCTTTTTGTTTTTCAAAAGAGTTCGAGCTGTTGAGGTAGAACCTGTGGCTTTACCTCTTTCTTCCCATAGAAAATTTCCATCATACCGAATTGTTTATCAGTAACACAGAGAATACCTACTTTTCCAAACGGCGGTAAAGAAAGCTTCACCCGGCGGATATGTACATCGGCATTCTCCCTACTAGGACAATGCCGCACATAAATGGAAAATTGAAACATAGTAAATCCATCTTGCAACAGTTTCTTACGGAAGTCGGCATACAATTTACGTTCTCGTTTCGTCTCTGTTGGCAAATCGAAAAATACCAATACCCACATAATACGATATTCGCTGAATCTATCCATATTAATTATAATTCTGGATAGATGATTTTACGTAACTCCCCGTTAAAACATTTGTATAAAGAGGCGGTAGTTTGGGCGACAGCGACCATCAAAGGACTACGCCGCCCTTGAATACCTACCTCTACCACCGGTAAAGACAATAACTTTGCTTTCAATTCGGTCGTTAACATCGAATAGTCCTTTCCACTTTCCATGATTTCACAGACCAAGCCATCGACATAGGGGCGATAAGGCTCCATCACATCATCGGCCAAACAATATGCATTATAACGGTTATGATGATGTATGCCCAAAGTAGGTAACAATCCGCTAATAACGAGCGACCGAGCGACAACAGCCCGAAGAATGGCATAACCATAATTGAGTAGATTGTTGGGAGGATCGCCGTCTCTGTCTCTGCGAAAACTATCGAGGTGAGGGAATATACTCGACCAATAATAGGCGGCAGCCCGTGCCTCCATATTATCGATGTCTCCACTACGGACTTCGCCCACCCATGCCCGCATATTTTTGGCTATAATTCCCTGGCTCTCCAAAATTGCAGCTTGATTGGCAATCTTTTGCTGCACTGTCTGTTGCCAAAGTTGCTTTTTCAAAGGTAACGAAGCATTAAGTTGGTCTCGGAACCGTTCGTTTTGTGTCGTGTTCCCACAAAGGGGTAGTATGAGTCCCACAGGCAAACGACTTTTATCGCAAGTGATAATAGCACAATTATTTTCGAGAAGGGCTTCGAGCAATCCTTGTGTGATTGTTATCTGCGAATGATCGAGTACGACCACTCCTATATCTTCGATAGGAATCGTCCGCTCCGCCTCTTTTTTGAAAGTATCGGGTAATGTGTCGTTATTCGACACTTCTGGCAGACGCAGTACTAGCTGTGCATTGCGCAAACTCAGATACGAGGGATTCCCAAAATATAATGTGCGTTTGATCATGATATTTCCTTTATTTCACCCAAAACTGAGATATGCACCTTATGAGGATTTAATCCCAATAACGACTTTATACTCACCCTTTTTAGTTTTCCCATCTGCATAGACAATTTCAAATTGGGCTTTCCATCGTACTTATCTTCGACAGAAGTTTCTGTATGATACCTAAAACTATAATCACTCTTACTTAATTTTTGTACTCGATAAAGATATTTGTTCAACAATGCATAGTCTTGTTGATCCATAGCATAACGATAATCTTCCTCATTCATTCCTAAAATAAACATCTCATTTTGCTGCAATGAAAGAACAAATTGCCATTTTACATCAGGTAAGGATTCTAAAACGTTTTCAGATATATCGTTTCGCTGAAGTATATTATCCCAAATAGTATCTGGTTGAGTGACAATAGCCGGTATACCTACCCGACAGCGATCCACTGCTTCCCAAAATGTAACGGTTCGTTCCTTATACTTGCCATCTTCATCTCTATAAATAGCAACATGATGATTGTTCCCCGGATTGACCCAAGCAACAGGATTTCCCTTATCATCTTTTTTGAGTGGAACTAACGTATTAATCGCCGGCTTCGCAAAACAACGAACCGTGCGAATTGGAATACGACACTCCTTATCTATATATACAGGTTTAGCAAACGCCTCTTTGGGATTATCATTATATTGAGCAAGCCTACCGGAAAGGATTCTATGAATACGCTTGTCCACAACTTTTTCCTTATCCAACATTTCCCGATTAATCGAGGTTATCGGATACTTCATTACAGCACGCTGCTTTTGTATAACATGACCTTGCTCATCTTTCTCCCACACATGAATTACGCCATATACACTCTCTTCGCTCAACGCACCTCGTGGAATTAAAACTGACTGGACGGAAATACGTTTTCGGTTCTTACGAATATATCGCTTGCCGGGAGTCACCGCACGCTTACCGGCTCTAAACGACACTAATATTCTATCAACAGCCTCACGGACTTGTGCAACTGAGAAATGAGGTTGTGACTGTATATAACGTTCCAAACTCATTTTGTTGAAATCCGGTCCTTCTTCTGCTCTCAAATTATTCAAGCGCTGAATATACGCCTGTTTGGTACAGGCAATCGTAAGTGCATCAATGGCATGGTGGCGATGATCGAATCTCTTACTCCAATCCTTTATTTGCTCTCTCCTAATGACACTGCCCCTATGGTTTACCTCTATTACCTCGGTTAAACCCACTTTCTTATATCGGTCAAAATTGAGATCGTGTAATACGGTATCCCAGCCCCAAACATGTCGCAAGAAACTGGTAACCGAACCACTCGTAGCCGTCACATTATAACAAATCGATGTCAGAATCTCTTTGGCTTTCCTTGCTATATACTGACTCTCTCGTAATTGTCGATCTATGAAATCGATAGAAATTTTATCGACTGGGGTTAATAAGTTTTGCCACTTGGTCTTGCTAATTTGGTTATTTGTGTACATTGTGTTAACTCGTTCGACATAGTCGGACAGAGCTTTTTCGCCTTTTGATTTCATATAATCATATGCAGTGCGATTATTTTTCTCTTTATTACAGCTACGACAAGAACAAACTTTATTTGCAAAACTATCGTCGAAATACAATGATTTAGGAATAATATGTTCTACCTCGACATCAAATCCTCGCAAAAAATCCCCCACATCTACCGGTTGCCCGCAATAGATACAACAGTGTTTCGATTCCTCCCACATTTTATATTTCTGTATGCGAGATCGAGTTGGCACACCATATTCAACTATACGTTTAGCAATTTGCTCATTTTCCCTTTGATTCTTATTTATACTTTTATATGTATTAGAACGTTCTTCTTTACTTTGTTTCAATTCACGCGCCAACTCCACACGGATCTCATCGAATCGTCCATATTTTTCCATAAGCGCATTCACCACATTAACCATTTGATTGAGGATCTTCTCAACCACTGGTTGCCGAAGCTCGTTCTTTTTAATCGCCGGTAATCTATCCAGCAAAGCGCGCGCCTCATTTTCAGCCTTTGTATAGTTATTGCTATGGTTATACCCAGCAGCCTCACAAGCCTCTGCATAGTTCATACCCAACTGCAAAAATGGCAATATGCGACGTATAGCCTTGCTCGATTTATTTCCAAAACCGGCTTTCACCAAATCGATGGCGCTCAGCCGTTCTAAAACCTCGTCATCATCAATTCCGAATTTCTGTCGCAACACCGACTGTAACTGCTCCGGATCGTCAATCGAATACAATACATGCCACAGCCGATAAAGCGGTTCCTGCTCAAACGACAGGCTAATCATGGGAATAATCTCACCCGTTTCAGTATTGACCATCGACGAAGATTCCTCTTGAAGATTAAATTGCAACAATCTTTTCTTATCAGGATAATTGCCCAAAGCTCGTTCGATTTCCACTCGGGTTTTGTTCCCCTGTATTCCAGTCTTAAACTGCTCACCCAACCGGTAACCATACGTCTTGGACAAACCCAACAGTTTCAAGAGATCGCTACCTTTGAGTTTCTCGTGAGTATTCAAAAAATCAAACAAAGCTGCTCTTTGCTCCGCCGAAATAAAAACAATTTCATTCCGACGGTCCTTGACTACAATATTATTGATACTCTCCCACAAACGGCATACTTGAAACAATGGAGAAGTGCGTGGTGATACCTTAGGACCAGCTTCGGTCTTTTTACCGGCCGCATTCAGATAGAAACGCTTTTCAAATTCACAGCGCGACACCAAGTATTTGCACGACTTTAACGGTCGTTGGTAATATATAATCTCATCTCTAATACATCTGATTGTCTCATCAGTCAATATATCGGGATAAAATTTTCTTTGACAATTCATAATACAATCAAACTCCTCGACATAAGCCTGACGGGGATATACTTGTTCTTTACAACGAAAAAAAGCATTTTCTGTCAGTCTTCGAAAAAATAATTCCCCAATAGTCAATCTCATCTCTTTCAATTCATCATAACGGGTTTTAACAGTTTTTACATAATCGGTTATTTTCTTATCACCCGAAAAATCACTTTTTATTGACTTATATCCACGTTTTTGATTCAAATGTAACAAAACTCTCCCCAACTCGTTCAACTCGATTCGTTGCGTAACAGCCTTTGCTCTTAATCCCCATAATTGGAGTTTAGGCAAATAAGATAAAGAGTCATCGGGTAACATTCCTAATGTATCCAACTTATTCCTTAACAATGTGCGACGCAATTGATATCTGTCATATCCTTTACGTTGAGTCCTTTTTTGAGTCCTCTGTGAATTTATAGACACCCCATTTCCTTGTGTAAAAGAAGATAGTTCTGCGGCTGTAAGCGATACAACTCGGCTACCCATAGCTACCAACTCCTGTTCTTCTGAATTTTCTCTTATAACAGACCAACCTATACTCGATAAACCTAAATCTAATCCTAAGATGTTTTTCATGCCTACTATATATCTGTCTCTTATACACATCTGACGCTGCCGACGAATAGCCTTGT
>ENA-UALR01000941-UALR01000941.1-human-gut-metagenome-genome-assembly--contig:-NODE-941-length-13270-cov-5.396216_pt1 | contig 13270 bp, 6 predicted proteins | sample MGYA00243702_ERZ654472 | MGnify/ENA primary metagenome ERZ654472 (study PRJEB26926, sample SAMN06164398) | human gut metagenome | biome: ENVO:00009003; feature: ENVO:2100002; material: ENVO:00002003...
AGGCTATTCGTCGGCAGCGTCAGATGTGTATAAGAGACAGTCATTACGCTGGCTCTGAAAGAAAGCCAGCAGCTTTCGACACAGTCGATTATTACAGCCATCAAAGAAATGCAGAAAGAAAACCTGAAATTTCTGCAGGCTCATCCCGTTGTCTATACGGCTCCGGCGGCGCAGGCTGTGCCGGAAGATTACCATGTTTCGCCGGTTCCCCGGGCTGAGCCGCTGCGGCCCTTGCCTGATGAAGAAATAAACGCAGCGCCGGCTGCTCCGGTTATTCAGACCACCGATATCAGCAGAGAAATTTTCGGCGACGATACCGAAGACAACGATGATACTGAAATTATTGCCGGCGGTGAAGAAATTGCCGTACAAAAAAAGAAAAAAAAGAAGAAGAAAAAAAAGAAAAACAGTGAAGGTTTGTCTCTGGACAGTCTGGCCTCTTCCCTGTTTGATAAGGTCAGCACACTGACAGACAAAGTCAGTAATCTGAGCGGTAAAAAGAATCAAAAAGAAGAAGATCCCGCAGAAAAAGCAGCAAATGATTTTTCTTTCCCTGAGAAGCAAGAGGCATCAAACGGCGGTCTGGATTTCTCACTGTTTGACAATGATGTACCGTCTGCCGCGGCCGAACCGGAAAAAACCGCAGAACTCTCTCCGGCTTCCGAAGATACTGCCGCCGATGAAGACCAATGGGAGTATGTCGAAGTTCCGGCAGAAGAAATTTTGTCCCAACTTCAGCCGGAGCAAACCGCTCAAACGGAAGAACCGGCCTCTGAGGAACAGTCTTCCGCGGTTCTTGCGGACAATGACGACTGGGGATATCATACGACAACGGAAGAATTTCCGGCAGAAAATATTCCTGCCGAACCGGTAGATTTACCGAGTGAGGAAATTGCCACCGACTGGGGCATTGAGGCCGATACCTCTTCGGCGGAAACGGAAGATATTAGCAAGCCGATACAAAATTCTCCGCTTAGCGAAGACACAGTTTCTCCTGAGGAAACCGCGGCCGAGCCGGATACCGCCGTAACCACCGAAGCTCCGGCAGAAATTGCTGACGAAGGCTGGGAATATGCTGCGGTTCCCGAAGAAGAAACCACGGCCGAGCCGGATACCGCCGCAACCGACGAAGCTCCGGCAGAAAATGCCGACGAAGGCTGGGAATATGCTGCGGTTCCCGATGAAGAAAACATTGCCGAGCCGGATACCGCCGCAACCGACGAAGCTCCGGCAGAAATTGCCGACGAAGGCTGGGAATATGCTGCGGTTCCCGAAGAAGAAACCGCGACCGAGCCGGATACTGCCGCAACCGACGAAGCTTCGGCAGAAAATACCGACGAGGGTTGGGAATATGTTGCGGTTCCCGAAGAAGAAAGCGTTGCCGAAAGTGCTGATGGAAATACGGCGGAAGGCGACTGGGAATGGGAGTATGAAGAAGTTTCCGAAGATGACGGCAACACAGCCGAAACGGCACAACCGGCGAACAGCTCCGCAGCAGTTCCGACAGGCCCGGACACTGAAAGCAATGAGGCTCAGGATTGGGAATGGGACTATGAAGAAGTTTCCGAAGACGAAAGAACTTCTGCCGCAGATGCCGGTTCTGCCATTCAAACCCAAAGTGAGGATGAAGGCTGGGAATATGTTGAAATTCCCGAGGGTGAAGAAACATATCAGGCCGAAAGCGGCGAAGGAAGCGACTGGGAATGGGAATATGAAGAAGTTCCCGAAGATGACGGCAGCACAGCCGAATTCCCGCAGCAAACAGAAAGTGCGGAAACAACTCCGACAGACGATCCCTATCGCCCCGAAACAGCTTTGCAAACACCGGCGGAAACCGAAACGACCTCACTAAGCTCGATGTACAGCGGGGAAGTTTATTTTCAGGATAATGTTTATGACAATCTTGAAACCGCCAAGGAGGAAGAAACATTTAAAATTCCCGAAGACATCGGCGACGGGCCCGGTTTGGCCGATTTAGAGACCGGAGAAGCCCCAAATGAACCTTATAAGCCGCAGGGAACCATATAATTGGGTAAAGCTGTGAGAAAACAATTTACAAACCCCGGCGGCTAAATTAAATTGAAAAGACAGTTAAGGAGCTGATATGGAACCAAATAATTTGACGGAACAAAATCCGGTTAATCCGCAGGCTCCGGCTCAACAGCAGCCGGCGCAACCGAAACCGCAGGCCAATCCGGCCGCGGCGATGCCGAATGCGGCTCCGCAACCGGCGGCTGCCCGGCCTCAAACGGTACAACAGCCTCATCCCGGCATGTCCCAGCCGCAGGCTCAGGGCGGAGCCAGCAAGGAAAGCCTCTGGTATCTGGACAATTATATTCTGCTCAAAGACTATTATGACCGGACAATTTCCCGGATTGCGGCGCGTTGCGTGCGAATGGGCAATATTGCCATGGAAGAATATCCTTTTTACGGATATATTTTGGATGTTTTGGAGGAAATCAGCGATACCGGCGATTATATTCTGCAACATAAGGAACTATATCCTTATGTGGAAAAGAAAATTGCCGGCGGCCTGAACGAGTTGAAAAAGACGCTGAGCGAATATCAGGAAGAACTGCGCAACAATTCGTCTCCGGAGATGATTAAAGAAGACGCTTCGGAAATTGAAAAGATGAAAGAGGCTTTGGGTGCAGTAACCACCGTGGCTGACGACCCGACTCTCGGCGCGGGAATGAACATGGATCAGCTGATGGACAAACTTATGGCTCAGGACCAGGCCAACAAAGAACTGAAAAAAGTAATTAAAATAAAGAAACCGGTTAATCCGGAGGGCGGCCAGGCAGTTCCGCCCAAAAACGAAGGTACGGAAGAATAATGAAGCACTGGTTTGAAAAAAGCCGTTTAGGTTGGTTATTAATGGCAGTCGGAATTATCGCGGCCTGCGCTCCCAAAGAGAAGCCGCGCGAACTGACACTGGATGAAAAGATTGCCTCGGAAACCATTCTGCCGCAAGATCCGAACATGATACGCACCCCGAAAGGCGCCAGTTCATTGGATTTGGAGTCTCCGCTGCGCTGTTACGTCAACTGGAACACACAGGAAATGATTACGACCATTCCCTATAACGTCAAGGCGTTCAATATGGTTCGCAACGGCAAGAATGACATGCTGCCCCGATTTGAGGTGACGGGCTTTACCTTTGCAACCATGCCGGCGGAAAAAGCCATGTATAAGCTGACCAAGGAAGCAGGCATCAAACTGGTGGCAAAAGATGCACCCTATGCCAGCATTTCGGCGGAAAATCTGCGCGGCGAACTGTCGGAAGTTATCGGAATGATTGCCGATGCCGCCGAAATTTATTATGCCTATAACGCCGAAACCAAAACACTGACCATCAGCCGTAAAGCTAATTTCAGCCTGTATGTACCGAAATCACGCCCTATCCTGCTGGCTTTGCTGGACGTTTTGCGCGGATCGGGCATTACCGACGTGACGACGGACTGGGCCGATTACTCGGTGACATTTGAAGCCGATTTCGAACTGCGCAATAAGATTAACAAACTGGTGGCCTATTTTGAAGACAATCCGACACTGATTGCCTTTGACGTTAACGTTTTCCGCATTTACCCTTACAGTGCCGATGATGACATTGAGTGGCAAGACTTGTTGAAAACCTTTGATTTCGGCACTATTAAAACCACTAAGACCGGCGTTATCGGGCGCGCGCTGACCACGTCAAACGACCTGAACATTTCAACCCTGCGCAGTTTTTTGGGGCAACAGGCAATGGTTATCCCGGTTGCAGAAGGAAAATTCGTGGTTCCGAATTTGTGGTTTGCCCGCTTTGATATCGGCAAATGTAGCGCCAGAGATTCTCTGGAGACCGGATTGTCGGTTTTGGCCAAGGCTTCGTTAGAACATAACAACCGGATTTTTTCAGACATTACTCTGGAGGCGACCAACGGTCAGATAACACAATTCAACGTTCGCAGCCGCATTGGTGAAAACTTTATGATTATCGGCATTCCCAATCAGATATTTGATAAAAAATCGCCGAAATCAGAGACTGTCGTCTTTATGGTTCCGCGTATTATCAGAACCTTGAAAACAAACAAAACATTACAAAATAACAGGTAAGGATTTCCCATGACAGACATGAATCCCAATACTCCGAACCAACCGCAGAATTTTGACCCGACACGCAGACTTAAAAAAGTCAAGCGCCCGATCAAAAGATATATCGGACAGCCGAATCCGTCGGCTCCGCAGGCTCCGGGCATGCAGATGCACGGCAGCGAGCCGCAGGGAGGCTTTTTAAGCAATCAGGGACGCAGCGATTATAATATTGACGATATTCTGGACGGCAATGCCAATCTGCCGGCGCTCAATCAGGAAAGCAACGTTTACAATCAGCAGGAAGGCTATCAGCCGCAGTTTATCGACGAAAGCGACATTACCCCGCAAAAACTGCCGTTTAAAGAACAACTGATGCAAAACAATATGTTCACCATGAAAGGCATGTCGATTATTGCGGCAATGGTTTTTGTCGTCGGCTTTATGTTTGCCAAACTGTTCTTTACGCAGCAAACGATTGTCCGCGACGGTTTGCAGGGCGTCGTGATTAACCCGGAAGTGCCGCGGGGACGTGCCCGTTGCGGCGTGGCCGAACGGACGCAGGGTTGTGTTTTATATATTATGAATCCTCAACGGCAGGAGCTCAGCGGACGTGATTTCTATGATTTGGCGTCCCAACTGACCAGCCGTCAGCGATTTGTTATTGAGACAGGAAACATGCGCTATTCAAATGTAAAAATCCGTCCCGGAGACATTGCCCAGCTGAACATTCCGCCGCTGCAATAAAAAAAAGCCCCTTTCAAAGGGGCTTTTTTATTTATGTTACTTCGGTTACCGCACGCAGGTTGCCGTCGCGGTTGATTTGGACAACACGGAGTTTGCGGTGCATTTCCTTAATGGTTTTTTCACGGTCAATTGTCGGATAGCTGTGCAGAATACGGTCAACAAAAGCTTCATAGGCTGCTTCCGAACTTTCGGCGTGGATGGTGGCCAGGCAGTTATCGTGACCGGATCCCATCAGCTCCCACAATGCGCCGGCGTTATTGGTGGAAATCTCGCCGCCGATGATGGCATCGGGCGTAAAACGAACCACCAGGTCGATAATTTTCGAATAGTCGAACTCGTTAGTCTGCTCGGTACGGGACATAACAATATGAACACGGTTCGGATGCGGCACCAGCAATTCGCGTGTATCTTCAATTGTGATAATCCGCTTATGGATATCCAAAATCTTAAGCAGGTTGTTTAAGAACGTGGTTTTACCGGTTGCCGTAGCGCCGGAAACGAGAATATGGTCCCCGCGTTTAATGCTCAACAGCAGACGCTCATAGGGATCTTCGGGGTCCTGAATATCTTTCAGAGGATTAACCTTATGCAGGCTTTCGCCTTGTTTCAGGCCATAGTCCTGCAACCCGAAAGCAACATCGTCGCTGTGGACACGGATTGTCAGAGCGACACCGCCGGTCAGGTCATCCTGGTCATACATAACGTTACGTCCGCTGACGGCAGAAAAACGGTGGTCGCCGGGAATGGTGGCATAAACCACCGGCGTTCCCTGTACCGGGTCAAAGGGAAGTTCATAGGTATTGGCAATAATATAAAGCAAATCCGTCAGATATTCTTTAGTAAGTTTTTCATCTTTATACATCACCCAGGGATAAGCGCGTTTGCCGCGCAGGCGCAGCCAAACCTGCCCAGAGCGGTTGACGGCGACTTCCTCGATGTTTTCCTGGTTATACCAGTAAGCCAAGGGACGAAGAACAGATTCCAGAACCTTAAAACTCATTGTTTAAACTCCTTAGAACAGCTGCGGAACGCTGTTATTGGTATTACTGCTGGTGCCGGTGTTGCTGCCCGCGGTTGCCGCTCCCGGAGTGGGGGATGTGGCGAAAGACGGCGGAGGCGGCGGGGTTGCCCCGGCGGCCGGGCTGGAAATCAGCGGCGGCGGATTATTGGTTTTCTTGCCGGAATTAGACGGCTTGCTGTCATCAATCAATGTAGGCGTTCCGCCGGCGGCTTCAACGTCTATATCCTGAGATTCATAAACAACGCTGCCGGCACCGGTCGGAGCAGTCTCGGTCTTGCCGAGGCTGCGGCGGTTCTTTTCAAGCTCACGCTTACCGGTGGTCTGCGGGTCATCAATAAAGACGTCTTTCTTGCCCTGACCGCCCAATTCCTGCGGATTGCGTTCACGGGTGCGCATCCAGAGGTCCACGTTCGGATAAACAATGATGCGGGTGCCGGCGGGAACATAAGTCAGCGGGCGAATATTGGTTTTATCCGACAAAATCTGCTCAAAGACCTGATTCATCTGATTCAGGAAGTTCTGGCGGGCATCATTGGCAGCCTGCTGTTTCGGCGTTTCGTTAACGCTGCCGCTGTCGGTATTCTCGTCATCGGCCATCATATAGGAAGTATAGCTGGTCAAAGCCGTGGTCATAATCGGCAACGTATATTTCTTAAACAGCTGCTGGTCAAGATAGCCCAAAGCACCGCCGCGGCCCTGCGCATCGCCGGTGACACCGCTGAAGACAAACAGCGAACCGTCCGGACGAATCAGGCGTTCCCAAGAAATTTGAACTTTCGCCGACTGTGACGTGGTTTCCGAGGTTCCGGTCAGGCCGCCGAGAGTTCCCATAATACGGCTGCCGGCAGGAATAATGATTTTACGTCCTTCCTCGGCGTAAATATTACGTTCAACATAGGCGGTTACCGGGGTCGGATTGTTACTGTCAATCGAACGGGCAATAACCGCGGGAATCGGCTTATCGGCGAAAATCATTTCACTTAAGTCAACCCTCCAGGAGGAAATGGCCTTTTTAATGCCCTGCTCATCCCAGTTTTTCTGCATACCGTCGAAAGCATCCGGACTGATGTTGCTGCTGATTTTGCCGACCTGCATATTGCTGCGGCGTTCCTGCTGCGCGGCATCAAGCGCAGCGGCTCGCTGGGGATCATACCGTTCACCGGGGCCAAAGCCGCCGCCGGGACCAAGATTTGCACCCGGTCCGGTTCCGGTGCCGTAAGCACCGCCTTTGCCGAAGGTTCCGGCGGGAATAAACATTTCACCTGCGGCCGGCTTTTCACTCTCCTCAATACCGACCAGAGCGCCTTCGTCATCAATAATCAAACCGTCAGGCATACGGTGGCCGACAACTTCTCCGGCCTTGTTAACGACGCGACCGTCTTCCATAATTTCACCAAGATATTCACCGTCCGGCGTCAGGGCAATGCCTAAAGACTTGCGATATTTTTCGGTTATTTCGCGTTCTTCCGGCGAAAGGCCGATTTCAGGCAAAGCTCCGGGACGTTTGTACCAGGACGGCTTTTTGGCATAGCCGATGACTTTGCCGTCAGCACTGACGACTTCACCATTTTCATTAACGCGGCCTATTACCTTGCCGTCTTTGTCAACCACATCGCCGTTGGCATTAACGCGGCCAATGACGCGTCCGTCCTTGTCAAACGCCAAGCTGTCAATATTTGCTTTACCGACGACATTTCCTGAATTGTCAACAACTTCACCTTTAGCATTAACCCTGCCGATTACCTTGCCGTTGGCGTCAACGACGGTTCCGTCGGCCAACACCTGTCCGATAACTTTTCCGTTTTCATCAAAAGCCAGATTGGCCGTGCTGGCGCTGCCGATGACATTACCATCGGCATCTACAACCTCGCCGTTTTCATTGACATGGCCGACAACATTACCGTTCAAATCAACAACAGAACCATCCGGCAACAAGCGGCCGATAACATTTCCGTCAGCATCATAAGCCAGCATTTCTTTTCCGGAAACGCCTATCACCTTTCCGCTGTTGTCAACGATTTCTCCTTTGGCATTAACATGCCCGATAACGTTACCGTTGCCGTCGATAACCGAACCGTCGGGCAAAATCCGCCCGAGGACATTGCCGTTTGCATCATAGGCAAGATTATCGCCGCTGCCCGGCCCTTTAATGGAACCGATCAAATTACCGTTTGCATCGGTAATTTCACCGTTGGCTCCGACTTTGCCAATCACTTTGCCGTTTGCATCCACTACTGTTCCGTCCGGCAGAACTTTACCGATGATATTGCCGTCTTTGTCGTAAGCCACTTTCTCACTGGCCAGCTCACCCAACAGCTTGCCGGATTTATCTACGACTTTGCCATTCTGGACGTAGCCGATAATATTTCCGTTTTCGTCGGTTACCGAACCGTCGGCGTTAACATAGCCGATTAAGTTGCCGTTTTGGTCATAAACTTTTTCACGGGCAACCATTTCTCCATAATACTGCAGCGGTTTGGCCATGGCCACGACGCGCCCGTCCTTGTCTATGATGCTGCCGTTTTTGGTGACCGTGCCGAGAACATTGCCGCTGTTGTCGCGCAATTCGCCGTTCAGGTATAATTCGCCGAGAATCAAGTTGCTGTCGTCACGAATGTAAAAATCTCTGTTGCCGCGGCCGGTAACTTCGCCGTTTTTATTAATCAGAAAGCCTTTGCTCAATGTTCCCAGATTTTGGTTAATAAAGGAGAGCACGGTACCGTCTTTCAGAATATAGCCGATTGCCTCAAAATCATTGTCATAAACATACATATCATACAGAGCATAGCCGATTTTATGGTTCTCCCGGGAGACATTGCCTTCAAAATCGACGGTTCCGACGACGGCGCCGCTGCCGTCAATCACTTCAGCTTTTTCATTAATGCGGCCGATATATTTGTTGGCCAGGCTGAAAGCATGACGATATTTAAACAGGTGGCCGACCGGCATACCGGTTTTGGAATTAACGTTTCCGTTGGCCTGAGTGTAGCCGATGAACTGGTTCTGGTCATTGACAATCTGTCCGTCCAGGATATTGCGGCCGATAATTATTCCGTTAAAGTTCATAACAGGGGCATATTCAATCGTATGAGCCAGAGACATTCCTTCGTCAGATTTCAGGAAACCTCTTTTATCGACACAGCCCAGAACATCATTGTTATAGTTCATTACCTGTCCGGTGGCCGACACGGTACCGATAATATTGCCGTTATAGTCAATGACCGCCGTGGGTTTAACCGCATAGCCCATATAGCTTCCGTTTTCGGAAATAGCCTGTCCGTTCAGCAGCGGGCGCCCCATGACCGTTTCACGGTAATTGCGAATGTCGCCGCGGGGCGTTATCACGCCTAAAAGAGAACATTTGTTATCGATGACCGGCGCATAGCCGACAGTGCCGCCAAGGCTGGAGCCCATATTGTCAAGCACCATATCTTCAGCCGCCACTTTGCCCAAACGCGCCCCGTTGAAATCACGGACAATCCCGGAAGGGCCGGCGTAGCCGATCAGACTGCCGCTGAAGGCCAGAACCATATTATTAACCGAACCGCGGCCGACAACCGGCATCATATTCACCGATGTATTGCTGTCTGCGGAAACAACCGTGTTATCCGGCAGAAGTTTGGCAACCGGTTCCAGATTATTGTTCAAAACCAGATTGCTCTCGGACAAATTGCCGAGGCTCTGTCCGGCCGGACCGACGACATAGCCGGCTTCCAAATTCTTGCCGATAACCAGATTACGTTCGTCAATATTAAAGCCCGACTGAGTCAATTTGCCGATAGCCGCCGCATTTTTGTTAATCAGACCGCCGGCCGGAGTCATCTGGGCAACCGGCGCTCCGGTCAGATTATAAATCGAAGACAAAGCCAAGCCGCGGCCGCCGGTTTTGCCGTCAGCCGAAAAGAGATAGCCGAACGGAGACATAAATTTGCGTTCTTCGCCGTCCATGACCATACCGCTGATGCCAACCATGCCCAAAGTTTGGTTGCCGGTATTGATTGCCAGCAGATTTCCCATGGTGGCACCGATAGCCCGACCGGCATTTTCATAAGCAATGTTGTCCATAATATAGCCGGCAGGGGTTCCTTCCAGCAAAATGACCGAAGCATTTTTCAGCGCGTGACCGCGGAGACCGCCGCGATAGTCAAAAACAGGACCGGCCTGTATCAATTTACCGTTTACGGTACCGTCGGCAGCATAAGTTATTCCGCGGGCTCCGACCGAGCCGATTATATCCCGGCTGCGGGCAAGTTTGCCTTCCGGCATAATACGCCCCAGATATTTACCGTTCAAATCGGTAGCCGTCGCGGCAAAATCAACCACATAACCGATTAATTCCCCGTTGTCTCCGGCAATCAGACCGTCTGCCTGCAAATGGCCGACCACGTTATTTTTATTGACGACTTCGCCGTTATAAGTCACAAAGCCGAGATATTTTCCGTTGTTGTCAAGCGCATAGCCCGAGCGGACGATACTTCCGATAATCTGATTATTTTCATTATAGGCAAATCCGTTGGCTTTGATAAAACCGATGGTAACCGCATCAAAATTCGTTACATTGCCGCCGGGAGCCACACTGCCGATAAATTCGCCCGACTGCGAAACCACCATTTTGGAGGAAATCAGGCGGCCGTCCAGAACATATTCCTGTCCGACCCGGCGATAAGCATAACCGTCAGGAGAAATGAAACCGATTTCCTGCCCCTGCAGATTGGTATAGAGACCGTCACCGGTCAGGCGGCCGACGGTACGCCCGTCATCAGAATAGACCAGACCGGGGAACAGCACGGCGCCGGTTATGTTGAAAAAGTCATCAACAACCAGGCCGTTAGGCAGCACTTTTGCAATAATCTTTCCCGAAGCCAGACGAACGGAGCCGTCGTTATTTACTTTACCGAGCGGTTTATTGTCGTTGCCGATGGCAATACCCTGCGGAATAACGCCGCCGATGATGTTTCCGTCAAAATCGGTAATCAAGCTGTCGGCGGTTACGTTGCCGATCAGCTGGTTGTCAAAACTGACGACCTTACCGTCAGGAATAACTTTACCGATTAAATCGCCGTTAAAGTCAACAGCGGTAATCTCCTGAGCGGCCGCGACGGACAGGTTCAGCAAGAGCATGCCCGTGACAATACAGGCCCCACGGATTAATCTGGCCAGCAAAAAGTTATATCCGTTCATCCGCAAACTCAATTCAGTTCCTCCGGTTCTTTGCGACTTCCTGAAGCGCATAGCCCGCCACCTTCTTATCCAAATCAATATAAGAGCCGTTGTTCTTCAGGTAACCGATGGATTTTCCTTCGGCATCGACAACGGTTCCTTCCGCCGTCAGACGGCCGACGTAATTGCCGTCATTACCCAAAACCGTCGCTCCGATTTTGTAAACCTTTCCCATAATATTGTCATTGTTGTCAATGGCTAAATCACCGGACAGCATACGCCCGATCAGACTGCCGTCCCGGTCTCTGATTTTACCATCAAAATTGACATAGCCCACAACTTTATCAGAGTTATCAATAACAATATCGCCGTTGACCACCTCACCTATCAGTTTGCCGGCCCGGCTGATGACGTTTCCGTCGGAGAGAACTCGGCCGACGGCAACGTTTTCACGATCAATGACGGTTCCGTCCGGCATAACGGCCCCGGTCAGGTTGCCGCCAAAGTCAATTACCGCACCGCGGTGCAACAGGCTCAGGTTCTTATCGGTCGAGCCTCCGGGCAAAACAGCGGAAATAACTTCATCTTTCAGGTCGATAACATCGCCCAAGGAGTTGACGCGCCCTTTATAATTGCCCCAGATGTCAACCACGATATTTTCAGGAATGACTTCGCCGATGACTTTATTTTTCAAGTCAACCACCTTGTTATCCGAGGTTACCTGTCCGACTTTGGCTCCTTCCATGCTGATAACCGCACCGTCGGTTACGGCGTAACCGAGGAAAGAACCGTCATAGCCAATAGCGCTGCCCTTGGACACAACACCGCCGCGATAGTCTCCTTTGGCGTCAATAAAGCTTCCTTTGGCGTCAATATGCCCCAAGACCTCGCCAAAACGATTGATAACCTGCCCGTCATGGTTTACCAAACCAATCGGATTGCCCTTAAAATCGGCAACCAGCCCTTTTTTGACGACGGCACCGAGCTGACGACCGTAGAAGCTGGCCAAATCGCCGTTGATTTTGCCGACGGCAACACCCTTTTCATTATAAACCTGCCCGTCAGGAAACAGGCGGCCGAGGAACTTTCCTTCCGGCGTCAGAAGCGTCGTCTTTTCATCCATCAAAACGCCGATAATTTCATTGCGGTTATTGGCGACCAGATTATTGGCATAGAGGCGGGCATCAGGCTGGCCGCTGATTGCGACCTTGCCGTTCGGCCCGACAACATTCATAAAATTGCCGTGCAAATCATAGGCATAAGTTTTATCCAAAACGCGGCCGATATAGCTGCCGTTTTTGCTGAAGACATCACCGTAAGTGCCGACACAGCCGACCGGCTGCTGAGACAAAGCGATAACCAGACCGTCAGGAGAAACCTGTCCCAAATATTCGCCGTCATAAGAGACCGCCACGCCGCTGCGAGCCACGCCGCCGATAATTTCGCCCTGCTCGTTCAGCACGGTTCCGTCCGGATTAACGCAGCCGACGTAAACGCCTTCCGGCGTGCGGACAATTCCGTCGGTTCCGACATCGCCGAGATAAGTGCAGGTATTGTCAAAGACCCGTCCGGTTTTAACCACTTCACCGACATAATTGTTTTCGGCATCAAGAATGACACCGTCCGGCATCGGCTTTAATTTTGTTTCCTGATTTCCTTTGCGGATTTTTCCGTCGGCTTCCAGATAACCGATATTTTTACAGCCATAGCCGACGACCAGTCCGCCGCGCACCAAACGGGCGATAACTTCCGATCCCGAGGGATCGCGCACCAGACCGTTGGAAAGGACACGCCCGACCGTTTTCATATCCTGAACGACGGTTCCGTCGCTGTTCAGGCGTCCCAAAACCGTTCCTTTCGGCGTAATCGGAATCATCCGGGTTTGGACCAAAGCACCCAGCGTTTTATCCTGAGTGCTGACGATATTGCCGTTTTCATCAACATAACCGATTTGATTGCCGTTTAAATCATAAACCTTGCCGTCCTCGGTCAAATAGCCGATAACTTTACCGTCTTTATCCAGCACCAGATTCACCAATTCACCGGCTTTGCCGATAACATTGCCGTCCAAGTCGACCAATGTGCCGTCTTCCAGCATCTTGCCGATAACGTTGCCGTTAAAATCGACCACATTGCCGTTTTCATCGATGTAGCCGATGACATTGCCGTCTTTGTCATAAGCCAGGCGGCGCTGGGCTCCGATATTCATATCCGCTACCTGTCTCTTATACACATCTGACGCTGCCGACGAATAGCCTTGTGTAGATC
>ENA-UALR01000944-UALR01000944.1-human-gut-metagenome-genome-assembly--contig:-NODE-944-length-13258-cov-8.003636_pt1 | contig 13258 bp, 10 predicted proteins | sample MGYA00243702_ERZ654472 | MGnify/ENA primary metagenome ERZ654472 (study PRJEB26926, sample SAMN06164398) | human gut metagenome | biome: ENVO:00009003; feature: ENVO:2100002; material: ENVO:00002003...
GTGCGGTTCTGGAAGTTCTTGGTCTTGAGGTGGGTCAGCAGGTTTTCCATCGGCGGGAAGAGGAAGCCATCATAGGTGGCGCAGGCCAGCACGATCTTGCCGCAGCGGAAAGCCTCAGTGACAGCGTAGGACACATCGGTACGGGTCAAGTCCATCTCCACCACCTTTGCGCCCTGTGCGCGCAGCTTTTCAGCCATGGTGTGGGCGGCGGCGCGGGTGTGGCCGTGGATGGAAGCGCTTGCTACCAGAACCTTTTCCGGCTCCTCCGCCTTGTAGCTGGACCAGAGATCGTAGTAGTTCAGGTACTTGCCCAGATCACCGGTAAGCACCGGACCGTGCAGCGGGCAGATGGTCTTGATGTCCAGTGCCGCAGCCTTTTTGAGCAGTGCCTGCACCTGCGGACCATACTTGCCCACAATGTTCAGGTAGTAGCGGCGGGCCTCGCTGGCCCAATCGGCATTTTCGTCAAACTTTGCCACCGCGCCAAAGCGGCCAAAGCCATCGGCAGAGAACAGCACCTTCTCACTGCTCTCGTAGCTGACCATGACCTCCGGCCAGTGCACCATGGGGGCAAACACAAAGGTAAGGGTGTGGGTGCCAAGGCTCAGGCTCTCGCCGTCCTTTACCACCACGCGGCGCTCCGGGGCAATGGCATCTGCACCAAAGAACTGCTCCATATACTGGAAGGTCTTGGCGTTGCCCACCACCTGCATCTCCGGGTAGAGGGCTGCCAGCTTTGCCACGTTGGCACCGTGGTCCGGCTCCATGTGGGAGACAACCAGATAGGCGGGCTTGCAGCCGCCCAGTGCCTCGGCAAGATTTTCCAGCCAAGGCTCGGTAGCGCGGGCGTCCACCGTATCCAGAATGGTGGTCTTTTCGTCCAGAATGACATAGGAATTATAGCTGACCCCGGTGGGCACCGGATACTGGCTCTCGAACAGGTCGATGGTGGTATCGTCCACGCCGACTCCAAGGATGGCTTCGCTGATTTTTTTCATGCTCATACCGTTCAGACTCCTTTTGGGTTTATCTTGTGCCGTGAATTGGCAAATATTTCTGAGAACAATTCCTATTGTAGCACATCGTCAGAAATTTCGCAAGGGATAATGCGGGGAGCTTCTGCGCATCAAAGCTCTTCCCCGCTCTCCGGCAGACGCGCTGTTACCGGTCTGCCCGGCTCGGTGTCCAGTTCCAGCAGGGTGGCGGCGGTGTTTTCGTCCATCGTCTGCACTGCACGCAGCTTGCGGCTGATGGCGCGGCTGCGCACCCCGATGAGGTTATCCAGCTCTTCATCGGTCTGGCGCAGGCGCTGCTGCATCTTGGAAAGCCCCTGCCCGAACTTATCGAACTCGGTCTTGACGGCCCCCAGCAGCTGCCACACCTCGCCGGAGCGCTTCTGGATGGCAAGGGTCTTGAAGCCCATTTGCAGGCTGTTGAGCAACGCCGCCATGGTGCTGGGGCCGGCCACGTTCACCTGATAATCCCGCTGCAAAACTTCCAGCAGCCCGGCGTTCACCACCTCGGCATACAGACCCTCAAAGGGCAGAAACAGGATGCCGAAGGCTGTGGTATAGGGCGGCTCCACATATTTTTCCCGGATGTCCTTTGCCTCGCTGCGCAGCACCAGTTCCAGCGCGTGGCGGGCGTTTTCCACCGCCTGCGCATCGCCGGAAGCCTGTGCGTCCTGCAAGTGGGCGTAGGTATCGCCGGGAAATTTGGAGTCGATGGGCAGCCAGACGCTGTTGCCATCCACACCGGGCATACGGATGGCGTACTCCACCCGCTGGGTGCTGCCGGGGATGGTGGCTACGTTGGTGTCGTACTGCTCCGGCGCAAGGATCTCTTCCAGAATCGCGCCCAGCTGGATCTCGCCCAGAATGCCACGGGTCTTGACGCCGGAAAGTACCTGCTTCAGTCCGCCCACATCCGCGGCAAGGCTCTGCATCTCGCCCAAGCCCTTATACACCTGCTCCAGCTGGTCGTTGACCGCCTTAAAGCTTTCAGTCACCCGCTTTTGCAGCGCGTCCTGCAATTGCTCGTCCACGGTGTGGCGGATCTCGTCCAGCTTCTGGGCGTTCTGTGCCTGCATGGCGGCAAGACCGTCTGCCAGCGCTTTGCGCATTTCCTCCAGCTTGCGGGCGTTGGAGGCTTCCAGCCCCTGCAAACGCTGCTCCATGGTCTGCTGCTGGGTGTTCTGTCCTGCCGTCAGGGTGCTGCTCATGCCCTGCACTGCGGTTTGCAGGGTATCGCTGATGTGTGCCATTGCGGCCAGATTCTGCTGTGCCTGCTGCGCCTGCTTTTCTTCCAGCACCCGCGCCTGTGCTTCCAGCTGCTGGCGCAGCCACTCCTTCAGGGCTTCATCATCCTGCCGGACGGCGGGCTTGCCGGTGCGGTACAGCAAAAGTGCCTGCAACAGGCAGATGGCCACCAGCAAAAGCGTATACAGTCCTGCCAAAAATCCCATAGACATTCTCCTTTAACTCAAAAATCCGGGTCTTGCGGTAATGGCAGACCCGGATCTGTTTATACTTCCTGATGCTTTACGATTTCATGTGTAGTCTCCACCTGCTGGCCGTACAGACCCACGCCGTCCACCTCCATCTCGCCTACCTGATTATCACAGGGGTCGGCGCGGAAGGAACACATGGGCGGGTCGAAGGGAGCGCAGATGTCGCTGTTGGCCACCATGCGGTCGGTATCCAGATTGCCGAAGTAGTGCAGACGCATCTTCTCGTTGCCCGCACGCGCCATAGACGCACCGGCAGAGCAATCGGCGTACATCCAGCCCTTGGGGGCAATATAGAACATTGCCCAGTCGTGGCAGCCGGCTGTCTCCGGCCGTGCCACCATGCCGCTCTGCCACTTGGCCGGGATGCCTGCAATGCGGCAAAGGGTGATAAAGGTAGCAGCCATCACGCCGCAATCGCCACGGCGGCTGCGGGCGCAGTTATCGGTGATGTTCTCGTGCACAAAATACATGGGCTGGAAGTGGTAGTGCACGTTCAGGGTGACAAAATCATAAATGCGCTTTGCCTTCTGCACCGGGTCGGTGATGCCCTCGGTCAGCTGCGCAGCCAGTGCCTTCATATAGGGGGTAAAGGCGATGTGGGGCAGCTGCTCGGTGGTGTCGAAATCCGGCTGCACCGGGTCGGCGTGCAGCTCCAGCGGGGCGGCGTAGTGCGCGGTGCTGCGGTAGCTGTACTGTGCCCCAAAGCGGCAATTCTCGGCAAGGTCTGCCTCCCAGTATGCGGTGCGCTGGGGTGCAGTTTCCGGGGCGATATAAGTGGGCTGGGCGGTAAAGCTGTCCAGCGTGATATTACTCTGCGCCGGGCAGGCAGCGGGCAGCGGCAGCCACACCTTGACGTGCACGGTGTCTCTGCCTTCGGCCTTTGCGGCGGCAAGGGCACGGGCAAAGGTCTCATCGGTCATGCCGATGCTGGTGCGCAGGGTGATGTCTGCACTGACTGCACCGGTGCGCACCATCTGGTCGTGCTGGGGCTCAAAACGATCCCAGCTGCGCTCCGGAACGGGCGCGTTCAGCTGACGGGCGGCAAGGTCGGGATGGGTGGCCACCAGCGTTTCGGCAGCGCGGTAGATGTAGCGCTTCTGCCCTTCCACAAAGCGCCAGTCCATCTGTCCGGCAGCGTCCAGCGCGGCGAACTCCTCGGCGGTAAAGTCCCGCAGGGTGGCTTGCAGCTGGTTCAGCAGCTGCTCGGCGGTGAGAGTGTAGTCCTGCGGCAGACGGCGCAGAATTTCCCGGTGCGCCAGCAGACCCTGCCGCCATGCATCCACGCCGTGTGGGGTGGGGTTTACCGGCAGCGCACCCTGCGGGTGCAGGGGCTGGTTCTGGCTGGCAGTCCAGTCCTCGGCCAAGCAGGCATCGATGCGCGCAATAGCGGCGTTGTAGTAGCCCGCCTCCTTCAGGCGGCGGATATCGTCCGGCAACTCCATGTTCAGGTATGCAAAACAGGTATTCCAGTCCTTCATATTCTCTACTCCTTTTCCCACAGCAGAATGCCGCGCCCGGCATACGGCTGCATCTGCCAGTACAGATGCGCCGCTCTGTGCATTCTTGTCCCTTTATTGTATCACAAATGAGGGGGATGTCAAAGCAATTTCTGTGCAGTCCGCTTCTTGTACCATACGGCAAATTCTGCTATACTGGAATTTATCCGGGAGTGGAAAGAGAATGCGGGCAATTTTTTGGCCCGCCGAGGATGAAAGTATGGATAAGATCATCATTCGGCCTATGACGCCGGAGGACTGGAGCACGGTCTCCAGAATCTATGTTGAGGGCATTGCCACGGAATACGCAACCTTCCAGACCGAATGCCCACCCTACACCGCGTGGGACGCTTCCCACACAAAGGAGTGCCGTCTGGTCATTCTTTCCGGCGGAGTGCTGGCGGGGTGGTGCGCCCTGCACCGGGTAGATCCCCGCTGGTGCTACCGGGGCGTGGCTGAGGTAAGCATTTATGTAGGCGAGCAGTTCCGCGGGCACGGGCTGGGCTTCCAGCTGTTGAGCGCCCTGTGCGCCGCTGCCGAAAAAGCCGGGTACTGGACGCTGCAATCCACCGTTTTGCAGGATAATGCCGCCAGCCGTGCGCTGCACGCCAAGTGCGGCTTCCGGCTGGTGGGACGCCGGGAACGCATTGCGCGGGACTGCCACGGCCGCTGGCTGGACACCTATCTGATGGAGCGCCGCGCCGCCGCAGACGAGCCGGAGGGGTTCAAAAAGCTGTGACCAGCTGCTTGGCGCAGAATTATTTTTATTTGCAGAGGGGGAAAATCTGCGGATTTTCCCTGTCTGCCTTTTCACGGCGTATATAGTATAAAGCAGAAGGAGCCGCTGCACTTTTTGGGTGCAGCGGCTCCTGTTATTTGCAATAATTCAATTTTACCACTCTTTACCACTCGTCGTATTCGCCGTCGGCGTTTTTGGCGGCAGCCACACGGCTGTGCTTGAACATACTTTCCACCACAGCACAGTACTTATCGGCAAGGCAGACGATAATGGCCTCGCGGCAGCTGGGCACATGACGGAAGGTCAGCGGCCACATATGGCTGGAAATGATGCTCTGTTCCTTTTTGGTGATATGGAACACCTGTTCCGCATTGACGCAGGCACGACCCGGGTGGGAGAAGCCGTGCATCTCGAACAGGCGGCGGATGCCGTGGAAGGTGCCTTTTTTGTGCCAGTCATACAGGTAAAAATCATGCAGGAAAGCTCCGACAGCCAGCGAGGTCTCGTCTGCACCCAGATGCAGGCGGTGGTTCAGCCAGCAGCTGACCAGCACCACGTTCTTGCAGTGCTGATAGGTGGTAACGTCCCCGTGCTGGATGAACTCCCGCATCTGCTGCACCTTGGGGTTCTGATCGTATTTTTCCAAAATGGCATAAAGCTGTTCGCGTTCCGTAACAGAAAGCTGCATGAGCAAAATTTCCTTTCAACTCAAAATGTCAGGAGCGGAGCTGCACCGGGTTGGAATTGCCGAAGTTTTCGGCCTTGGAGGGGTTTGCCCGCTTGAGGGTCAGATCCACCAGATACTGCTTGCCATCGCCCAGTTCTTCCAGCTGAGCAAGCTTTGCATTGGCAGCGGCTTCGTCCGGGTACCACTGGATCAGGAAGAAGTTTTCCGCTTCTACCCCGTAGTACAGCCAGAAGCCATCTGCCCGCAGCAGATCGTCCAGATGATCCACCTCTTCGCCGTCCGGCAGGCCAAGACCTTCCTCTGCGTAGAGGTTTTCCGGCTCCACCTGCAGCATCTCAATGACCTGAATGGAGCTTTGCAGATACTCGTCCTGCGAGGTGCTCTTATCCGAGCGCTCCCAGCCGGTGAGAAATGCCTGCATGAGCAGATCGCGCACCTTGATGCGCGGCAGTGTGGGATCCATAACCATTTTTGTTTCCTTCTTTCGTGGTTTTATCCCCGTTGGACAGTATACGGCATACGCCTGTGCAAGTCAACGGTTTATTTGTGAATTTTTTGTAGGTATGGCTAAAATTTACACACGCTTTCCCTGTTTCAGTCGGTTATCTCAGGCGTGGAAGGAAAAGGTATCGTTCAACCACTCCACCGCAAGCTTGACCCAGCGGTTGCGGTGGACACTGTCGGCATCCACCTCCGGGGTGGAGATGCTGGTGCCGTGGCGTCCCTTTTCAAACAGGTGTGCTTCGCACGGCACACCTGCCTTATGCAGAGCATTCAGTAACAGCAGGGTGTTTTCCACCGGGACAGTTTCGTCCTCCATGGTATGCCAGACGAACACCGGCGGTGTGGCTGGGGTGATTTTATCCTCCAGCGTAAAGCGCTGGTGGGCGGCAATATCCTGCGTACCGGTCAGCTGCACAAAGCTGTCCCTGTGGGCGTATTCTCCGGCGGTGACCACCGGGTATGCCAGCAGCAGGGCGTTGGGGCGCGGCTGGTCTGCCATGCCGGGGATATCCCACACCGCACCGGACAGCGCCAGATGCCCGCCGGCAGAAAAGCCGCACAAAGCGATCTGATCCGGCAAAATATTCCACTGTTCTGCGTGCTGCCGCACAAGGCCGATGGCCTGTGCCAGCTGCCGCATGGGCAGCGCATCCCGGGCGCTCTCCCCTACTGCGTAGTGCAGTACCGCCGTGTGGTAGCCAGCTGCCGCAAATTGCAGCGCTACGGGGTCGCCCTCCCGGGGGCTGACGTGGGTATAGCCGCCGCCGGGCACCACCAATACCATCGGGCGCTGCCGGAAATGCGGCATGGCCTCCACGCTCTCCCGCAGGTAGAGCATCAGCGTACCGCCGCCGGTCAGTTCCAGTTGTTCAAGTTGCATTTACGCATCCTCCTTATAAAATCCGTGCCGTCCCTCCGGGTGCGCCGCAATAAATTCTGCGCACAGGTCGGCGCAAAGGCGGCACAGCTCCGGGCAGGGGCGCTTTTTATAGTAATCTGCGGTGCGGTCCTCTGCCGCTGTGCCCCCGGCAGGGGCAGCACCCGCCTTTGCCAGCAATTCCCGGCAGATGATGCTGCCGCCGCCGTTGCGGGTGCGGTACTGCTCTGCCGCCTGTTGCACCAGTGCGTACGTCCGGGATTTATCTTTGGGGTCTGTGGGGTCTGCATAGACCATGCTCAGCACAGTCACCACGCCGCAGAACGCCCCGCACACCTCCCGCATCCGGCCAATACCTGCGCCAAACCCTGCGGAAAGGCGCAGCGCTGTTTCCTCGGTCAGGCCAAGCTGGGGTGCAAACGCCGCCACCACGCTCTGACTGCAATTATAGCCCTTTAAGAACCATGCGTAGGCGGCATCGCCCTGTTTTGACATTTTCTCACATCCTTCCGGCATACTCGCTCCATTATAGCACAGTCTGCGCAAAAGTGGGAAAGCTTTTCCGAAAAAATTTCGTTCTTTATATAACAAGCGATCCCGGAACGCCGTTTCGTGCACCGGGGCAGCAAATCTTTTACTTTTTTAACTTTTTATGAAAAGCCTTGATTTTCCCTGCAAGTCGTTGTATATTAGCACTCAGAAGTTATGAGTGCTAAGCATCCCGGCAGTTTACCGGGTACGGCGCACCAAATATGTGATAAAAGAGGTTTTGTATTATGGCCAAGAAAGAATTTCAGGCAGAGAGCAAAAAACTGATGGACATGATGATCAACTCCATCTATACCAATAAAGAGATCTTCCTGCGGGAGCTGATCTCCAACGCTTCGGACGCCATCGACAAGCTGTATTATAAGAGCCTGACCGACACCTCCGTGGGCATGAACAAGGGCGATTTTCGCATCCTCATCACCCGCGATAAGGAAAACCGCATCCTGACCGTGGAGGATAACGGCATTGGTATGACCAAGGAAGAGCTGGAGCAGAATCTGGGCACCATTGCTCACTCCGGTTCTCTGGATTTCAAAAAGGACAACAAGGACGAAAACATCGATATCATTGGTCAGTTCGGCGTGGGCTTCTACTCTGCCTTTATGGTGGCCGATAAGCTGACCGTCATCTCCAAGGCTTACGGCTCGGACGAGGCTTGGCAGTGGGAGTCCTCCGGTGTGGACGGCTACGAGATGACCCCCGCCCAGAAGGATACCGTGGGTACCCAGATCATTCTGCACATCAAGCCGGATACCGACACTGAGAAATACGACAACTTCCTGGACGAATACGGCATCGTGGCTATCGTGAAGAAGTACAGCGACTATGTGCGCTACCCCATCCAGATGGAGCGCGAAAAGAGCCGTCAGAAGCCGGAACCGGATCCCAAGCCCGAGGACTACAAACCCGAGTGGGAGACCTACACCGAGTTGGAGACCCTGAACAGCATGATCCCCATCTGGAAGAAGCAGAAGAGCGAAGTGACCGACGAGGAGTACAACAGCTTCTATAAGGATAAGTTCGGCGATTACGCCGACCCCGCCCGGGTCATCGTGAGCCGCACCGAGGGTACCGCCAACTACAACGCCCTGCTGTTCGTGCCCAGCCACCGTCCCTACGACTTCTACACCAAGGACTACGAGAAGGGTCTGGCGCTGTACGCTTCCGGTGTGCTGATTATGGAAAAGTGCGCCGACCTGCTGCCGGACTATTTCAGCTTTGTAAAGGGCATCGTGGACAGTCAGGACCTGAGCCTGAACATCAGCCGTGAGATGCTTCAGAAGGACAGCCAGCTGAAGCTGATCCATAACGCACTGGAAAAGAAGATCAAGAACGAGCTGCACGCCATGCTGAACAACGACCGTGCAAAGTACGAGGAGTTCTGGAAGGAGTTCGGCCGTCAGATCAAGTTTGGTGCTTACTCTGACTACGGTATGCACGCCGAGCTGCTGCGCGACCTGCTGCTGTTCTGGTCTGCCAAGGAGCAGAAGATGGTCACCCTGCAGGAGTACATCGACAAGATGCCCGCCGAGCAGAAGTACATCTACTTTGCCGCAGGCGACTCTACCGACCATCTGGCAAAGCTGCCCTCCGCAGAGCTGGTGCTGGACAAGGGCTTTGACGTGCTGCTGCTGACCGAGGACGTGGACGAGTTCTGCCTGCAGATCCTGCACAGCTACCCCCGCAAGGATGCCGAGGGCAAGGACGGCACCGTGGAGTTCAAGAACGTGAACAGCGGCGATCTGGGTCTGGAGTCCGAGGAGGAGAAGAAGGCCGCCGAGGATGCCACTGCCGAGAACAAGGCACTGTTCGACGCCATGAAGGACGCTTTGAACGGCAAGGTGAAGGAGGTCAAGGTCTCCACCCGCCTGAAGGATCACCCCGTCTGCCTGAGCGCTGACGGCCCGCTGTCCATTGAGATGGAGAAGGTTCTGTCCAAGCAGCCCGGCAGCGAGGGTGTGAAGAGCGACAAGGTGCTGGAGCTGAACGTGAACCACCCCGTGTTTGCCGCCCTGAAGGCCGCACAGGAGGCTGGCGACACCGAGAAGCTGAACAAGTACAGCGCCCTGCTGTACGCACAGGCACAGCTGATCGAGGGTCTGCCCGTGGACGACCCCGCCGCTTATGCCGAAGCCGTTTGCAGCTTGATGAAGTAAATTTTCAGAAAGAGGCCGCTGTGTTTTGCGCAGCGGCTTCTTTTGTTGCTGATGATTTTTAATCTTGCGCTTGTCGCGGTCTGTGGACCGCTCCAAGCACATTTTCACGAGAACAGAAATACCCCCTTAACAAAAAGGCCGCGCTCCGCTATAATAGAGTGGAACGCGGTCTTATTTTTATCTTTCTGTGAAAGGAAATTTATTTCATGGAGCCGAGAAAACATTATTTTGCAAAGATCCCCACCATTGCCATCTTTATCGTGATGGCGATGTCCGGGCCGTTGGGGGTGCTGTTGTTTATCCTGAAAGGCATCGACCAGAAGGTGCAGAAGGAGGAGCAGGAAGTCGCCCGTGCCCGGGGCGACTACCGCGCCGACCTTGGGCCGGAGCCCGACCGGAAGAGTGAGCCTGTTTACGGACACGATGTGCCTACCGAGGCGCAGAAAAGCGCCAAGCAATGGCACAAGAATATTGCCACCCTCTGCACCATCATGGGTGCGGTCTTTCTGCTTGCCGGCGTGACGAATGCGGTGGACGTCCTGGAGATCTGGCGGTTTTACCCGGGCTTCAGCGGCCTGTTCTCGAATATCGCCATGACCATTGGCGGCGGCGGTGCACTGCTGACCGGCCTGCGGATGAAAAGCACCCGCAAGCTGGAGCGGCTGCTGGACAAGGTGGTAGGCGAACGGGATAACATCCCCCTGCCGGAACTGTTTGCCGCTGCCGGGGTGGACGCTGCCCGGGGACGCACTGCGGTGAAAAGCGCCATTGAGCACGGATACTTCGGCGCGGATGCCTACATTGACAACCGCACCGACACGCTGGTGGTGCGGGGCGCGGCACCGCAGCCGAAAAAGCCCGCACAAGCTCCGGCACCTAAAGCTCAGCCCGCCGCAGAGGACGAGTACGCTGCCCTGCTGCGCCAGCTGCGGGAGGTAAATGATGCCATCCCCGACCCGGTGATGAGCGCGAAGATCTCCCGGCTGGAAGAGGTCAGCGGACGCATCTTTGCGCTGGCGCAGAAGGACCCGGAGAAAAAGGCGCAGCTGCAAAAGTTTATGAACTACTATCTGCCCACTGCGCTCAAGCTGCTGAACACCTACGCCAGCCTTTCCGGGCAGGCGGTAGAGGGCACGAACATCACCGAAGCCAAGCACAGCATCGAGCGCAGCATGGACCTGCTGGTGACCGCCTTTGAAAACCAGCTGGACAAGCTGTTCCAAGCCGATGCACTGGACGTGAACGCCGACATTGCCGCACTGGAAGGAATGCTGAACCTTGACGGCCTGACCGGCAGCGAATTTACCCGCTGAACCACACCCCCGCACCCGATGGCTGCATCGGCGCGGGGGTGTTTTTTGTGCAAAGTGCAATTTTCCATCCCGTCTTTTTTGGGCGCTGCGCTCAAAATTCCGGGATTTGTGTGCATTTATGCCAAGCATTTTGATTTGACCGAAAAATTTTTATTTTATTTGTTCGGCAGCAGCTAATCGGGCTGCACGGGTGTTTTTTGCAACTTTTCATCGAGATGCAACAATAACACATGGTTTTTTGCGCTGCATTTGACTATTATAGAAGCAGCTACGGCAGCTGCGAACGGCTGCATCGACTTTTCCGATCATAATAGTAGGAGGAAATTTCCATGATGAAGTCCATTTCCACCTGGAAGCAGGAGCTGACCGAGGGCGCACACGCTGCGCGTCTGGCTGCGCTGTACTGCTGCACCCCCAACGAGACCCCTGCACAGGCAGCCCGCTATGCGGCTGTTCTGGACGGGTTAGAGACCACCTTCGGCGCACATACCGAAGCCGGTCTGTATAGTGCCCCCGGCCGCACCGAGATCGGCGGCAACCACACCGACCACCAGCACGGCCGTGTGCTGGCAGGCAGCGTGAATATTGATATGATTGCTGCTGCCGCCCCCAACAGCCTGAACCAGCTGCGCGTGCAGAGCGAGGGGTACGACCTGTGCGTCATCGACCTTGACGACCTGACCGCCCGCAAGGAGGAGGAGAACACCACCGCTTCCCTGCTGCGCGGCGAGTGCGAAGCCTTCCGTCAGCGCGGCGCAAAGCTTTCTGGTCTGGACGTGTACATCTCCTCCAACGTGCCCAAAGGCAGCGGTGTTTCTTCCTCTGCCGCCTTTGAGGTGCTGGTCGGCGTGATTTTGAACGACTGCTTCATGGCTGAAAAGGTCTCCCCTATCGCCATTGCACAGATCGGCCAGTGGGCAGAGAACGTCTACTTTGGCAAGCCCTGCGGCCTGATGGATCAGATGGCCTCCAGCGTAGGCAACATTATCACCATCGACTTTGCCGACAAGGCAAACCCTGATGTGGAGCCGGTGCAGGTGGACTTTTCCAAGGCCGGTCTGACGCTGTGCATTCTGGACTCCGGTGCAGACCATGCCGACCTGACCGACGAGTACGCCGCCATCCCCAACGAGTGCCGCGCTGTGGCCGCTGTGTGCGGCGGCGAGGTGCTGCGGGACGTGCCCTTTGAGACCTTCCTTGCAAATATCCCGGCCTGCCGCAAGCAGTGCGGCGACCGCGCTGTGCTGCGCGCCTTCCACTTCTACGCCGATAACGACCGCGTGCCCCAGCAGGTAGCTGCCCTGCGCGAGGGCGACTTTGATGCCTTTTTGCAGATGGTGACTGCCTCCGGCGACAGCAGCTGGGAATACCTGCAGAACGTCATCCCCGCCGGTTACAAGGAGCATCAGGAGGTGGCTGTGACCATCGCCGCTGCCAAGCATTATCTGGGCGGCAAGGGCGCTGTGCGCGTGCACGGCGGCGGTTTTGCCGGTACGGTGCAGGCCTTTGTGCCGGTGGAGATGCTGGCAGACTTTAAGACCAACATGGAAAAGATCCTCGGCGCTGGCCGCTGCCATGTGCTGAGCATCCGTCCCGAAGGAGGTGCTGTGCTGTGATCTCCACTGCCATCCAGCAGCTCGTGAACTACGGGCTGGACACCGGGCTGATCCTGCCCGATGATGAGATCTATATCCGCAACCAGCTGCTGATGACCATGCAGCTGGACGACTTTACCGCCCCGGACAGCGAAGTGTGCTACACCGATCTGGAAAGCATTCTCAAGACCCTTGTGGACGATGCCGTTGCCCGCGGCGTGTGCGAGGACAACTCCACCGCACGCGATCTGTTTGACACCAAGCTGATGGGCGTGCTGACCCCGCGCCCCAGCATCGTGCGCGCAAACTTTGAGGAGCGGTACGAGAACGAGGGTCCGCAGGCCGCCACCGACTGGTTCTACAAGTTCAGTCAGGACACCGACTACATCCGCCGCTACCGCATCAAGCGCGACCTGAAGTGGGTCACCAAAACCGCGTACGGCGACTTGGATATCACCATCAACCTGTCCAAGCCGGAAAAAGACCCCAAGGCCATTGCCGCCGCAAAGCTTGCACCCCAGAGCGCTTACCCCAAGTGCCAGCTGTGTGCGGAGAACGAGGGCTACGCAGGCCGCATGAACCACCCCGCGCGCGAAAATCACCGCATCATCCCGCTGACCATCAACGACAGCGCGTGGAATTTGCAGTACAGCCCCTACGTCTACTACAACGAGCACTGCATCGTGTTCAACAACCAGCACACCCCTATGAAGATAGAGCGGGCGACCTTCCGCAAGCTGCTGGATTTTGTGGGTCTGTTCCCCCACTACTTTGTGGGCAGCAACGCCGACCTGCCCATCGTGGGCGGCAGCATCCTGAGCCACGACCACTT
>ENA-UALR01000946-UALR01000946.1-human-gut-metagenome-genome-assembly--contig:-NODE-946-length-13254-cov-6.318054_pt1 | contig 13254 bp, 9 predicted proteins | sample MGYA00243702_ERZ654472 | MGnify/ENA primary metagenome ERZ654472 (study PRJEB26926, sample SAMN06164398) | human gut metagenome | biome: ENVO:00009003; feature: ENVO:2100002; material: ENVO:00002003...
ACTGTCTACTTTGTTCAGGTAGCGGCCATACTCGGCATAGATCTCTTCCAGTCTCTGTTTCAGAGAGCTTCCGATGCTTCTGTAGTAAGCTGCCATCTCGCAGATCAGCATGGAGCCGATGACTGCGTCTTTATCTCTTACATACGGGCCAGCCAGGTATCCGTAACTCTCCTCGAATCCGAAGATGAAGCGGTCTACTTCGCCGTCTGCTTCAAGGTTTGCAATCTGATCGCCGATCCATTTGAATCCGGTCAGAACGCTGCGGAGTTCCACGCCGTAGTGCTCTGCAACAGCATCTGCCAGCGGTGTGGATACGATGGATTTTACAGCAACTGGTTTCTCCGGCATGGTGCCTTTCTCAATGCGGCCTGCGCAGATGTAGTCGAGAAGCAGAACGCCGACTTCGTTTCCGGTTACCAGCTCATAGCTTCCATCCGGGCATTTCATGGCGATACCAACGCGGTCTGCATCCGGGTCGGTTGCCAGCATCAGGTCTGCGCCGGTCTCTTTTGCAAGATCCAGGCCTTTTTCCAGTGCAGCAAAGATTTCCGGGTTCGGATAGCTGCAGGTGGTGAAGTATCCGTTCGGATACTCCTGCTCCGGAACGATGGTGATATCAGTGATGCCGATGTCTTTTAATACACGGGTAACCGGTACAAGACCAGATCCGTTCAGCGGGCTGTAAACGAGTTTCAGTCCAGCGGTCTTGCAGAGGCCTGGACGAACCTGACGGGATTCGATGGCTTCGTACAGTGCATTCTTGCAGTCATCGCCGACGAAACGGATCAGTCCCTCTTCTACTCCCTGTGCAAACGACATATATTTTACGCCGGTCAGGATATCGGTTTTCTGAATCTCTGCGTATACGATTGCTGCAGCATCATCGGTCATCTGGCATCCGTCCGGGCCGTAGGCTTTGTAGCCGTTGTATTTTGCCGGGTTGTGGGATGCAGTTACCATGATACCTGCATTGCAGTTATAGTAACGGGTTGCAAAGGAAAGTGCCGGTACCGGCATCAGTGCATCGTAAATTCTGACTTTGATTCCGTTTGCAGCCAGAACGCCTGCTGCTGTTTTTGCGAAAACATCGCTCTTGATACGGCTGTCATAGCTAATGGCTACGGTCTGGTTTCCGCCCTGTGTTTTTACCCAGTTTGCAAGGCCCTGTGTTGCCTGACGCACTACATAGATATTCATACGGTTTGTTCCTGCGCCAAGTACACCACGAAGTCCTGCGGTTCCGAATTTCAGAGATACAGCAAAACGGTCCTTGATCTCCTCATCGTTTCCTTCAATCCGTGCCAGCTCCGGGTTCAGATCTGCGTCTTCCAGATCAGCTGCCAGCCATCTCTTATACTCTTCCAGATACATATCTTTTTTTCTCCTGTTCTATTCTTTATTTGTAACTATTCAGCGCCATGCGAAAGAGAAGAAAATCGTGAATCATGCTTGCATGAATGCGCGGTTTTCTGGAATTTCATATGGCGAGAAGCAACATCGAGATGCAGCGCAAGCGGAGTCGAGATGGGGTTCTGAATAGTTACCTTTCTTTTATGTCTCACTCTTATGTCCCCATGTAGCGCCACATAAATGTATGTATAGTCATAATATACCATAACTGTCCCAAAACAGCAATTATTTTTGGTAATTTAAGCAAAATTTTACCTCGGTTTTTCTCTGTTTTTCGACTCTATCCGCCGTTTTCAGACAGAACAGGACAAAGAAAAAGCGAGGACCCCAATAACGATTCCCGCTTTTTGTCTGCCTTATGAGGGCAAGCCATACCGCAAAGTGGCGCTTTCAGATTGCGGAAATGGTTTTTCAAGCATGCTCCGGTCTGTGATTATAGTCGAATCCGCATTTTTCCAGAAATGCCCGTGCGATCACTGTAGCGCCGATCTGGTTCGGATGGATTCGATCCCAGGCGATGTAGGAGGAATGGCGGTACTGGAAGTAATCGTTGAAGACGGCCTGCAGGTCGATAAAGCGGCAGCCGTATTTCTCAGCCAGCTCGCTGCAGATCGCGCCGTAGGTGTCCATGCGTTTTCTCATCCAGTCCTCCCCATTTGGCTCCATGTAGTATGGGGTCATGAGGAAAATTCCTTTTACATTATCTTTTACGGAAAGAATCATCTTTTCGACGTTGGAACGGTACTCCTCCGGCGATACCTGCTCGTCCGGGATGGCCGGGCTGTCGAACTGTCTCCAGACGTCGTTGATGCCGATGCAGATGGATACCCAGTCTGGTTTTAATGATACGACATCGCGGTCGAAGCGCTGCAGCAGGTCACGGCTTGTGTTTCCGCCGATACCGGAGTTTGTCACGCGGAGATATACCTCCGGGTAGAATGCTGCAAGCATGTTTTCGACGATTCGGACATAACTCTTTCCGACATTTTCAAATAAACCTTCCCCCACCGGCTGTGCACTCTCCATATCCGTTACGGAATCCCCTGCAAATACAATCCGGTCCATGTGTTTAAAAATCATTTTTTTGCCTCCCATAAATTTAGAAAAACCATCTGAACCCATTATAGTCTTACAGTTTCGACCGTGCAAGGCAAATTTTGTGTAAAAAAATCCGGCCGCGAAACACTGTTTTTCAGTGCCCCTCAGCCGGGAATTTCATTTTCTTTTCTTACTCAATTCCATCCATATACGCATTGTAAATCGCCGGATCAATATTCTCTTTGATCGACTCATACACGCTCTGGGATGCCTCGCGGATGTCAGCTCTTGTCTGGTCATCGAGTGTCAGAATCTTCGTTCCGCTCTCCTCGATTTTCGCGATCTTGTCGACAATACGGGCATCGGACTGCTCTCTTGCGTACTCGGTCGCAATCTTTGCGGCCTCTGTCATGATCTCCTGCTCGTCTGCAGGCAGATCCTGGAAGAAATCATCGTTGACGATCAGGGAAATCAGATGCGGCAGATGGTTCGTCTCCACTACGTAATCCTGCTGCTCATACAGGTTATTCGAAACGATGACCTCATACGGGTTCTCCTGTGCATCAATCGTGTGCTGCTGCAGGCCGATGTAAACCTCACTGAAGCTCATCGGCGTCGGGTTGGCACCGATGGCTTTCCAGAATGCCAGATGGTAGCTGTTCTCCATGGTACGGATCTTCTGACCCTTGAAATCCGAAAAGCTGTAAACCGGCTTATTCGTACTCATGACACGAAATCCCTGATCTGCCATACCGAGCAGGTGATAGCCTCCCTCCGTATAAACATTGCTGATCAGCTCGTAAAACTCCGGATTATCGATCTTCTCACGGCATTCATCGAGAGAATCAAACACACACGGCAAATCAAACACGGCAAGATCACCCATAAAGGAAACCTGCGGTGCCGTATTCTGTACGACAAACGGAATATCGCCGTCGGCACACGTTTCCAGCAAATCGCGGTCGCCGCCGAGCGTTGAGTTTGCGTAAACCTGAATTTTCATCCTTCCATCGCTCAGCTCTGAAATCTCTTCCGCGAACTTCTCGGCAAAGATCTGTGTTACCGTGTCCTCCGGGCTCGCCGTTGCCAGCGGCCAGGAATAGCGCTGTGTCGTCTCTTCTCCGGAGGAGCCGCAGCCGGCAAGCGATGCGCCAAGCGCAATGACAGCGGCAAGTGCCGTCACTTTTCGGAAAAGCTTTTTCTTTTTTGTCATCTTTTTCATTGTCCTTCGCTCCTCCCTATAAAATTCCAATCGAAATCGCCGGAATAAACGTAATCAGCAGCAGTGCCGCAAGGAAGAAACCGATCATCGGCATAGCCTTCTTTGCGATCTGCATGACCGGAACCTCGGTCAGGGAGCTTGCCACGAACAGGTTGACGCCGATCGGCGGTGTTACGAAGCCGATCGCCAGGTTGACAACCATGATCACACCAAACTGAATCGGATCCATACCGATTGCCTGTACGATCGGCAGCAGGATCGGGGTCAGAATCAGGATTGCCGGTGTGGTATCCATCACCATTCCGACAATCAGCAGGAATACGTTGATGATCAGAAGGATCGCAACCGGGCTGTGGAAGTTGTTCAGAATGAACTCACTGACCGTCTGCGGCACCTGCATCAGCGTCAGGACACGGGAAAATGCTGTCGATGCCGCCAGGATGAACAGGATCGGAGTAAAGGTGCGAATCGCCTCAACCAGAATGGACCAGATGTCGCGGATGCGGATACTCCTGTACACAAAAAGGCTGATGATCAATGCATAGAATACGGAGATAACAGCCGCCTCGGTCGGGGAAGCAACGCCGCTGTAGATACAGCCGAGGATAATCACCGGGCTAAGTAATGCAAAAAAGCTCTCTCTTAAAACGCGAAGCAAACCTTTGTCATGCAACGTTTTGACTTCTGCATAAATCTTCTCCCTATCCTCCCCGTACCGTTTGCAGTGATAGATGGCATAAAGCATCAGCAGCAGACCGATCATCAGACCCGGTACAATTCCGGCAAGGAACAGGTCACTGACCGAAGCACCGGAAGCCATACCGTACATGATGAACGGAATACTCGGGGGAATGATAACGCCAAGGCCGCCGGCAACTGCCACAATCGCTGTGGAGAATGTCAGATCATAACCAAGAGTAGTCAGAATCGGGATTGTCATGCTTCCGACAGCAGCAACGGTCGCCGGAGCGGAACCGGAAATCGCACCATAGAAAAGGCAGGTGACGATAACAGCGCACGGCATACCTGCGGTGAATTTTCCGAGAAAATAGGCAAAGACATCAAACAGTTTTTTGGAGATGCCTCCCTTAGCCATGATGATACCGGAGAGGACGAACATCGGAACTGCCAGCAGGGGGAAGGAATCGAGACCTCCGAACATGGCACGGATCAGATATTTGGCTCCTACCGTAAAGGACGAGTCAAACACAGACGGAAGCACAGATGTGATTCCAAGGGTAATCGATACCGGAACAGCGATGACCAGCAATGCAACAAAAATCAAAAATAATACTACGACCGGCATTAGCGTTCCTCCTCGTTTGAATTTTTAATCGTATGAATGCGGTTGTCGATACCCGTGTTCAGGGCATTTTCTGTGGCGTTATCTGCTCCGGCATTTGCCTCAATGAAGGATTCCGGCGTATTGCGCTCCGGATGGGCCGGGTCGAAAACGTTCTCACCGCGTGCCACGCGGAACTCGATCATCCACCGCTGCAAAACACGAAAGGCAACCAGCACAAAGGAGACGAGCGGTGCTGCCTGGATAAAGTACATCGGGATTTTGCAGGCCGGGGAAAGCTGGCCGCTTTTAACCGACGACATCATATAGGAAAAAGCAAACGGAATCATATAGATGAAAAAAATCAGTTCAAATGTATGATTCACAATTTTGAAGATGGCTTTTCCTCTCCGCGGGAAAATCGCAACAAACTGCTCGATCTTGATGGAAAGGCATTTCTTACTGCAGTAGCTGACGCTTAAAAAACCGCACCAGATAAAAATATATCTGGTCAGCTCTTCCGACCACGACAGCGACATGCCAAGAACGTAACGACAGAAAACCTGGACTCCCATGATCAGCGTCATGGCGATCAGACCGATCACAAGAAGAAATTCTTCGAGATTTTCATCCAGCCAGTGAAATATTCTCTTCATAAAAGGCATACCTCCGTTAAATTTATAACAGAACAATAATACAAAAGGGACATCGGCATCAACAGCAAAGCTAAAAATACCGGTGTCCCCTAAAGAAAAAACGGTTACATGGCTTTGTGAAGCAGATCCAGAACGGTGCTCAGATCATTCACACCCATCTGACCCGGTGCGGATGCTTTCTTTGCCGCGCCGAAGGTCATGGAAGAGCCAAACACCTCACCGCAAAGACGGCTGATCACGCCGGTGCCTGCCATCGACATGGTGATGATCGGTCTGTCCGCATAATTGGTGGCCATTTCCTCTGTTGCCGCAAGCAGGGTCAAAACGTCTTTCCTGTTCTGCGGCATAACAGCAATCTTCGGAATATCTGCGTTCATATCCTGCATTTTGCGCAGTCTGTAGATGATGTCTGCTTTTGCAGGAGTTTTGAAGAAATCATGATTGGAAGCGATAACCTTTACACCTGCTGCGTGTGCACCATCGATGATTTTTTTTACGATCTCGTCTCCGGTAAAAATTTCAACGTCGATCAGATCTACATATCCGGTCTGTGCTGCTTTGATGTTCAGCTCCGCATAGGCTGCCGGCTCGATAGCTTTTTCGCCGCCTTCTTTGGAGGTACGGAACGTCATCAGAAGCGGAATATTGCCGAGTGCTTCGCGGAGGTCTTTTAACACGTCCTCTACCTGCGCAAAGTCGAATACGCCTTCAAACCAGTCTACACGCCATTCTACAACATCAACCGGAATCGAATGGAAGGTTTTTGCTTCTTCGATGATATCGTTTTTGGTAACACCTACGATCGGAACGATGATTTTCGGTGCGCCGGCACCGATTTCAATATCACGAACTTTTACTGTATTCATGTGTTTTTCCTTCTTTCTTCAATTTAACCCTGACTTTTCTTTGCAGGCTTTTCTTTTTCACGTCCGGATTCCTTGGTACTTCGTACTTCCGCAATCCTTAACCTCATTTTAATTGTCCTGCTGTGCAAGTTCAACCATTTTTTTATAGCGGATATTTACAAACAGTCCAAGTGCAACACCAACTGCGGTCAGAACGATATTCATGGTCATAACGCCGGACGGCTGCATTTTAGATGCTGCGGTCAGGATGGTGTAGTTGCAGAGAGAAGATGCGATCATAACCAGTGCGGTTACGGTTCCTTTGATTTTCGGGAACAGCATGTTGCAAACGGAAGTTGCGATCTGAAGCAGTCCGCCTGCACCAGCCCATCCGATAATGAAAGCACCGGCGATCATCAGCGGTTTACTCTGTCCCATCAGGACAGCGATCATTGTTACAAGGCAGATAGCCGGGTAAACAACGATGAAACGAACGTCTTTGATTTTTCTGGTCAGGAATGCGGTTACAACGAGTGCCAGCATAGTTCCTGCAGAATAGTAGGTCTGCATGATGGACGGATTCGCCCAGCCTACATTTTCTTTTGCAAAGTTCTGCGCGCAGTTCAGCCACAGCTGGAAGGTACCGGTGCAGGTGAATCCGATCAGGATCATGGCGATGGACTCGAAAGAGAAATGGGTATGCTTCAGGCTGTCGATCAGACCCTCTTTTTTGCCGGATGCTTTCTGGTCAGCATCTGGCAGCGGGAACAGGAATACCAGTACAAAAAGTACGATATACGCAATTCCGCATCCATAGAATAACGGATTGTAGGAGGTAAAGCCGGCTGCGGTAGAAGTAACCGCTACACCAAGAACAAATGGAAGCAGCATCTGTGCGATTGCGATGAAGAATTTGATTCCCATAGTAGCAACGCTCGGAGCTTTGTAAATAATTTCGGATACTGCCGGGTAAATACCGGTATCCAGAAAGGAGTTTGCGATACCGCCGATAATGGCGCATACGTAAGCGATGGTATAACCACCGTGTGTTCCTGCATTAAATGCAAGGGCAAGGCCGATCAGATAAATTGCATAAGAAGCACTTCCGATTGCGGTGGAAATGCGACGTCCGAGCTTGTCGGACAGAGGACCTGCAAATGGCAGTGCGATCAGACGGCCAAGACCGAGTGCTGCGGAAATTGCGGTAATTGCCATTGCTTCCACTCCCCATGCTGCTGCCAGAGCCTCTTTGATGACTGCCTGGCCCAGAATAGAGCATCCAACACCGTGGATAAAGTAGTTCAAGTACAGAATTAATGCACTTGGCAGGTATTTCTTGTTCATGGTTTCTCTCCTTTTTAAATAGATCATGTGTTGAGGTCAAATTGTCTTTTTCCTCTGTTCGGTTCATCCTTTTGTTTTGTCACAAACAACAGATTACCAGTTTCGTGAATGTTAAAAAAATAACATTTGCCTTTATTTTAACAGTGAAAGTGTGTGCGGTCTAATGCTTTTAAAGGAAAAAACCAATGCATTGAATGCATTGATATGGTATACTTGAGTTATCATAATAAGAGGAAGCAAAGACTTTCTTACGGAACCATTTTTTCAGGAGGAAAAACCACATGACACTGAATCAGATTCTCTATTTCCGAAAGGTCGCCCGGCTGGAAAATTATCACCAGGCGGCAGAGGAGCTTTATATTTCCCAGCCATCCCTGAGTCGTTCCATGGCCGCCCTTGAAAGCGAGCTTGGGATCACACTGTTTGAAAAGAAAGGGCGCGGTGTTGTCCTTACCAATGCCGGCCGCCTTTTTCTGGAGCATGCAGACCGGATCGCAGGTGACTGTGATATTGCGACAGGTAAAATGAAAGAGCTCGCCTCCGGTGGCGGTAAAATCAACATCGGTTATATTTTTCCACTTGCAGGACATTATATTCCGCACAATGTCCGCACTTTTCTGGACAAAGAAGAAAATAAAAACGTTGCCTTTAGCTTCTGGCAGAACCATACCCCTGCCATTGCACAGAAGGTGAAATCCGGTGAACTCGATCTTGGGTTTGGCGGCTTTTTAAAGCGCGATGACATGGAGTTTTTTCCGTTGATCCAGCAGCCGCTTGTCATCGTGTCCCCGGAACATCATCCGATTGCCGATGAACCGGAGGTTCCGCTTGTAAAGCTTACCCGTTATCCGGTGATCGGCTACGACCGCGCCTCCTGGATGGGAGCTTATACCGGTCATCTCTACCGAAAATATCAGCTTCATCCGAATATTATCATGGAATGCCCGGATGAATATTCGATTGTGGCACTGGTGCGTGAAAATTTCGGTATCGCGCTTATGCCGCGAACCGATATTCTGGAACAGGCAGACGGCATCCGTATCCATACGCTGAACGGTCTCGAGATTTATCATCAGACCTTTATGTTCTGGATGAAGAACCGCTACCGGCTTCCGGCTGTCGAACGGTTTACCGAATACATGAAACAGCACGCTGACATTATCGAAGAGTCCGGAAACGATAGCGAAAACGTATCAAAAGTTTATCTGAAAGATATTGTTAATTTTTAGTCGAAAGCGTTATGATGAAATTGTCACAAACAGAGGATTACCGCTCATGTAATGAATAAGGAGAAATTTTCATGAAGAGTGCTTACCCCAAAATTTTTGAGCCAATTACAATCAAACGAACAACGATTAAAAACCGTATTGCAATGACCCCGATGGGAACCAACTACGGTGAGACAAGCGGTGAAATGAGTAACCGTCATATGAACTACTACTCTCTCCGCGCAAAAGGCGGCGTTGGTCTTATTATTCTGGAGAACGCCAACATCGAGTACCCGGTCGGTTCCAACGGAACCAGCCAGATCCGTATCGACCACGACAGCTTTATGCCGCGCTACTATCAGTTAGTCGAAAACCTTCATAAAAACGGTGCTACCGTAGCGATCCAGATCAACCACGCCGGAGCTTCCGCATCTTCCGCAAGAACCGGTATGGAAACCGTTTCTTCTTCCAACATCCCGACAAAAGCCGGCGGAGAAACCCCTCGCCCGATGACAAAAGAAGAAATCATGACAACCGTGAAAAAATACGGCGAAGCTGCAAAACGTGTGCAGGCCATCGGCTTTGATGCCATTGAAATCCACTGCGGCCACTCCTACCTGATGAGCCAGTTTATCTCCCCGTATTACAATAAAAGAACCGATGAATTCGGTGGTTCTGTAGAAAACCGCCTGCGCTTCCCGCGTATGGTTCTCGAAGAAGTACGTAAAAACGTCGGACCGTGGTTCCCGATCATCGTCCGTATCTCTGCTGAGGAGCGTGTTCCGGGAGGAAATACTCTGGAAGATACCCTCGAGTACCTCGAGTACCTGGATGAGTTCGTAGATATGTATGACGTATCCTGCGGCCTCAACCCATCCCTGCAGTATCAGATCGACTCCAACTTCCTGCCGGACGGATGGCGTTCCTACATGGCAAGAGCCGTAAAAAATAAATTCAAAAAACCGGTTATCAATGCCGGTAACTACCGTGACCCGAAGGTCGTTGAAAAAGTTCTCGAGAGCGGCGATGTAGATATCGTCGGAATGGGACGCGGCCTGATCGCTGAGCCGAACTGGGTGAAAAAAGTTGAGAACGGTGAGGAAGATCTTCTTCGGAAATGTATCTCCTGTAACGTTGGATGTGCCGGAAACCGTATCGGCGTCAACCGCCCGATCCGTTGTACCGTAAACCCGGCTGTTCCGGAAGGCGATATTTACAAAGCACTGAAAGTAAATAAAAACTGCAACGTTGTTGTTGTCGGCGCCGGTACTGCCGGTATGGAAGCAGCCTGCACCGCAGCAGAAGTCGGATGCAACGTTTTCGTACTTGAGAAAAACGATCACATCGGCGGTCTTTCCACTTTCATCTCCGATCTTCCAAGCAAGAGCCGTATGAAAGATTTCCCGAAATACCTTGAGGCAAGAGCTGCAAGACTGAAAAACCTGTATGTATTCCTCAACACGGAAGCTACCGTAGATAAAATCAAACAGTTCAAACCGGACATCGTTGTCAATGCTACTGGTTCTGTTCCGCTTGTTCCGCCGATCAAAGGCCTGAAAGAGAACATCGAAGCCGGAAACGTAGATACCATCTTTGGTATGATCAACAACGTAAACGCTGGAAAATATCCGGAAGAAGCCTGTCAGGGCAAGAAAGTCGTTGTAGTCGGCGGCGGTTCCGTAGGACTTGACGTTATCGAGTACTTCGCACCAAGAGGAGCTGAGTGCACCATCATCGATATGCTGCCGCAGATCGGTATGCTTGCAGACCCGATCACCAAATGCTCCATGCGCGAAACACACGACAAATACGGCGTAAAAGAATATGTCAACACTGCTCTTCAGGAAGTAAAAGAGAATGCATTCACAGTAAAACTTCCAGATGGAACCATTCAGGATCTTGAATTCGATTACGGATTCAACTGCCTTGGAATGCGCTCCAACAACCCGGTTCTGCCGGAGATCCAGGAAGCATTCGCTGATACCAATACTTATGTATACACCATCGGCGATTCCGTACGCGCACGCCGTATCATGGAAGGTACCATGGAAGGCCGCGCTATCCTGAACGTACTGGAATCCCAGGGATACCTGCATCTGGAGCCGCTTGAGTAATCCCCAGCATCGCTTTCTTACCCAGCGAAATAACAAGTGTTTCACTGCATAAGGGAACGATAACGATTCCACTACTTTAAGCAGCCCGACAAAAACTGTATATCATCTGCTACGCTGTTTCTTTTTCAAACTGACAAGATACCAGGGTCAAAAGGTCAAAAAACCTTTTGACTCCAACATCAATGACAACAGCGCAGCATGAAAAAAGAAAAGAGGAAAATATCATGCCAAATATTACAGGACATACCGAATTAGTTGGATTAATGGCTTACCCGATCCGTCACACCCAGTCTCCGACAACCCACAACCTTGCATACGACAAAAACGGAGATGACGTCATTCAGCTTGCTTTCGAAGTTGATAACGATTCTTTAAAAGATGCTGTGCAGAGTATCCGCGCGCTGAAAATGCTCGGTTCCAATATTTCCATGCCAAACAAAACTGTTGTCCACAAATATCTGGACGAGGTAGATGAAGCAGCTAAGTTATGCGGCGCTATCAACACCGTAGTCAACCTCCGCGACGAAAACGGTCAGGTAACCGGCAAACTGAAAGGCTACAACACCGATGGTATGGGATACTGGCAGGCACTGACCGAAGAAGGCATCGATTTCAAGGGAATGAAGATGGTCCTGATCGGAACCGGCGGTGCTGCTACTGCAATTGCAGTGCGCGGTGCTCTGGATGGCGTTGCAGAAATTGAAATCTTCAACATCAAAGACAAATTCTACAGCCGTGGAGAGGAAATTGTTAATCTGATCAACAAGAACACCAACTGCAAGGCTACCATGAACGACCTGGCAGACAAAGATCTCCTGAAAGAAAAAATGCACGCAGCTGACCTGTTCTGCGATGCTACCGGCGTAGGAATGCATCCACTCGAAGACCTTTCCAACATTCCTGATCCTTCCTTCTTTAAAAAAGATCTCATCGTAACGGATACCGTTTACGCTCCGCGCGAAACCGTTATGATGAAACAGGCAAAAGAAGCAGGATGTGAGAAAGTATTCAACGGCATGGGCATGATGCTGTTCCAGGCACTCATCGCAATCAAGCTGTACACCGGAAAAGATACCCCGGTTGACTACATGAAAGAGAAACTTGGAATCTGATTTCCGGGCGAATCTTTTCCATCTTAAACCTTAATCAAAAACCAACACGAAAAGAGGAAATGAACTTTGCGTCATTTCCTCTTTTTTTCTTGCTTTCTTTCGGCATCTGGAGTATAATTCACTTCATATAGTAGCAGTTTAAAGCGCTACAGCACGATTTATCATCATGCTGAAATACGAGGAGAGAGAGGATTTCAAATTATGTCAAAACACATCACAGGACACACCGGATTATTATGTTTACTCGGAAGCCCGGTTGCACACAGTGTTTCTCCGGAAATGCACAACGAAGCATGCGACCAGCTCGGCCTTGATTATAGCTACCTTGCCTTTGATGTACCGGAAGACAAAATGCCGCAGGCAGTCGAAGGACTCCGCACCATGGGTGCAAGAGGCTGGAACATCACCATGCCTGGCAAAAATATTATGTGCAAATTGGCAGACAAGGTTTCTCCTGCTTCGGAGATCTCCGGCGCATGTAATACCATCGTCAACGACAACGGCGTTCTCACTGCTTACACCACCGACGGTGTCGGCTTCATGAGAGCAGTTGCAGAAAACGGCGTAGACATCATCAGCAAAAAGATGACTCTGCTCGGTGCCGGCGGCGCTGCTACCGCAATCCTGGTACAGGCAGCCCTCGACGGCGTGGCTGAGATCAATGTATTCAACGTCAGAGACAATTTCTTCGGAAGAGCCGAGGAAATCGTTGCAAAACTCAATGAGCGTACTTCCTGCAGGGTTACCCTGCACGACTTCTCCGATCCGGAAGTCCTTCGCGCATCTATCGCAGACAGCGCAATTCTTGTCAACGGAACTTCTGTCGGAATGGCTCCAAAGACCGAGAATACCATCATCACCGACACAACGATGTTCCACAAAGACCTCTTCGTTTTCGATGTGATCTACAATCCGCAGGAGACCCGCCTGCTGCGTGAGGCAAAAGAGGCTGGATGCAAGACCGGAAACGGTATGTACCTGTCTCTTATACACATCTCCGAGCCCACGAGACGTAGAGGAATC
>ENA-UALR01000972-UALR01000972.1-human-gut-metagenome-genome-assembly--contig:-NODE-972-length-12979-cov-10.348112_pt1 | contig 12979 bp, 7 predicted proteins | sample MGYA00243702_ERZ654472 | MGnify/ENA primary metagenome ERZ654472 (study PRJEB26926, sample SAMN06164398) | human gut metagenome | biome: ENVO:00009003; feature: ENVO:2100002; material: ENVO:00002003...
CGCGCGCGTATGTTATACTTAGATGTTGTATCACACTATTATCAGGAAAAGGTATTATCACATCATGAATGAAAACGATATCTGGCTCATTGCAGGGCTGGGCAACCCCGAAGCAAAGTACGATGGCACCCGCCACAACGCCGGTTTTGCCGCGCTGGACGCGCTGGCCGATAAGTGGAACATCTCTGTGGGCAAGACAAAGTTTCAAGGTCTGTGGGGACAGGGCGAGGTGGACGGCCACAAGGTGGTGCTGCTGAAGCCCCTGACCTACATGAACCTCTCCGGCGATTCCATCGCCCCTATGGCGGGCTTTTTCAAGATCCCTGCCGACCATGTGCTGGTGCTGTGCGATGACATTACGCAGGCACCCGGCAAGCTGCGCATCCGTCCCTCCGGCTCTGCGGGCGGGCATAACGGCCTGAAGAGCATCATTGCCCGTCTGGGCGGGGAGAACTTCCCCCGCATCCGCATCGGCATCGGCGCAAAGCCCCACCCGGACTACGACCTTGCTGCATGGGTGCTGGGCAAGTTCCCTCCGGAGGACGCTAAGGTCATCGCCGACCGCTACCCCGACCTTGAAGCCGCCGCAAAGCTTATCATGGACGGTAAGCTCAGTCTGGCGCAGAGCAAGTATAACGGGTAAGCGCCCTCTCCGCAGGAACTCCCCCAGTCGCAGCTATCGCCGCGCCAGCCCCCTCTGAGATGGGGCCTTTGGCACAGCGGTAAAGTTTCCGGCTAAAGTGCAAAGTTCGCGGGTGCGCCAGAGGCTCCCTCCCCGAGGGAGCTGTCAAAACCGTCAGGTTTTGACTGAGGGAGTTAAGCCGTCCCCTTGGGGAAGGGGTATCCCCCGCAGCGCCTGCTTCCGTTCACGCCCCACCCGTGAAAAAGCATTTTCAATGGTCATCCCAGTAGGAAAGGAGGTTTTTCCATGTACGAAGCCTTACTCAAAGCCACACCGGAATATCAGAAGGTCGCCGCAAGCTTTGGCTCGGCAGGGCCGGCGGCGCTGTTCGGTCTGCCGCCCGCAGGCCGGGCGCTGCTGTATGCCGCCCTGCAAAAAGACCTTGACCGGGTGCTCTGCATCGTGACCCCCGGCGAAGCCGAAGCCACCCACTTTGTGGACGACCTCAAGGCGCTGGGGCTTACTGCTGCAGTGTTCCCGCCCCGGGACTTTATGCTGCGCCCGGTGGAGGGTGCAGGCCGCGAATACGAGTACCGCCGCCTTTCGGTGCTGGGCGCACTGGCAGGCGGGCGGCTGCAGGCCGTCTGCGTGCCCGCCGAAGCCCTTTTGCAGTACACCGTGCCCCGGGCTGAGTTCATTCAGAATACCCTCACCTTAAAGCCCGGCATGGTGTATAACCGCGAAGCGCTGGTGGCGCGGCTGTTTGCCGCCGGGTATGTGCGGCGCAGTCAGGTGGACGGCCCGGGGCAGTTCAGCGTGCGCGGCGATATCGTGGATATCTACGCACCGGATATGCGTCAGCCCGCCCGCGTGGAGTACTGGGACGACGAGATCGATTCCATGTCCTCCTTTGACCTGCTGACCCAGCGGCGGGACGGCGCACTGGAAAAAATATACCTCTCCCCTGCCCGTGAGGTGCTGTTCGGCAGCACCGCCGAGACCGCCGAGGCGCTGCGCAATGCCATCAAAAAGGCGCGCGGCAAGCGCCGTACTGCGCTGGAAAAGGCCACCGAAGCCGACCTTTCCCAGCTGGATTCCGGCATGATGCCGGAGGCCATGGATAAATATTACGGCATCCGCTACCCCGCCCCTGCCACGCTGCTGGATCATCTGGACGCGCCGCTGTTCATTCTGGACGAAGTGGGCGGCATCCGGGATGCCCAGAAAGCCACCGAGTTCCGCCGCAGCGAAGAGCTGACCGGGCTGCTGGAAGAGGGCGTGCTCTGCCCCGGGCTGGATGTGCTGTACCAGACCATGGACGATCTTGTCATTGCCGCCCAGAACCACAGCACCCTGCTGTGTGAGAATTTCCTGCGCGGGATGAACGAGTTCAAACTGAAGGATCTCATCAACGCCGAAGCCTTTGCCGCCCCCAACTGGAACGGCGACCTTGCCTCCCTGCGGGAGGATCTCGACCCGCTCATCGCTCAAGGCTACGCCGTTACCCTGTTTGCCGGTACGCCCAAGGGCGCAGCTGCCCTGACCCGCGACCTTGCCGACAAGGGCTATTCCGTGAGCATGAGCCGGGATGTGCGCCCCGCCAAGGGCATTTTGCAGGTGCTGCCCGGACACCTGACCGCCGGGTGTACCTTCCCCTTTGCCCACGCAGCGGTGCTTTCCAGCCGCCGCCACGGGCTGGACGAGGAAGCCGCCGCCGAAGCCAAAAAGCGCAAGAAGAATAAAAACGCCCTGTCCAGCCTTTCGGATATCAAGCCCGGGGACTATGTGGTGCACCAGAGCCACGGCATCGGGATGTACGCCGGTATCCAGCGGTTAGAGGTACAGGGCGCTACCAAGGACTACCTCAAGGTGCAGTATTCCGGCTCGGATGTGCTGTATGTGCCGGTGACCCAGCTGGACCTGCTCAGCCGCTACACCGCCCCCGGCGACGAGGAAAAGGTAAAGCTTGCAAAGCTGGGCGGCACCGAGTGGCAGCGCACCCGCGCCAAGGTGAAAAAGGCCACCGAGGAGATGGCGCAGGAGCTGATTGAGCTTTACGCCCGCCGCCGTCAGGCCACGGGCTACGCCTTCCCGCCGGACGGCGACTGGCAGCGGGACTTTGAGACCCGCTTTGACTACGACGAGACCGACGACCAGCTGCACGCCACCGCCGAAATCAAGCAGGACATGGAAAAGGGCTACCCCATGGATCGGCTGCTCTGCGGCGATGTGGGCGTGGGCAAGACCGAGGTGGCGCTGCGCGCCGCCTTCAAGTGCATCATGGGCGGCAAGCAATGCGCCCTGCTGGCACCCACCACCCTGCTGGCGTGGCAGCACTACAACACCCTGCTCTCCCGCATGGAGGCTTTCCCGGTGAAGATCGGGATGCTGTCCCGCTTCCGCACCGCCAAGCAGCAAAAGGAGACGTTACGCGGCTTACAGGCCGGCAGCGTGGATATCGTGGTGGGCACCCACCGGCTGCTCTCTAAAGACGTAAAGTTCCACGACCTCGGTCTTGTCATCATCGACGAGGAACAGCGCTTCGGCGTAAAGCACAAGGAAAAGCTGAAGGAGAACTTCATCGGGGTGGATATGCTCACCCTGTCGGCTACCCCCATCCCCCGCACCCTGAACATGGCAATGAGCGGCATCCGGGATCTTTCCACCATCGAGCAGCCGCCCATCGAGCGGCAGCCGGTGGAGACCTTTGTGCTGGAATATAACGATGTCATCCTTGCCGAAGCCATGAAGAAAGAGCTTGCCCGGGGCGGGCAGGTGTACTACCTGCACAACCGGGTGGACAACATTGAATCCTGCGCCGCCCATGTCAGCCAGATGGTGCCGGGTGCGCGGGTAGGCATTGCCCACGGCAAGATGACCGAGGAGGAGCTGAACCCCGTATGGCAGCACCTGCTGAACGGCGAGATCGACATTCTGGTCTGCACCACCCTCATCGAGACCGGCATTGATGTGCGCAACTGCAACACCCTCATCATTGAGGACGCCGACCGCATGGGTCTGGCACAGCTGTACCAGATCCGTGGGCGGGTGGGACGCTCCGGCCGCAAAGCCTACGCCTACTTCACCTTCCGCCGGGACAAGACCCTGACCGATATCGCCCAGAAGCGGCTTTCCGCCATCCGGGAGTTTACCGCTTTCGGCTCCGGCTTCCGCATCGCCATGCGGGATCTGCAGATCCGCGGCGCGGGCAGTCTGCTGGGGCACAGCCAGCACGGCCACATGGAAGCCGTGGGCTACGACCTCTACGTTAAAATGCTGGGACAGGCCATTGCCCGGGCACGGGGCGAGCCTGTCCAGCGGGACAAGAGCGATTGTCTTGTGGACCTGCGGGTGGACGCCTTCATCCCGGAAAAGTATATCCCGGACGGCGCGGGGCGCATCGAAGCTTACAAGCGCATTGCCGCCATCCAGACCCCGGAGGACGCCGCCGATGTGCTGGACGAGCTCATTGACCGCTACGGTGACCCGCCGCCCTCGGTGAGCGATCTGGTCAACGTCTCCCTCGTCCGCGTGCAGGCCGCCGCCGTGGGCGTGTATGAGGTGACTCAGAAGAAGGACACCCTCGTGCTGAATCTGGAAACGCTGGAACTTGCCATGATCCGCGGCCTGCTGCAGGCTTTCAATGGCCGTGTCACCGCCGGAGCGGGCACAAAGCCCTATCTCTCGGTGGTATTGCAGCCGGACGAAAAGCCACTGGAACTGCTGCAAAGCATCCTGAAAGCCATGGATGCCATTTTGAACAACAAGGAGCCAAACCAATGAAAAAGAAACTGCTTGCGCTGGTATGCGCACTTGCACTGACCGTCAGCCTTGTAGGCTGTGTATTCTCCACCCCGGACACCGTGGGCAAGATCGGCGATTTTGAGGTGACCAGCGGCTTATATCTGCTGGCGCAGTACGATGCCTATCAGCAGGCTGCACAGCTGGCAGGCTCTGAGCAGGACGCCAGCAAGGTAAAGTCCTTCCTCAAGGCCACCATCACCACCGATGCCGACACCGGCGAGACCGCCGTGGTAAGCGACTATGTGGCGCAAAAGACGCTGGAGACCCTGCAGACCCTTGCCGCTGTGGATGCCCGCTTTACCGAGCTGGGCGGCGAGCTGACCGAGGAGCAGAAGTCCGCCGCCGACAGCTACGCCCAGCAGCTGATGGATAACTACGGCGATGCCTACACTGCCAACGGCATCGGGCTGGAGACTTTGAAGCTGTTCCAGCAGCTGCAGTACAAGCACACCCTGCTGCTGGATCTTGTCTACGGTAAAAACGGCGAGACCCCTGTGGAGGACGGCGAGCTGACCGAGCATCTGGACAGCACCATGTACGAGATCGGCTTTATCACCGTGCCGCTGTACAACACCAGCACCTTCGCCTTTGCCAGCGATGACCAGAAGGCCGAGATGCTCTCCCTTGCCCAGAAAGCTGCGGACAACTACAACGCCAGCGCCCCGGAGGACACTTCCAGCCAGCTGACCACCTTTAACAGCATCGCAAGCAGCGCACTGACCGGGATCTGTGCTGTGCTGGATGCAGAGGTTCCCTCCACCAGCACCCTGCAGACCGACCTGCTGAGCGAAAGCGACCTGACCGATGCCTTTACGCAGGAAGGTGCCGCCGATACCCTGCGCGGCCTTGCCTACGGACAGGCAGCCGCCATCCAGTACTCCGGCTATGCCCTGATGCTGGCCGTCCGTCTGGACCCGCTGGGCGTTTCCACGCTGGATGCTCTGCGCAGCCAGATTTTGAGCGACCTGAAGGGCGAGGAGCTGGACGACGCCCTTGCCGTCTACGGTGCTCAGCTGGACAGCACCCTGAGCAGCTCTGCCATGGGCAAGCTGCCCGCCGTCAAGATCGTGAACGCCACCAGCACCAACAGCGCCAACAGCTAATGGCTTTGTAAAAACAACACGCCCGGGTTTTCCACACCCTTCCTGCGGAAGGTGGAAAACCCGGGCGCTTTTATTTTGCAGACATCCCGCCAGTAAACGATTTGAATGGCCTCCGCTGCGCTCTAGCCATCTTCAGCGGAAAGTATATTTTTATATTTGCAATTCTGGAAAATCTGCGGATTTTCCAGAATTGCCTTCTCACGGGAGGGGTCGCAACGGCAAACGGCATTTCCCACAACAGCCCCTCTTGTGAAAATGCGTTTGGAGCGCTCCGCAGAGCGCGACAAACGCGAAATATAAATAATAATTCCTTGAAATGTGGCCAGAGCGCAGCGGAGGTCATTCCCAATCGTCCCGCGCCAAAAGCGCTTTATTTTACCACCCTTGCAAACTCTGCGGCAAGGGCAGCGTTCACCGAGCGGACGGCGTTGGCGTCCGGCTTGATGGCGGTGCGGTCGTAGGTAAACAGGCCGTTCACCTCGTCCTCCACGTCGGTCAGCTGGGTGTATACCAGCGCTGAAAGCCCTTTTTGCAGCTGCGGCAGCACCGTGCCCAGCTGCAATTTTTTGTAGCGGGCGGTCAGCTCCTCCCGGCTTTTGGCTGTGCCGTAGCCGTAGGTCTTGCTGGGCGGCTCGTGCCCCGGCATGGGCCACGCAATGCCGCCGTATTCGCTCAGGGCTACGGTACGGGTCTGCGGGCGCACCCGCAGGGGGTAAAAGTAGTTGTGCAGGGAGTATACATCCCCGCCGCCCTGATCGTACCAGCCGCTGGCTTCGTCCACAAGGCGGGTGTCGTCCAGCGCGCGGATGGCCTGCACTGCCCCGGCGGCATCGTACTGTCCCCACCCCTCATTGAAGGGCACCCAGCAGCCCACGCAGGGGTGGCAGCGCAGCGCCTGCACCGTATCTTCCAGCTCCCGGCGGTATTCTTCCCGGCTGCTTTCGCTGCCCCGGCTCAGCAGCCCCCACAGAGGTGCTTTGTCCGGCAGACGGCGCATAAGCGGCTGCAAAATATTGGTCAGGTAGGTGACGAACCACAGGTTATACCTGCTGCCGCCGTTGACCATATCCTGCCAGACCACAAGACCCAGCTTGTCGCAGTGGTAGTACCAGCGCTGCGGCTCAAGCTTTGCGTGCTTGCGCAGCAGGTTGTAGCCCAGCGCCTTTACCTCGCTCAGCTCCCGCTCCACCGCCGCATCCGAGGGCGGGGTGTACAGTCCCTCCGGCCAGTAGCCCTGATCCAGCAGGCCGTTGAGCAGGATAGGCTTATCGTTCAGGCAGAAGCGCAGCACGCCCCTTGCGTCCGGTGCGCAGCTCCACTTGCGCAGGGCAAAGTAGCTGTGCACAGTGTCGAACTGCTCTTCCTCTCCCTGCGTGGTGCCCACGGTCAGGTCGTACAAAAAGGGTGTGTCCGGGCTCCACGGGAAGAAATACTCGTCCGCAATATGCAGCGTCACCGTGCCGTCTTGGTCGGCCTCATCGCTGCCCCAGTCCTCGGCAATGGTCACACCCCCGGCGCGCACCACCGCCCACAGGTTCACCGCGCCGCCGGGCGCAGAGGTATGGGCTTTCACAGTCACGGTGCGGGCATCGTAGTCCGGCGTAACGGTGAGAGACTGGATGTAATTTTCCGGCACACGCTCCAGCCAGACCGTCTGCCAGATGCCGCTCTGCGCAGGGTAGAACATCCCGCCGGGCTGCAAGGTCTGCTTGCCCCGCGCCTGTGTGCCGTGGCCGGTGGGGTCCTGCACCGCCACCCACAGGCTGTTGCGGCCTGTGCCGTTGAGCTGCGCGGTGATATCCAGCGTAAAGGGCCAGTAGCCGCCCCGGTGACCGCCCACCAGATGGCCGTTCACCTGCACAGCACAGGCGTAGTCCACCGCGCCAAAATGCAGCAGCACCCGGCCGCCCGTCCCGGCGGGCGGCGCAAAGTACCGGTGGTAGTGCAGCCACTGCCCGGGCTGCAATGTACGCCCCACCCCGGAGGCGCGGCACTCCGGCGCATAGGGCACTAAGATCTCACCGTCCCAGCCCGCCGGGCGCTGTGCCGAAGCGGTGATGGCGTACTGCCACGGGCCGTTCAGGTTCTCGTAGCTGTCCCGGCGCATGGCGGGGCGGGGATATTCCGTCAAAGGATGCATACACTCACCAGCCTTTTCTACTCGTTTGCTCCATTCTAGCACAGCCCGGGGCGTTTGTATACCGTGGCGCGGACGATTTTGAATGGCCGCCGCGGTGTGAAGCATCCTCGCCCTCTCAGGCGCTACGCGCCAGCTCTCCCAAAGGGAGAGCCTTTGGCAGTCCTCGCAAACTTCATCTCTTTGCCAAGGCCTCTCCCTTTGGGAGAGGTGGCATCGCATAGCGATGACGGAGAGGGCGAGCACGCTAAAAAGACCATTTTCACGGGAGATAAAAAGAGCCGCCGCACGGCGGCATGGCTGTGCGGCGGCTTTGTGAGAAGGCGGGAAATTGCTTAGTTCTCGGCCAGATTACCGGTATAAAGCTGGTAATACTTTCCCTTTTTGGCGATCAGCTCGTCGTGGCTGCCGCGCTCGATGATGCGGCCCTGTTCCAGCACCACGATGCAGTCTGCATTGCGGACGGTGGACAGGCGGTGCGCGATGACGAAGCTGGTGCGGCCGTACATCAGGCCGTCCATGCCGCGCTGCACCAGCGCCTCGGTGCGGGTATCAATGGAGGAGGTCGCCTCGTCCAGGATCAGCACCGGCGGGTCAGCAACGGCTGCGCGGGCAATGGCCAGCAGCTGGCGCTGTCCCTGCGAGAGGTTGGCGCCATCGCCGGTCAGCATAGTGTTGTAGCCCTCCGGCAGGCGCTTGATAAAGCCATCGGCGTTGGCAAGACGGGCGGCGGCGATGCACTCCTCATCGGTGGCATCCAGCCGTCCGTAGCGGATGTTCTCCATCACCGTGCCGGTAAACAGGTGGGTGTCCTGCAGCACGATGCCCAGCGAGCGGCGCAGGTCGGCTTTTTTGATCTTATGGATGTTGATGCCGTCGTAGCGGATCTTGCCCTCCTGAATATCGTAGAAGCGGTTGATCAGGTTGGTGATGGTGGTCTTGCCCGCGCCGGTAGAGCCGACAAAGGCGATCTTCTGCCCCGGACGGCCATACAGGTTGATGTCATGCAGCACCGTTTTTTCCGGCACATAGCCAAAGTCCACGTCCGTAAAGGTGATGTCACCCGCCAGCTTGTGGTAGGTGGTAGTGCCATCGTGGTGGGGGTGCTTCCACGCCCACAGACCGGTGCGCTCGTTCGTCTCCACCAGCTGGTCGTTACGGTCGTACTTGGCGTTCACCAGCGTCACATAGCCCTCGTCGGTCTCGCTGGGCTCGTCCATCATCTTGAAGATACGCTCTGCACCGGCCAGTGCCATGATGACGCTGTTGGCCTGCATGGACACCTGACTGATGGGCATATTGAAGCCCTTGTTCAGGCTGAGGAAAGCCACCACGGTGCCAAGGGTCATGCCGCCAACGCCGCCCACAGCCATGGCTGCACCGACCAGTGCGCAGATGGCGTAACTGATGTTGCCCAGCTGGGCGTTGACCGGCATCATGATGTTGGAGAAGGCGTTGGCCTGCTTGGCGCTTTCCTTCAGCTGGTCGTTCAGCGCACGGAAGCCGGCAAGGGTCTGCTGCTCGTGGGTGAACACCTTGACCACCTTCTGGCCTTCCATCATCTCCTCGATGTAGCCGTTCACCTTGCCCAGATCCCGCTGCTGCTGGATGAAGTACCTGGAAGAGTTTTTTGCGATCTGCTTGGAGCAGAACAGCATCAGCGCCACCATGAGCATGGTAACGATGGTCAGCTGCCAGCTGAGCATACACATACTGAAGAACACCGACACGATGGTGATGACGCTGGATACCAGCTGCGGAATGCTCTGGCTGAGCATCTGGCGCAGGGTATCCACATCGTTGGTGTACACGGACATGATATCGCCGTGGGGATGGGTGTCAAAATACCGGATGGGCAGGCTTTCCATGTGGGTGAACAGCTTGGTGCGCAGATTGCGCAGCGTGCCCTGCGTTACGTTGACCATGATGCGGGCGTTGGCCCATGCGGCCAGAATGCCCACAAGGTAGATGCAGCACATCCGCACCAGTGCACCGGCCAGCGGTGCAAAGCTGGGGTTCTGCTGGCGGGTCATGGGCACGATGTAATCGTCCATCAAAGTCTGCAAGAACAGGCTGGCCTGCACATTGGCCAGCGCGCTGACCACAATGCAGATCAGCACAAGGATGCAGTGGGGCAGATAGTTGCGGAACACCTCATCCATGATGCGCTTCAGCAGCTTGCCCGGGTTTTCCACCTTGGGGCGCGGCCCCCGTGCGCCCCGCGGGCCGGGGCCATGTACTTCTTTTACTGCCATTACTGCGCACCTCCCTGCTTGTCAAAATCGCCGCCGCCCTGCGTCTGGCTGTTGTAGACCTCCTGATAGATGGCGTTGGTCGCCAGCAGCTCTGCGTGGGTGCCCAGACCGTTGATCTGGCCGTTATCCAGCACCAGAATGCGGTCTGCATCCTGCACCGAGGAAATGCGCTGTGCAATGATGATCTTGGTCGTGCCGGGGATCTCCTCCCGGAAGGCCTTGCGGATCTTGGCATCGGTCGCGGTATCCACGGCGCTGGTGGAGTCATCAAGGATCAGCACTTTGGGCTTGCGCAGCAGGGCGCGGGCGATGGTCAGGCGCTGCTTCTGGCCGCCGGACACGTTGGAGCCGCCCTGCTCGATCCATGTATTGTACTTATCCGGGAAGCGCTGGATGAACTCATCCGCGCAGGCCAGCTTTGCCATGCGGATGCACTCTTCCTCGGTGGCGTTGGCATCGCCCCAGCGCAGGTTATCCAGAATAGTACCGCTGAACAGCACGTTCTTCTGCAGCACCATGGAGACCTCGCGGCGCAGCACGTCAAGGTTATAATCCCGCACGTCCACGCCGCCCACCCGCACGGTGCCGCTCTCGGCATCGTACAGGCGGGGGATCAGCTGCACCAGACTGGATTTTGCACTGCCGGTGCCGCCGATGATGCCCAGCGTCTCGCCGGGCTGGATGGTAAAGCTGATATCGTTCAGCACCGGCTGACCGCTGCCGTGCTTATACTTGAAGGTAACATGGTCGAACTGGATGCTGCCGTCTGCCACCTGCTGCACCGGCTGCTTTGCCGGGGGCAGGTCGGTGTGCTCGTCCAGCACCTCCACGATACGCTTGGCAGAGGCGGCGGACATGGCGATCATGACAAAGGCCATGCTCAGCATCATCAGTGCCATGAGGATGTTCATGATATAGCCAAACAGGGCATTCAGCTGGCCGGTGGTAATGGCACCGTGCAGCACATACTTTGCGCCGAACCAGCTCAGCGCGATGTTGCAGCCGTACACTGCCACCAGCATGGCGGGGTTATTGAAGCTCAGGCGGCTTTCCGCGTTGACGAACTGCTTGTACAAGCTCTCGCAGGCGGCGGTGTATTTTTCGTTCTCAAAGCCCTCGCGCACAAAGCTTTTGACCACGCGGATGGCAGAGACATTCTCCTGTACCGAGGCGTTGAGGTTATCGTAGTTCTTGAACACCCGGTCAAAGATGCGGAAGGTGGGGATCATGATGGCAGCCAGCACCGCCACCAGAAAGGCCACTGCCACCACGAACACCAGCGACAGCGGGCCGCCGATGACCGCAGCCATGAACATTGCAAACACCAGATGCACCGGGGCGCGCACGCACATCCGCAAAATCATCTGGAAGGCGTTCTGCACGTTGGTCACGTCGGTGGTCATGCGGGTGACAAGACCTGCCGTGGAGAATTTGTCGATGTTGGAAAAAGAGTAATGCTGGATATTTTCATACATGGCATCGCGCAGATTTCCGGCAAAGCCGGTGGATGCCTCGGCGGCATACTTGCCCGCCAGCACACCCAGCACCAGCGCAATGGCTGCCACCAGAAAGGTAAGCAGGCCGTAGCGGATGATGGCGTTCATATCGCCCTTTTCAATGCCCTGGTCGATGATAAAGGCCATGATGGTGGGCAGCAGCACATCCATAATGGCTTCCAGAGCCGCAAAGAGCGGTGTCTTGATCGAGGCGGCTTTATACTCGCCCAGATGCGACACAAGCTTTTTGATCATCTGAGTTCCCTCCTGTTGAATTTATTTGTTTGTTACAAAACAATTTTATACAAAACAATTTAAATGTCAAGCCGTTTCGGAAAATGTTCACAATTGCTAATTTAACAAGTTCTTTTTCGGCGCTTTGACGGAAAAGGCGGTTATTTCAACGCCTCCCGCAGCTTGTTCAGCAGCCGCAGCAGCTCTGCGTTCTCCTCCTCGGTCAGCAGTCCGGCCACATAATCGTCGGTCTGGTGGAAGGAAAGCAGGGTCTTTTCGTGCCGTTGGATGCCCTCCTCGGTCAAAACCAGCTGCTTGAGCCGGGCATCCTGCGGCACGCTCTGCCGCCGGATGTAGCCCTTGCGCTCCATCAGCTGCAAAATGTTGGTCACCGTGGAGCGGGTGATGGAAAACTCCCGCTCGATGTCCCGCTGGAACACCGGCTCGTCCCGGTGGCGGTAGAGATACTCGATGATCCACCCGTGCATGGGGGTGGTCTGCTCTACCCCGTTGGCGCGGGAAAATTGGTTCAGCCTGCGGAAGATCAGGTTATCCACCCGGCGCAGCTGGGCGGGAATGACCTGCGGCCCATCCCACGGCGGGTCCAGCTTGCAGTGCTCTTCAATAGGGTGCTGTGTACACATAATGTTTTTCCTCTGTTCAAGTTGTTCGATGTGAAACTGTTTGATACAGTACATATTTTAACCGTGCCCGCACCGATTGTCAAGAGGACAGCGCAAGGTTTTGGGGCAGGCAGGCTGCACCGAAACGAAAAACCGCCGAAGGTTTCCCCTCGGCGGTCTTTCGTATGATAGGAGGATCAAAAATGATCTTTGCTAAGTCTTAGTTCAGGATGGTCAGCTCGGTCTCGATGTCGAACAGGTGCACCTTATGGGGATCGAATGCAACGCGGACGGTGTCTCCGTTGCGAGCCTTGGAGGTGGGAGCAACGCGGGCGGTCATCTTGTTGCCCTTGTACTCCAGATACAGGTAGATCTCAGCGCCCATCATTTCGGAAACATCGACCTGAGCATCCAGCTGGCAGTCGGTGTGCTTTGCCATAAACTCGGGCTCGTCGTCGATATCCTCGGGACGGATGCCCATCTTGATCTTCTTGCCAACGTAGGAATCCAGCTTGCCGTCGGTGGTCTTTTCCTTGGGCAGGGGGATCACATCGCCGCCCAGATCAACACCGTACAGATCGCCCTTCTTGATCAGGGTGCCGTCCAGGAAGTTCATCTGGGGGCTGCCGATGAAGCCTGCAACGAACATATTGCAGGGCATATCGTACAGGTTCTGCGGGGTATCGACCTGCTGGATGATGCCGT
>ENA-UALR01000975-UALR01000975.1-human-gut-metagenome-genome-assembly--contig:-NODE-975-length-12944-cov-7.296920_pt1 | contig 12944 bp, 8 predicted proteins | sample MGYA00243702_ERZ654472 | MGnify/ENA primary metagenome ERZ654472 (study PRJEB26926, sample SAMN06164398) | human gut metagenome | biome: ENVO:00009003; feature: ENVO:2100002; material: ENVO:00002003...
AGATTCCTCTACGTCTCGTGGGCTCGGAGATGTGTATAAGAGACAGATATTATTCGTATATGAAATAAATTTCATTACTTTCACTTCAAATGTATGGTGCGTATGAAAGAAACGACTGATGGCAGAAACAAGATTTATTTTGCAGTCAAATGACATTTTTTGTCAGAAACGCCTAGACACCTGCCTTATTAACGAAATCAAAACACATGATGATAATTGCATTATAATAAGATTATAATTATCTTTGTGGAAAAGTATGTGACTATGGTAAAAATGAACCCTTTTATAACAAGCGGTTATCGTTCAGAGAAATATTTCTGTGACCGGATAGAAGAAACGCGTTTTCTGACGAAGCAGATCACCAATGGAAACAACGTAGCTCTCATTTCCCCCCGGCGGTTGGGAAAGACTGGACTGATAGAACACTGTTTCCACCAGCCGGAAGTAAAAAACAACTATTACACTTTCCTGATAGACATTTACGCTACCAAGAATCTGCAAGAATTTGTCTTTGAATTCGGTAAGAGCATATTGCAAGGGCTGAAACCCCAAGGGAAGAAGATATGGGAAACATTTCTATCCACTTTATCTTCCCTTCGTACCGGAATCACCTTTGATGAAACGGGCAATCCCAGTTGGAATCTGGAAATGGGCGATATCAAAAACCCTTCAGTAACATTGGACGAAATTTTCAGTTACTTGAAGAAAGCGGACAGAATTTGCCTGATCGCCATAGATGAATTCCAGGTGATAGCCAAATATCCCGAGAAAAACATAGAAGCGACACTAAGGACTTATATACAGCATTGCACCAATGCCTGTTTCATCTATTCGGGTTCTCAGCGGCATATGATGGGAGAAATATTCACCACTCCTTCACGTCCTTTCTATCAAAGTACTACTATTCTAGATTTGAAACCCATAGGAATTGGAAGCTATGCCGCTTTCATTGAACGGCATTTTATAGAGAATGGAAAGAATATCAATAAGGACACCATAGAAGAAGTATATCGGCTGTTTGACGGTACCACTTGGTATATCCAGTTTGTTATGAATTTCCTCTATGCGGATACCATGGAAAAAGAAACCTGTACAGTTGGAAAGATCCAATTGGCATTAGATGAAATTTTATCGCAGATGGATTTTACCTATTCTTCTTTACTCTATCAACTTCCACCCAAGCAAAAGGAGGTGCTGATAGCCATCTGCAAGGAAGGCAGGATAAAGGAAGTCACCTCTTCCAGATTTCTCCACACTTACAAACTGACGGCAAGCAGTGTACAGGGAGCACTGAAAGGATTGTTGGAAAAAGATTTTGTCACTGCTGAATTAGGGGTATACAGCGTTTATGACCGTTTTTTTGAACTCTGGTTGAAGCGGTTGTAAAGAAAATAACAACTCCATTTATTTTCAAATGCGTACTTTATAGGATAGCCTCTCTCTTTTTCTGTGAAGAAAAGGAAGTCTTTGTCCGAGAATTCTGATGGAAAAACGATTAAGGTATCTTTTATACCTACCATATGGAATAAAAATGACTTGATACTTATGGCTGTTCTACAGTGTACCCCACTGTAGAATTCAAACCAAGGTATCAAGTCATTTTATATAATAGTGTTAATATTCAGGATTCTGTTGTCCTTGCAGATTTACATTAGCATCTATTTCAGCTTGAGGAATAGGCATAACACAACGGTAGTCATTCCAGTTAGGGCTTATTAAGTCTGTATTATTCAAGAAGTGACGGCCTCCTTCTCTTGTTACAGTTCCTCCAACTCGTAAAATATCATTGAGACGATGTCCTTCCAATACTAACTCCTTCCTTCTTTCCCGGTCGATCATTGGCAATGTAGCGACAACATCCGATGCTGTTGGAATAGCCCTTTTAATAATCTTATTCAAATAGCTATTTGCTTTCGCTTGATCTGGACTTGATTTGCGCAAAGCAGCTTCTGCAGCAATCAGATAGATATCAGACAAGCGAATCACTCTGATATTATTAACCGTAGAGGCTCCATTCCTTCCCGGGTATTTATTAATAATACATTTAACTCCTGCAGCATCTTCCTTTAAAAGTCCTAATCTGACATCATTAGGATATTCATTTAGCAGTTCGATAAAGGCATCAGTTGCAGCTATAGCTGCATACCCTTTAGGATCTACCAAATAACCAAAGAGTTCACGATTACCGGAAGACAAATCTGAAACATGCAAATCGAGTATGGATTCTGAGGTATATTCATTAGACCAAGCAGCAAGATAGTCTGCGTTTTGAATCAGTTTATAAGGACTTTCTTTTATAATCGTTTCAGCACAATTGAACGCTGCGTCATAATTGCCTTTATACAAATAAACCCTAGCCTGCAATCCTAGTACTGCCCATTTATTAAAATGCCCATCGTTGACTTTATCAGAAACCAATCCTAAAGCTGTTGTTAAATCTTTCTCTATTGCTTCATAGCCTTCGGCAACCGTGTTTCTGGCAGGCATGTCGTTGGCCGTCAAGACCTTTTCTACAATAGGTGCTCCTAAAGAAGTTCCTTTGTCTTTTTGATAAGGATAACCGTATACTATATTAAGGTTAAAATTACACAATGCTCTGACTGCAAGAGCTTCTCCTTTTGCATTGTCTAATTGAGGAGAAGCCGTGATTTTACCCGATTCTATAGCTTGCAGAAGAACATTTACCCGATTAATGACCTGATAGGGTATTTTCCAAAGACCTGTCGGCGCATTATTCTGACGATACATGAATTTGTAAAAATTTTCAGTTCTTTTGCTTGGAGTCGAAGTTTGTACATCTTCACCTCCTACTTCTGCTCTTGATATGAAATCGGCACCGTAATATTCGCTAGACAGTAAACCTGAATATACACCATTTAGAGCAGAACCTACATCTTCAATATTGTTAATAGATTCATCGGAAGGCAGTGCGTTAGAAGGCATCTGATCCAGATAGCCATCACATGAAGACAATCCTATAGAAATGGATGCCGCTATGAATATGAATAAGAATTTTAAACTATTATGTTTCATAATTATTTCTGTGTTTATAGGTTATAGTGATAGTTCCAGACCGAAACTGACACTTTTCATTGCCGGAAATGCAAAATTTACATTACCATTAATAGGTTGTTCCGGATCCACATTGTCATAAGATTGGAATGTCAGCAAATTGCTGCCTGAAACAAACACGCGCAAATTATTTATGTTTAAGGGGTTGAGCCATTGTTTGGGCAAAGAATAAGAAAGTGAAACCGATTTTAAACGGAGATAATTATTGGTGTGCATGTGACGGTCGCTTGAATAGCGGGCGTATGTATAGTTGTTTATACGACGCGGAACATCTGTAATATCTCCCGGTTTTTGCCATCTGTTTAACTGCTGTTTGCCTATTGCATAATAAGCGTTTTCGCCATCAGTATCTGTATACGTTAAGCAAGCGTCATCCAATAATTTTCCTCCTAGAGAGAAGGAGAACAGGGCGTTGAATTCCAGTCCCTTCCATGAAAGGCTATTTCTCCATCCGCCGGTTAATTTGGGGTCAGGAGTGCCAATAATAATACGTTGAGCCTCTCCCGGGTTCTTTGTTAATTCTTTATTCAGAGAGCCGTCTTTATTTTGGGTGTTCAGTACCCATTGTTCTTCACCTGTCTGAGGATCAACGCCTGCCCATTCTCTGGCCCACCATGAATAATAGGATTCTCCCTCACGTAAGATGCTTGAACCACTAATAATGTCTTTGCCATCATATAATTTATCAATTTTATTTTTATTGTGTGACAAGGCTAGACCGGTAGTCCACTGAATAGCCGAGTGCTTGAAAATATCATAACTAATGTCAATCTCAACGCCACGGTTAATCATGGAGCCTACGTTTTTTAACGCAGAAGTGAAACCCACTGTCATTGAAGTTGGAACATCTTGAAGCAAATCTGTAGTTAAGCGATTGTAATAGTCAAATGATAAACTCAAACGCTCAAAAAGGCGAGTGTCAAAACCTACGTTGAAGTTCTTGTTTCTTTCCCATGCAAGATCGGGGTTAGGAATTGTACCTGGTGCAATACCCGGTTTGTCCTGATAGTCATAACCCGTACTCATTAAACTCAGGTGACTATAAAGTTTGCTTGGTAATGTACCGTTAATACCATAAGAAACTCTTAATTTTAAGTCATTGATCCAAGGTAATCTCTGCATAAAATTCTCACTGCTGATTCTCCACGCACCAGAAACTGACCAGAAATTTCCCCAACGCTTATTTATCCCTAAGCGAGAGCTCCCGTCACGACGGTAGTTGGCGGAAATATAATATTTTCCGGCATAATCATAATTGAAACGTGACAAAACAGATAATAATCTGTCTCTAGAGTATCCCGATGAAGCAGTCATGGGAGTAGAAGAGTTCTCCAGTTCAGGTAGTAAGTCTGTGGAATATCCTTTTCCGACAGCTTCTACATAAGTTTCTTTTTTATCATCAACATCCCATCCTATAAGTACATCTACATTATGCTTTTCATTAATAGTTGTTATGTAGTTTAAAACAGTTGAGGAGTAAATATTGTGATTTTGATAGGGTATCTTAATCATTAATCCTTGATGTAAGTTACCGTTGTGTGAAGCTTTTGGCCAGTGTGTGGTAGCTTCATTCATGATATAGTCGTAACTCAATGTTTGTTTCAGGATAAGCCCTTTTATAATTTCATAAGACGCCCATAAAGAATTGGAACTTCTGAATACGCTTGACAAACTTTTGTCTAGATTCATGTCTTTTACCGGATTGGCAACGCCTAAATTGGCAATAGGGAATCCTTCATAAAAACTTCCGTCCTCGTTATAGATTGGTATATTAGGAATAGCATACCAACGTGTAACAAAGTAGGGATTGGCATAAGCGTATCCCTCTGAAACCTGAGAGCTGCTTTGTTTAGACATGGAAATATTAACTCCCATTTTTATTTTGCCATCATTGGATTTGTGGCTTACATTGGCACGACCGAAGAAGCCTTTCATCCATGATGATTCTACCATGCCCTTTTCGTTCTTATAAGCTAAAGAAGCATAGAAGTTTGTATTTTCATTACCTCCTTGAGCTGCAAACTCATAGTTCTCCATTGAGCCGTTACTTTTAAACAGGGCTGATTCCCAATCGGAATAGCGGTCTAGTTTAGGCGCCCACACATCTACATTTTGTTGGGCGTACTGCTTGGCTTGGACCTCATCGTAATCTTTATATAGTATACCCTCATTGTAAAAGGCTTCATAAGTCAACTCCCTTTGTTGGTCACCGTTAACAGTCTCGCGGTTTTTGGTAGCCCAATCGGTTATGCCCCAATTAGCTTTGAAACTTATGGTTGTTTTTCCTTCTTGTCCTTTTTTGGTAGTAATCAGGACAACTCCATTTGCAGCTCGGGAGCCATAGAGTGATGCCGCTGCTGCATCTTTTAAAATGGTTATGTTTTCAATATCACTGGGATTCAAAGAAGACATAATATTAAAAGATTTAGTATCTCCGCTCACTCCTGAAACAGCAACGTCTCCAGATACTACGGGAATTCCGTCAATGACATATAGAGGTTCATTTCCGGCATTCATGGAGCCTGTACCGCGCAAACGGATAGAAAGTGCTGCACCGGGTTGTCCACTATTACTGTTTACCGTAACACCCGGAGCAGAACCTTGCAAGACTTCTTCAAACGAATTAATCGGAATATCCTTCAATATTTTTTTTGCTGAAATTGTTGAGGCTGCCCCGGTAAATGAAGCTTTTTTAGCTGTACCGTATGCCACAACCATTACCTCATCAAGTACTTCTGCATCAGCTTTTAAAAATATCTGCAAGTTTGCCTTTATTGCTACTTCCTGAGTTGCCATACCTATAAACGAAATAACCAAAGTTTTTGCAGAACTAAACAATTATTTATTTTACTGATAATCAATACTTTGACATACTGCCTCCAAGTGTTTCCCCTTCATTTAAAGTACCAAATAAGCAATATTATGAAATATTTTCTACTAATATTCTACCATAAATCAGAGTTCTGATATGCTAAAACAGCTCTGAATAGAACTTATTCTTGCAATATCGTGGGAATTTTATAACTATAATGTACTCAACTTAAAAAGGCCGTGTTATCATAAAACACGACCTTTTATTATATTCAGTAAGCTTTTACATTAATATCCAGGATTCTGTTGCCCTTTCAGTTGTGGATTACTATCCATTTCATCCTTCGGAATAGGCCATACCCAACGATTATCTGTAGCTTCTTTTTCAATATCAGTACCCAAAGCAGGCAAATAATCGTCTCTTTGAGCATCAGATGAGCTACGCTTCATACCAATTTTCCAACGCTTCATGTCAAACAATCTATTGCCTTCGGCAAACAATTCTCGTACGCGTTCATCCTGAATTTCCTGCATCAAAGCTGCGCCATTGTAAACTGTTTCAGTCCATCCTTTGATACGTATCTTTTTTAGTTCATTCAACATCTCTGAAGCTTTATCTTCTTGATTCAACATTGCATAAGCCTCAGCAGCAATCAGATACATTTCAGAAATACGGAAAGCTTTTAACTTATTGACATTATTGGATTTTCCTTCATATAATTCAGGATTACCCGGCCATTTACTACAATAAGTGACCTCAATATCATCACCTACTTGACGGTCAATCAATCCGGTTGTGAAATAAGCATCGTAACGGATGTCATTTTCCTTATCGTACAAATTTAAAACAGACTTAACAGGTAAATAACTAGGGCGAGGCAGTTTGTCAACTATTCCCATAAAAGAGCTACCTAAAGCGTTTGAACCGGTTTCTGTCTTTGACATTGCGAACTGCCAGATAGCTTCTGTACCAACATCGTTCAACCACATCTTTTTATACGCATCTCCATCAGATATCAAAGTATAGCGCTTGCTATTGATTAATCCTTGTGCAGCAGCCGCAGCATTTTGATAATCTTCCATTTCCAAATAGACACGTGCCTTTAAAGCTTCAACTACATCTAAAGTAATATATGCAGACTGGGCTTCTCCTTGAATTCCTACTAAGTTGGAAGCCTGTTCCAGATCTTTTACGATAAAATCGAAAGTTTCTTTCAGGCTGCTACGACCGGGATATTTGGAATAATCCGAACTAGGCGCATATTCTGTAACCAAAGGTATTCCATAATCACTTCCGGCAGATGCGGGATCGTAGTTCTTACAATAATGCAAGGCCAATTCAAAATAAGCATAAGCTCTGGAAAAATAAGCTTGTCCTACATAATGATTGATATAAGCTTTATCATTTTCACTTAGTTCCGCATCATTTGCCAAGATATTCTGACCGCCCTTTATTAAATGATTGGCATTGGCTATGATGTAATAATTATCGGCCCAACATCCCGAAAATGCTCCATCTGTGATTTCGAAAGCCCAACGATAAAAATATCCATAGGTATTACCATAATCTGCTGTGGCAGTCAATAATCCGGATTGTACCAACGCATCCATTGAATAAGCATTTTGGACGTATCCTCTCCATTCAGCATGAAGCATATTACTAAAGGCTTGACAGTCCTTTACGGTCAATATTGATTCATCCGTAGGTATTGATGTGCTAGGCATTTCGTCCATATTACATGAAGTAAATGCTGCACAACAGGCTATAATTGATAGTATAATTGATTTCTTCATATTATGCTTTATTTAAATTTAGAATGTTAATTCAGCACCAATCGTAAATTGCTTGGTATTAGGATATTTTCCTAATTGTAAGTTTGAATCTACTTCAGGATCGGCACCCGTATAGTTGGTTACGGTCAACAAATTACGTCCAACAGCAAAAATACGTGCTCCTTTGATAAAGCCGGTCTTATGCAACCAATTTTCCGGCAAAGTATAACCGATAGTCAGGTTTTTCAGACGAAGGAAAGAAGCATTCTCAATCAAGTGAGTGTCAAAACGCAATTCAGAATTAGCAGCAGGAATATTGGTTACTTGTCCCGGAGTCGTCCACATATCAAGCATATCCGTTGATTGGTTTAACTGACCTGCAAAATTTGGATTGTTGTAGAAGAAAGCATCATTATTAATAGTATACTTTCCTAATACATAAGAGAAGTCGGCATTAATGCTGAAACCTTTCCAGAAGAATGAAGTACTGAAACCACCGGCCCATGGAGCATAACGTTGCTTTCCTGTAAATACAGCGTTATCTTCAGAATAAGTTTTGGTCTCATTACCGTCTTTATCCAACCAAATCTGCTGTCCGTCTGCCGGGTCTACTCCTACCCAACGAACATAATACAGTTCACCATAAGGCATTCCTACCTGATATTTAATACCGGTATTGGCTACAACATACTCATCACGTCCACCAAACAACTCAGTAATCTGGTTCTTGTTATAGTTAATATTGGCCGAAACACTCCATTGCAGATTTCTACGGTTAATAATATCGTATGAGACTGTAGCTTCAAAACCACGGTTAAACATACTACCGATATTTCCCCAACCGGAACTGTGACCTGTTGTATATGAATAAGGAATAGTCATCAGCATATCTGTGGTTTTCTTATCATAGTATGCCAAGTCGATATCCAAACGATCAAACAAACGTGCACTCAATCCTATATTTATAGTCTTTTGTTTTTCCCAAGTTAAACCATCATTCTGAACAGAAGAAATATAGAATGTTTGATCTCCATTATACTTGCCGGTACCCACTAAGCCCAAAGAAGGATAATAGGGATCACCATCAAATGCAGAGTTACCGGTCGTACCATAGCTGAATTTTACTTTTAGGTCTTTCAGCCAATCAATATCTTCCATGAACGCCTCTTTGGACACATTCCACATGGTACCGACAGAGAAGAAAGAAGCCCAACGATTATCACGTCCAAAAATAGACGAGCCGTCAGTACGGAAAGAAGCGTCAAAGAAATATTTCTCACCAAAATTGTATTCCAAGCGACTAAAATATGAGTTCATCACTTTTTTCTTTTTGCTGGCACTCGGCTGCTTAGGAATAGTACCATTACTCAGCATAGGCAGACGACCATCTGTTATGTTATCCACACTGGCACCAAACGAACTTCCATTATAAATAATAGATTCTTGTCCAACCAATGCCGATATATTATGCATTTCGTTGATACTGAATTTGTATTCGGCTGTATTGGTAAATGTAAATGAAGAATAACGCTGGAAAGATTCGGATGCAGAACCCTTTTGATTATTATAATCAGCGGGCAGACTAACATAACGATATCTGTAATCGAAAGCATCTATTGCCTGTGCCGCACGGATTGTCAGTCCTTTTATTGGTGTTATCTCTTCAAAAGCATTACCATATAGACGTATTTTATTCTTTTCTGTAGGTTGATTTTCCAGCAGATAATACGGATTCCACAATCCAATTTTATCTAAAATATTTTTTCTTTTTCCATAAGAAATAGAACCATCTGCATTTTCTATGATTTCATAAGGAGTTTCATAAGGGATGGCCCATTTACTTAAAGTCGCTACGTTGTACCAACTATTTCCTGTTCCGGCAAAACCGTTAGTTTCAAAATCTTCATAAGACAAACCTAAATTCAATCCAACCCGGAACCAATCTGAAACTTTAGTATCAATATTACTACGTACTGTTTCACGTTTCATTCCTGAAGCCGGTTCAATACCCTCTGCATCATAATGGCTGGCAGAGATAAAATAATTGGTATTGTTGGCTACACCGGTAATACTTGCATCTAATTGATAGGTCGGTGCATTATCTTTAAAAAAGTAGTCATACCAATCTGTAGATATACCGTGTTTCAATGCAAATTCTTTATTAGCTTGAAAAGCTTCATTAGTCTTATAATTGGGATTGACAGTTTCACAGAAATTGAAATATTGCTCTGAGTTCATTAAAGTGATATTTTCTACAGCACGCTGAGAGATACCGTATTGCCCCTTTATGGTAACAGTCGGTTTGACACCTTTACCGCGTTTGGTAGTAATTACTATAACACCATTAGCAGCTCGTGAACCATAAATAGAAGTTGAAGAAGCATCTTTCAAAATAGTCAGATTTTCAATATCATTAGGGTTAATGGCCGAAAATGCACCACTTGAAATAGGAGCACCATCTAATATAAATAAAGGTTCGCTGGAAGAGTTGATAGAACCGATACCACGTAAACGCATAGAGACTCCTTCGCTAGGTTCACCGGAAGAAGTAAAAACTTGTAAGCCGGCAACCTGTCCTTGTAGGGCATCCGCAAAGTTCGCACTTGGTCTATTGGCTATCTTTTCAGATTTTACAGCAGCAACAGAACCAACCATGGAGCCTAACTTCTTGGCACTACCATAAGTACCGGTAACCAATACCTCACTTAATAATTCCGTCATGGGTTTCAAAGTCACTTTTACACTCGGTTTAATAGGCACTTCTTTGTTCTCCATACCTATAAACGAAATAACCAAAGTCTTTGCAGAACTAAATACATATGTATAGCATTGATAATTAACGTATTAATAACTATGTCGCATTATGCATATATCCACTGAATACTGCTGTAGTATTATAATTAATAAACAATTCCTACTTTAATTCTACCATGAAATAAGATTGTATTGGTAGTGTTTAACTAAATCAGTTTACACTATTCTGTAGGTATATGGATCAGATTGTTTAAGTTCTATATCAACAATTTGTTTCCTACAGCCATAACATATATATGTGTAAGCTTATGCATACGTACGTCAGTGTGGCCCGATGCGTACGTACGTGTAGGCTTACGCATATATATGTGTAGGCTGATGCCACCGTATGTGCAGCCCGATGCGTACGTACACATTTTAAAATAGGCAGCTCACACTGCATATTGCAGAAAGACCTTGATGTTTTTAAAAAACTTCAAAGTCTTTTTCGAACATAGCAAGGTCTTTTTTAAAAAGCTCGGTATGTTTTTCCTGTAAAGGCAGATTGTACCCCTTCACCAAGTCAATCATTTTTTCTTTTCCGTTCATCCTTACATCTTTACCAAAACATGCAGATAATCAATTGGTTAATAATGATAGAACCCCTCTCATTCTTGTTTCAGTCACTCTTTCCAAGTCCCTTCAAAGCTGTCCACAGCGATTCCAAACTTAACGAATGAAAGGAGAATGAAAGGATGACGATGAGATGTTCATTCACCACTGACTATCCATCAACAGAACATTTTAACGACTGATGAAAGGAGGAAGGAAGAAACGTATTTTTCACTTGTAGGACAAAAAACAGTTGTTTTTATGGTTTCAGTCATCACATGGCAAACCATTTACTTAAATGGAATTATCCATTCCTTTGACCTTGCCAAGGCAAACATGCATGTTGCAGAAGAAAAATCTGTCACACATAAAACTCAAAATACTCGAAGAGCTTTTCTTTGTGTGACAGATAAAAGAGATAATTGTTCTACTTATTTTCTACCTGATACCAGGTGTATAATTAATATGTCAGCAATATTTAATCTTTTCCTTTCTGACACTTTTTTAAATCACGGACAATAGTACTGCCCATAACTTCACCATAAATCTGCGTTGTAGTCAGATTTTTATGTCCCAATAGCTTCTGTACAGTTGTTATATTGGCTCCCTTATATATTAATAAGGTAGCATTGGTGTGCCGGGCTGTATGAAATGAAAAATGCTTGTCTATATTTGCCAATTTACCTATACGAATTAATTCTTTGTTAATATTGGAATTACTTTTCAGTGAAAAAAAAGTATTCCACTTGTTTTGATACTTGGTAAGTATGTTCAAAGCTTTTCCGCCAAATAGCAGATTTAAAGGAAGCTTAACCTCAATGCCTGTTTTTACAGAATTGAATATCAGCCACAATTCTCTGTCTATTTTAACAATATTCTTCTCTGTTAAATTGGTAAAATCCGAATAACGTAATCCTGTATAACAGCAGAATAAGAATGCATCCAATGTATGTTGGAAATGCATATTCCGATTTATCAAAGATAATTCTTCCAATCTTTTCATTTCATCAGGCAAAAGAAATACATGTTTTCCCTCTTTCATTTTAATTTTATATCTTCTGAAAGCATAATCATTTAAATCGATATATCCTTTATTTATTGCCGCATTAACAAACGATTTTAAATGTTTCATGTGTTTTGCTACAGTATTCATTTGATAACCGGCGTCATACAAATACTTTTCAAAACTAGTTATGAAATTGTAATTTAGATCTTTAAACTCAATTGATGGTTTAAATGATTGGAGCAATCCAATAGTCGTTAAGTGATTTTGCTTGGTACTATCTTTTAACTGAGATGCATCTATTTCTTTACGCACAAAGTTTAAAAATAAAATATCCGTACTACTTTTAAATTCATCCTTTATAAGATTTAATGTGATGACCTTACCTTGCCTCCACAAAGTCAATTCTTTTCTTTCCAGCTCAATTATAAACTCTTTTAGCATTCCGTTAAGTGCATCTTGATTGGGATGATCTTTGATAACCTTCTTCTTTACATCCCATTGCTCTGGACGTAAATAGATATGGGTGGAAAAGTAGACCTTCTTCTTATTGAGGTAAGCTTCTACTTGGACCAGAGCTGTTCCTCTGGAATTCAAACATTTTTTCCGGTTGTAAACAGGACGATAACTAATCTTTCTCATAATTCTTAGTTCTAATATTGAAATACTATATTCTATGATGAGATGTAAAGTGAACACTAAAAAAGCATTTGAAGATGTTTTTGTTCTTTTCTTTATATAAACTTAGAAAGATTGCCCAATATGTTAACAATTATAAGTTAATATATATTTAAAATGCAGGTTGCAGATTGAAAGTCGCTCTATTGCTAATATTAAAAAATCGAATAAAAATGAAGTGAATTTTATTTTTTTTGTGAGATAAAACTCCCTAAAAGCATGATAATCTGTCTCTTATACACATCTGACGCTGCCGACGAAT